>Ga0307511_10006106_pt1 | contig 12158 bp, 11 predicted proteins | sample 13_EM_MG_FD_200266 | JGI IMG/M metagenome (GOLD analysis project Ga0307511, IMG submission 200266) | Populus trichocarpa ectomycorrhiza microbial communities from riparian zone in the Pacific Northwest, United States - 13_EM | ecosystem: Host-associated > Plants > Roots > Unclassified | place...
TTTATGCAGGCCGAGGGGCGGCGCGGTTTGCCTATCGATCGATCGACGTGATTCATGCCGAAGTGCGGAGACATTCGGACATCCTGACGTTCTGCAATGACGCCGCCGGCATTCGCAGCGCAAAAGCCGAAGGCAAGACCGCCATCATGATCGGCGTCGAAGGCGGGCACGCCATCGAAGACTCGCTGTCGATCCTGCGCGATTTCTACGCACAGGGCGTGCGCTACCTCACGCTCACGCACGTCAACACGAACAACTGGTGCGACTCATCGGCAGACGTTGCAAAACACAACGGCCTGACAGATTTCGGACGCGAGGTCGTCCGCACCATGAACGACCTCGGCATGATCGTCGACATCTCCCACGTCTCCGATGCTGCGTTCTACGCAACGCTGGAGACGACGCGCGTGCCGATCGTGGCCACGCACTCGTCGTGCCGCGCGCTCTGCCGCCATCCCCGCAATCTGACCGATGACATGCTGCGCGACCTGGCGAAAAACGGCGGTGTCTGCATGATCAACTTCTTCTCCGCCTTCCTCAACGACACCGTCGCCGAGGTGGTCATCAGGTCGCAGAAACGGGACAAAAGCGAGTCGGCCGGTGGTACGGAAGAGATGCCCGACGATGCCACCGACTGGGATCTCTACGTCAAGTGGTACAACACCCTCGGATCCCCGCAGGCCACCCTCGATGATGCGGCGGATCACATCTTCCACGCCGCCGAGGTTGCGGGGATCGATCATGTCGGCATCGGCAGCGATTTCGACGGCGTCCCTGCGCTGCCGACCGGCCTGCAGACTGTCAGCGGATTGCCGCTCCTGACGGCCCGCCTGCTGGAACGCGGAATGTCGGAAACGGACGTCGAGAAGGTTCTCGGCGGGAACTTTCTGCGCGTCTTCGAACAGATCGAAGCCGGGCGCCGGTCGGGTTAAACTCCGCCGCATGGCTAACGACGTACAACAACTTCGCGATCTGGCACGGACGTTCTGGAGCGGGCAACCGGTTCCCTGCCCCAAACACATCGGCGTGATGATGAGTGGCAGCTTCGTGCAGACGACGTTCGCCGATCACATCTTCCTGACCTGTCCTCGGGGCAAGGAGACCTTCACGATTCCGCAGCGGCCGAAGCAGATGGAGTTTCATCGCCAGCAGGTCGAGGGCTTCCTCGAGAACATCGAGCGCGGCGATGCGAATCTTTGCTATCGCTGCCAGTCGGAGCTGGTGATCGAATCGTCGGAGAATCCCACCACCGGCCTGGCCGAGTATTCGTTCACCTGCGTCCGCTGTTTCTCGTATGGAACGTGGAGCGGACAAACGGCTGAGCTCGCAGCCATCGACAAATAAATATTATTTACGCCTCAGGGGGTAGGGATCGACGCCTTTCCGTCACTCCTAGTTCAGGAGATGTCTGTGCAGGCAATGGCGGTAGAGACGTATGACTGGGTCGACACCACGAACCTGTCGGCTCTGGTAGCCAACTTTGCGCGCGTCCACATGCTGCTGTCGCTCTTCGACGGCGACCCCGACAAGTGGATCGAGTTCCTCAAATGGCACGGAACGGACGAAGAGCGCCGCCGCGACCTCCCCTTCGCCGATGACCTGAAGCGTCGCATCGCCGAGGATCCCCAGCACCTGGACCGGCTAAGGCAGGTGGTGAGGGATTTCTCGACGTTGATGTGACTGCGGCTTCGCCGCACTGCACAGACAAGAGTGTCTGTGCCACATTAGCCTGCGTGCTCGCCACAGTCTGCGTGCGTGCCACATCTTCGGCAAAACCGGATCGATGTGGCACAGACACTCTTGTCTGTGCAGCGCGGCGCAAGCCGCGCGTTACTGCGCAACTTCCGCCACGATCGCATCGATCGCATGCAGCGCCTCGGACGAATTCGCGGTGTGATGATTGAGGATGATCGAGAAGTACCGATGAGTGCCATTCTGCCCATCGATGATGCCGCTAAGAGCATTCACGCCGTTGATGCTGCCGGTCTTCCCGCGCATCCGGTCGGCGAGCGTCAGGAGACGGCGGCGCAACGTCCCTTCCTCGCCGGGGCGGGCCATCATCATCGACCAGATCCCGCGCCGCACCGGCTCGTTCATCCAGCGCAGCAGCATCACAACGGCGCGCGGCGTGACGAGATCGTCAGGCGATAGGCCACAGCCGTCGACGAAGCGGAAGTCGCTTCCCGGAATGCCGGCCTCCGTCGTCAGGAAGCGGCGCTCGATGTCTTCCGATGCCTGGTAGGACGCCGGTTCCGTCCCCGCGGACAACGACTTGAACAGCATCTCGGCGTAGAGATTCTGGCTCGGCTTCAGGACGACGGAGAGCAGTTGCCAAAGCGGCGGCGATTCGATGACAGCGATCCGCTCGCTCCAGGTTCGCGGCGTGGAATTCACCACCGCCTGGCCGGTGACGTTGATCTCCGCGCGACGCAGGGCATCGCGCAAGGCCTGCGCCGCGTAGAGCGCCGGATCGCTGATGCCAGCCAGGTCCTGGAAGTGCTCGGCCATCCTGCCGGTGATGGCGATGGCGTTGTTCGCGTCGGAGCGGACGATCGGCTCACCGGTTCCGCATGCGATGGTAGCAACGGCTGGAACGAACGACGGATCGGTCGCAACGATCGGTTGGGCGCAGCGATCGGCAACGATTCCGACCACGTTCTCGTTGTAGGCGAGCGCATCGACCGGGACGGCGTAGTCCGCGCCGAGGTTGCCGACCTTCCAACTGCCGGGAATGGTGACGCGGTCGAAGAGCGAGACATCGGCGACAACGTCATGCACCTCGGCGATTCCGCGCGAGCGAAGCGCGGCGATGAACGGCGCGAAGACGGCATCGCGATCGAAAGCCCACCGCCCACCGAGCGATGGATCGCCGCCGCCGCGGACGATGATGTCGTCTCCATCGCGCCAGAGCTCCGTCGTGATGCGCCGGTCGAGCCCTTCGCACGACGCGATCGTCGCAGCGGCGAACAGTTTTCGATTCGAGGCCGGAATCAGCAGCGTCCGTTCGTTGTGCGCATAGATCGTGTTCCCTGCATCGTCGACGATGTAGATGCCCCAGATCGCAGAATCGAGCGGCGGCTTGGCAGTGATCGCGTCGATCCGCTCCGCCAGACTCGGTCGCGTCTGCGCGCTCGCAAATCCCGCGAATGCAAACGCGAATGCCAGTCCCCACCTACGCAAACGTCATCCCCTCCAGCGACGGCGCAGTATCGAGATTGCAATGAGCGGCAGCAAGCATGCCGTCGAAGTCTACGTCGGGAAACCGCGGACGAAGACGTTTGGCAACAGCGTGGGCTTTGAGACAGGCGCCGTAGTCGCGGGCAAATGAGTAGACCGATGCCTCGGGTGTCGGGTGCTGGCTGCCGGCCGTCGGAGTGGATGCGAGGCCGGCAAGGTGGTCGCAGACTCTCCGAGTTACGCGCTCGTCGCCCGTCTGCAGCGCGGCATCGAAAAGAAACAGGGCGTGAGCACTGATGATGTCTCCCTCATTCGCAATCATGTTGGCGACAACCGTACGGCATGTGTCGCCGGCGTCTCTCCCACGCCCCACTTCCCACTCCTCACTCCCCACCGACACCATCTCCCACACCCCCACCCGCAGCATCGCGTACCTCCCCTTCTCGCCGAGGATGTCCGCGAGGCGCAAGGCGGCATTTGCAACGATCAGCTTGTGCCCGAGGTCTTCAAAATCGTCGGAAGCGACGGTGAGGAAGTCGTGCTCGAAATCGGCATCGAGATAGCGCTTTGCCAGCCACCGTTCGGCGCGAAGCCGATCCGATGACTTGATAGCCTCGCGCAGTTCATCAACGTCCCCGCGTTGATCCGGATCAAGTTTTGGCGGATCGAGCATCGGCGGCTCGCTCCACGGCTGACGGCTGGCCGCCGCGTAAATCGCACACTCGACGATCGCATCATCGAAGCGCGCGCCGAGGTCATCGCGAAGATCCCAGACCGAAAGACAAGACAACAACGCATGCTTCGAATGCTGCGAAGGAGCGAACGCAAGCACCGCGAAGCGCGTCACCGCCGTCCAAGTCTCCTCGGCAGTGTGCTCCACGCGAAAGGCAGCAACCGCCTCGCGGATGCCGGCAAGATCGCGTTCGATGAAGGGTTCGTAGTTCATTCGGGCCGCTGCGCGGCGTTGTCGGTTGTCGGTTGTCGGTTGGTTCTCGCGGCTCCGACGGTTCGTAGGTTATCCGATCGAAACACGCGCCAGCGCCGATTCCCGAACCCGACTTCGAAACGCCTGCGAAGGGACATCTCGTTGTCGTCGCGCGCGAAGGCGCGCGAACACAATCCAGCCCCACGCTCGGCGTGGGGGTTACGTCCGCGACCAGGATTGCGGCCGCGGAGGCGGCCGCAACAAGATTCCCGAGGTACGATTGCACCGGGACATCCGCATGGTTCGCGATAACCATGCACACACACTCGTTGCTCTACGTCCACGTCATCTTCGCGACGTGGAGTCGATGTCCATTTCTCGATACTGCGACTCGTCCCAATCTTCATGCCTACATCGCGGGCATCGCCAGGAACCTCGGTGTGGCCGACGTCTACGTAGGCGGGGTTGAAGATCACATCCATCTCGTCGGCCGCTTCAATCCAGCCTTCGCCGTTTCAGATGTGATCGGGCAGATCAAGAAGTCGTCGGGAGATTGGTTGCGCAAACGCATTCCGATCTTTCGATGGCAGCGCGGTTTCGGCGCGTTCTCGGTGAGTCCGGATCGGATCCGATCGGTTCAGAGATACGTGCAGCGGCAGGAGGAACATCACAGGAAACGAACATTTCGCGAGGAGCTGGAAGGTCTTTGCGTCGAGCTCGGAATCAACATCGACGATCTCGAGATCATGTAGCGGCCGCCTCCGCGGCCACATATCCCGTGGGCATCGCATCCCCCACGCAGAGCGTGAGGCTGGATTGTGCTCGCGCGCCTTCGCGCGCGACCACATCGATGCCTGCCAATTGAAACGATGACAGACAGATAGCAAACGAGAGGTGCACTGATCCAAACCGAAAACCGAAAACCGAAAACCGACAACCGACAACCCGACAACCGACAACGCGGCAACGCCGCCCTCACCCCTTCTTCTTCTTCACCGGCGGCTTCGCACGCGGCTTGGCCGAACTCTTTTGCGGATTCGTCAACACTCCGCCGTCATCCTCGGAGCGGCCGTCTTCCACATCCACCGTCTGCGTCACGGCGTCGCCGCCGTTTGCGGATGGCTGGCCGGCGGCGGGGGCGATCGTCTGCGTCGTTGGGGCCGTCGTCGTCGCGGACGACGCCTTCCGGGCGCGGCAGGCGGATGCAAATAACGCCAGCGACAGCGCCACCAGGAACAACGACGTGGCTGTTTTCTTCACGGACACCTCATCGATGGAGTGATCAAACCCGGATTCAGACCGCCTTGCAAATTCCCTGACAGGATTCGCTTACAATGCGCCCCCCATGGACGCTCGGAAACGGATCGGTGTTTTCGGATGGGGCGTCGTCGCTCCCAAGTCTCCGGACATCGACACATTCGAGCGAAACCTGGAGCGCCCCGATAGCTGGCTTTCCCCTTTCAGAGGGTTTGGACCCTCGAACTTCCTCGTCGGCTACCCTGAATTTGATTTCGAAACCTACCACGATTGGTTCGAGCAGCGCTTTCCGCCGGCGAAGTTTGCCCAGCTCAAAGACAAGATGGGACCGATGGTGCAGACCTGCATCGGCGCCTTCATCCAATCGCTGTCGCAGAACCCCGGCATCGAAGGTTATCTGCAGTCTCTCGGAACGCAGGCCCATGTCTACGTCGGCACCGGCCTCGGCGAGATCACCGTCACGGCGACCGAGACGATGGCCTACGATCGCGCCCTGCGGAAGTGGAACGAGTTCTGGGCCGCGCCCGAGCGATGCGCTGCCTTGCGCGCACACATCGACGGCCAGATCGATCCGGCCGCCCCGCGAAATCCAGCGGAGCTCGTAATCGGGTCGGAAGCCTGGATCGATGCGAAGCATGACTGGGAAGGTTTCTGGGCGGCGAAGAGTAACGAGCTGTTGCGCTACCTCGGCGAGGCCGCTGATATCCAATCGGAGCCAGTCCCCCCTTCCTCCGGCTCGGCGAAGCTGAGCACGATCCGGCAGAAGTTGAGCAAAGTCAGGGCTCTGAACAGGAGATGGGGATGTCCCGACGAGCCGTGGGCTGCTGTCTCGCCGAACCTGCTCTGGAACATCGCCAACATTCCCGCTTCGCAGGTATCCATGATCGGCCGCATCGTCGGGCCGGCATTCGCGCCGGTTGCTGCGTGCGCGTCATTCGGCGTCGCGCTGAAGATGGCCGTCGACTCCATCAACCTCGGCGAAGCGAGAGCGGTCGTAGTCGGGATGACTGATCCTCCACCTCACGAGTTGGTCATCTCCGCCTTCTACAACGCAAACGTCCTCTCCGCCGACGCCGATGTGTCGCGTCCGATGACGGAGCTCAAAGGCACGCACATCGCCGGCGGATCGTGCGTCTGGATCGTCGGCGACGCCGAGGAGCTGATGGCCCAGGGCTTCCGTCCCGTCGGACTGGAGATCGTCGGCGTCGGCACATCGTCCGATGCGCATCACATCATCACGCCGTCGAAGGACGGCCCGCAGTTGGCGATGAAGAAGGCGATGGAAGAGGTGCAGGCCGCGGACGTGACCACGTGGGACATGCACGCCACCGCCACGCCCGGCGACGCCACCGAGATTGCGAACTCGCTGGAGATGCTGCACAGCGATGTGCTTTTCACGGCGCGCAAAGGCACGTTCGGCCACGGGATGTCGGTCGGCGGCGCTTGGGAGCTGACCGCGCAACACCTCGGCGTTTCCAAAGGACGGCTCTATCCGATTGCGCTCACCGAGGGCGAACTGCATGCGGATGTGAAAGTGCAGGACGCCAAGTTTGTGTCCAGCGAGGGCTGCAGCGTCGATCGTGGCTACAGCGGCAAGCTGAGCATGGGCGTCGGCGGCATCAACTCCTGCGTCATCAGCCGGCCGTGGGATGAGGCGTTCGTCGAAGAGCACCTGGCCGTTGAGGCGACAACCGCCACATCAACGTAGGTCGGACTCTCCAGTCCGACCGCTCGTGAAAAACGCCGCCGGGAAAATTACCGGCCTTCCAAGCACCGGTCGGACTGGAGAGTCCGACCTACGTTGTCCCGGAATGACCCGGCCGAAAAACGCATTTACTCCGAAACTGACCGAACGGTCATTCGGTGGTGGCGAACGTATTGCAGCCCCACGCGGGGGCATTTCTGTTGAGACGACTTACCTTTCTCCTCCTCTTTCTTGCTGCCGGCGCCAGCGCCCAAACGCAGCCGCTCCGCCTCAATCTCGGCGATGCCATTCGCATGGCCCTCGGCACCGGAACGCAGGCCGAACTGGCGCGCTCGAATGAACAACTGGCCCGCATCGCCCGCTCCGAGGCGCTGAACGCCCTCCTGCCGCAGGCCGACGCCCGGCTCGTCCAGTACAGCCAATCGATCAACCTGGCCACGTTCGGCTTCTCGCTTCCCGGCCTCCCGCCCGTCGTCGGTCCCTTCAACGTCACCGACGCGCAGCTTGCAGCAGCCGTGCAGGTCTTCAACCTCGCCGCGCTGCGTCACTACCAGTCGTTGCAGAGCAGCGCCAGGGCAAGCCGCTACGAAACGGAAAAGGCGGAGAACGACGTCGCGACAGCGGTGGCGCGCCTGTATCTCATGGTGCAGCGGGCGCAGTCGCAAATCGCTTCGCGCGAAGCGGATGCCGCGCTCTTCACGCGCCTCCTGCAGATCGCGCAGGACGAGTTCAAAGCCGGCACTGGAACGCGTCTCGATGTCGCCCAAGCCAACGTGCAGCTCTCCCGCGCCAAACAGGCGCTGCTGGCCGCCCAGAACGATCGGCAGAACGCATCGCTGGCCCTGCTGAACGCCATCGGCGCCGACGAGTCGCGTGACATCGTCCTCGCCGAAGCAACGCCCGCTCCGACCACGGTTCCAGCCGTCGATCCCTCCCTCGCCACCGCCCGCACGCAGCGGCCGGAGTTGCGCCAGGCGGAGGAGCAGGAGCGCGCGGCGCGTCTGACCGTCGACGCGGCCAAAGCCCGGCTCCTGCCGAGCATCTCCCTCGATTTCGAAGGAGACCTGAACGGTAACCATACGAACGATCTGCATTGGACTCGCCGCATCGCCGCCAACCTCGGCGTTCCGGTTTTCCACGCCGATCTCAACGCCAACATCGCTCGCGCCAGAGTGCAACTGCACGATGCCGAGATCCGCCACAGGCAACTGGAGCGCGACGTCGAGCAGGATGTGCGCCGCTCGCTGATGACGCTGCAGAACGCCGAATCGCGCCTCACCGTTGCGACAGAGACCGTGCAGGTCGCGGAAGAAGCGCTCACCGTCGCGCGTGATCGCCGGTCGGCAGGCTATGGCTCGCCCGTCGAAGTCGATCGCGCGCAGGACGCCTATCGCCAGGCGCACGAAGACGCCATCGCCGCTCAGGCCGACGCCGCGGCGGCCCAATTCGACTACGAGCACGCTACCGGCTCCATCCGGCGATACATGACCGGAGAGCATCCGTGAGCTCGGCAGCAGCGACATTCGACGACGCCGGCAGCGTGACCGCGCAGCCGGCGCGCAAGCCGGTCAACAAGTGGCTGGTCACCGTGTCGATCACCTTCGGCACGCTGATGGGGGCCATCGACGCCTCGATCGTCAATGTCGCCGTCCCTCACCTCACCGGCTCGCTCGGCGTGACCATCGAGCAGATCACCTGGGTCACCACCGGCTTCGTCATCGCCACGGTCATGGTCATGCCGCTGACCGGATTCCTGGCACGCATGTTCGGACAAAAACGGGTCTACATGGTCTGCCTGGCGCTCTTCATCATCGGCTCCGCGCTTTGCGGGATGGTGCGGACGCTTCCCCTGCTCGTCCTCTTCCGCGTCCTTCAGGGACTCGGCGCCGGCGCGTTGCAGCCGACCGAGCAGGCCATCCTTCGCCAGACCTTTCCGCCCAAAGAACAAGGGATGGCCATGGCGCTTTTCGGCATGGCCGTAGTGCTCGGCCCGGCCTTCGGACCGACGCTCGGCGGATACATCGTCGACAACTATTCGTGGCCGTGGATTTTTTATATCAACGTCCCCATCGGGATCATCTCGCTGCTGATGGTCTCCCGCTTCGTTCATGAGCCGGACGACGTTCGCGCCGCCCTGCACACGATGGCGGCACGGCAGCGCAAGAACATGGACTGGAGCGGCATCGCCCTTCTCTTCATCGGCCTCGGCACGATGCAGTACGTGATCGAGGAAGGAAATCGAAACGACTGGTTCGCTTCCGGCGAGATCAAGATCATCACCCTGGTAGCAATCGTGTCGCTCGTCGCTCTCGTCATCCGCGAGCTGAGCGCGCGCGTGCCGGCAGTCGACTTCTCGCTCTTCAAAGATGTCGTTTTCACCTCGGGCACGATGATCGGCGCGGTGATGTTCGCCATGCTCATGGCCGTGACCTTCCTGCTGCCGCTGTTCATGCAGCTTCTGCTCGGCTTTTCGGCAACCCAGTCCGGCCTGGCCCTGATGCCGCGCAGTCTCAGCATGCTCGTGGTGATGCCGATCGTCGGGCGGATCTACAACAAGGTCTCGCCGCGCCTCGTCGTCGCCTTCGGCATCATCCTCTTCGCCTACACGGCCTGGCAGATGGGGCACTACACGCTGGCTACGTCGACTGCGGACGTCGTGCAGGTTCTGATCATCCAGGGTGTGGCTTTCAGTTGCCTCTTCATTCCGCTGACGACGATGGCTCTCAGCACGATCCCTCGGCATCGGCTGTCCGACGCCACGGGACTCAATTCGCTGCTGCGCCAGACCGGAGGCTCGGTCGGACTGGCCGTGTTCGCAACGTTGTTGACGCGCTTCAGCATCAAAGCCCGCGGCGACATGCTTTCTCACTTCTCGCCATCGTCGCCGGCCATGGCCGCGCGGATGAACGGCATTCAACGGATGCTGCAGGCCCGCGGCCTCGACATCATCGCCGCGCAGAAGAACGCCATCCGCATGATCGACGGCCAGCTTCGGCAGCAGGCCATGCTCATCTCGTTCGAAAAACTCTTCTACCTCTCAGGAATCCTGTTTCTCTTCGTTCTTCCACTCGTCTTTTTTCTGAAGGCGCCGAAGAGCACAGAGAAAATCGACGTGCATGTGGAGATGTAAATGACGACTACCGAGACAACCGCCGGCGCCATGCCGGAGATCGCCGAGCACGAGCCGGCCATCGGCCCTTCCAAGGCGAAGCGCCTCTATTTCATCGTCGGCGGCACCGTGCTGGCGCTGCTGCTCATCTACGGCCTCTACGCCTTTCTGACCGCCGGGAAGGAGGCGACAGACGACGCGCAGGTCGCCGCCGACATCGTTCCGGTCGCCGCGCGCGTGGCGGGACAGGTGACCGCTGTCTACATATCGGAGAATCAGCCAGTCCATGCCGGACAGCCGATCGCCGATCTCGATCCCTCGGACGCGCAAGTCAAACTTGCCCAGGCCGAGGGCGATCTGCAGACCGCGCAGGCGCAGGCCGCGGACGCCGACGCCCGCACCGCAGTCACATCCGCGACGGCGCGCGGCGCGCTCACATCGGCACAGGGAGCGCTGCAGAACTCGAAAGAGAATGTCGACACTTCGGCGGCCGCGATCATCGAGGCGCATGCCGCCGTGACACGCGCAACCGCAAACGCCGAGAAAGCGCGTCTCGACTTTCAGCGCGCCGAGGAGCTCGGCGGAAAAGGCGACATCTCGCGAGCGCAGGTCGATGCCGCGCGCGCTTCGCACGAATCGGCCGACGCCGATCTGGCCCAGGCCAAAGCGCGGCTGAGCGAGAGCGAGAACGCCCGGCAGGCCGCGCAGGCCAATGTTCAGACTGCACAAGGACGTGTGCAGCAAAGCACTCCCGTACGAGAGCAGATCACGGCCGCGGAAGCGCAAGCCCGTCTCGCGCACGCGCGCGTGGCGACCGCCGAGGCCGCGAAGCGCGCCGCCCAACTCAACTTGTCGTACACGAAGATCATCGCGCCGCGCGATGGCATCGCTTCGAAGCTGGCCGTGCACGCAGGCTCGTACGTCACCGCAGGCATGCCCGTCGTGCAAGTGGTGCCACGGACGACATACGTGCTGGCGAATTTCAAGGAGACGCAGATGCGCGACATGCGTCCCGGTCAGCGCGCCACGATCCGGATCGACGCCCTCGGGCGACGCGATTTCGAAGGGAAGGTGGAGAGTCTTTCCGGCGGCACGGGCGCCTCGTTCTCGCTGCTTCCACCTGACAATGCGTCGGGCAATTTCGTGAAGGTCGTGCAGCGCGTTCCGGTACGGATTTCGTGGAGCGGCCCGACTGCCGATCAGATCCCGGTGGGCTCATCGGCCGAGGTAACCGTCTACAGCAAGTAGATTCGAGAACGACCGACTACAATCTTCTCCTCGTTCCCAACTGATTCGAAAAAGAGGAGAAGATTTATGCGTTGCAGAATTCTGGCCGTTACCGTCCTCGTCGCTCTTACCGCCACCCTCACGTTCGCCGATGACCCGAAGGCGAAGTCCGACGCCCAGCAGAAGGCGGAGATGGACGCCATGATGAAAGCCGCTACACCGGGCGATGCTCACAAGAAGCTCAACCCGATGGCCGGCACCTGGACTACCGACGTCAAGATGTGGATGGCGCCCGGCGCTCCTCCGGCCGGAGGCGGCGGCGTGGCAGAGAACACCTGGACTCTCGACGGCCGCTTTCTCGAACAACACTTCACCGGCAATTTCATGGGAATGCCGTTCACGGGCGTTGGCTACACCGGCTACGACAACATCAAGAAAAAGTACGTTGGGACGTGGATGGACACGATGACGACGTCGATGATGATCTCGTCGGGCCAGGCGGATGCCGACGGCAAGTCGATCACCTTCACGTCGACGATGGACGATCCGATGACCGGCAAGTCGTCGCCGGTCAAGGAAAAGGTGACCGTGGTCGACGAGGATCACCACACGCTTGAGATGTGGGGCGCCGGGCCGGACGGCAAGATGTTCAAGATGATGGAGATCGCCTACACGCGGAAGAAGTAAGACTGGATCTCGTAGCGCCGGCCGCTGGCCGGCTGGACCGCCGCCGGCTCGGCGGCGGTCTTCCCACCCTC
>Ga0307511_10006107_pt1 | contig 12157 bp, 4 predicted proteins | sample 13_EM_MG_FD_200266 | JGI IMG/M metagenome (GOLD analysis project Ga0307511, IMG submission 200266) | Populus trichocarpa ectomycorrhiza microbial communities from riparian zone in the Pacific Northwest, United States - 13_EM | ecosystem: Host-associated > Plants > Roots > Unclassified | place...
GTTCTGGTGGTGATTTTTTTTTTTTTTTTTTAATTCAGGTTAGGTTGCGGAGAAGAGAATTGCGAAGCCAAGCTAAGGTGGTGCCTATTACACTTGACCAGGTACATTTCTAGCTCCAATTGATGGATTTTGGCGTGTATAATTTTTAACTCGTATAAAACTGGGAAAATTGTAATGGCTAATTTATTCAAAATTTAATCCTTCCTGCAGTTATTTGAACGAAAGCTATAGTGTGGTTTGTCTTACTTTAGAGTGCTAAATCGTATAATTTGGTTGATGCTATTTTCATATTTCCTTTTATAAATCTTGTAGGTGTACATGCTGAAGGTTGAAGGAATTGCGTTTCGGTTTTTACCTGATCCAGTTCAAATAAAGAATGCGTTAGAGGTTGGTTCTGATGAGTTGGTTATTAAAGTATTGCTTGTTAACATGGAAGAAAAAAAAATATCAAAAGGGAAAGTTAAGGAGGCTTTTAGCCATGTAATGCTGCAAAGACTACGTTCTTCATTCAGAATGAAAGCATTGGCAGCATATCTTTGTTTCTACAAATGAGTAAATCATTTCATATGAACTTTCAGTTTTTGATGTCGTTTATAGTGTAACATTGTTGAAGTTGCACGTTCAAGTGATTTTCTGAGTTTGTCACTGTTTGGTAAATCTTGTGAGTTCTGACGGGCCTTGGATGATAATGCTTGTCTAGAGAAGTGTATTCAGCATACGACTTCCATTTATATTGCTTAGGTCCTTTTATGTTCTTGATTTAAGGATTTTGGAAGTCAAAGGGAAGCAGAAGTGGTGCTTGTTGTTCAGTAATAAGAAAGTATGGATGGGGTTTACTTTTCATGTGGGTTCAGGGCTTCTAGGAAGGGGAAGCTTTAATGAGTAGGGTAGCAATTTGAAATTTCAATCACATTGTTTTAACATGAAAGGCTGCATGTTGACATGACTGTACAAGCTGAACTGCATTAAACTAATACTCAATAATAGTCTTTCATGTTTATCAGCTCAAATCTGCTGATGTCAGGAGTGGGTTTGATGGAGTTCCTGTTTTCCAGGTATGCTATCTGACTGGCTGTACTTATAAGCTATCTATGTTTCTCTGAAACTAGAAGCATGTCTAAACAGGCCTGTGGATGTAATTGATTTAAATCAATACCTACTAATTGAGTTATAATTGATTTCAACTATTTAAGTTGGTTGAATTGATTTGATTTGCTAATTGAGTTTTTTTGTTTGGAATAGGTTTTTAAATTGTAGAGTTCATTTGACTTGAGTTAGCGAAAATACATCATTTACCCAACTTGCCCTCATTTCTAAAAACTTATTCCAAGCATCTGTGAGAGAGGAGGGGAAGTGAGAAGGGTGTTACTGGGATTAATTTTTAATGAGTCAATTTTGAAGCAAATCATGCCCCAGCATGATTTGCAAATTTATAAAAATCTCTAATTTTAATTGGTTGTAGAATTTGTTTATGCTGTTTAAAGCTTTCTAAACACTAGAATTAGGTAAATGGTTCTGAAATGATTTCATTTCTACTAAAATGTAAGTTTCCAAGCAGCCTGTAAATGCATTAGATAGTTGGCTAATATGTTCAGGTGTTTGCAAATGCATACAATACTGGGTTTGACTTATCATTTGATCTGTGAAGTTAGTCTTGCCATTTGAGTGTTTGGACCTTCTTCAGGGAATAGCAGTTTGATTTTAGTGAGTCTTTGATTGGTTTTATTAGCTAGAATGTATTTTTTTTTTTTTCTACATTGATCATGGAATCTTTCGAGTTATCAGAAAGTTACTGCATAAATAACCATCAAAGCAAATAAATAAATAATCTTTTTTTACAAAATAAATAAATAATCTTGTATCTTACGTGAATTGATTTTCTACACCATATTATGCATATTACTGGCGACGAAAGACAAAAGTATGGGGATTATTCTTTCCCCTGATGTTTCTGTATTTGACTGTCTGTACCTGGGCACAACTGTAATTCATTTATTGAAATACATGCAAACAATTTCAAATTTGTTAGTCATCTGGTGCAGCCATTTACTGCGGATTGTTACTTATTTGGGGAAGTAAAGATACATAAATTATCAAATGGTGCCCCAGCAGCAATGTTTTAGTATATCATTTGCTGTGATTTAAGTACAGGAGTCAACTAGGAGAATAAACTTCCAAATGTCTTTTGGGAATATTGTGCCAAAACACTGTTTTCTCATGAAATCTGTGTCTGCAGTCGGACCAACTGATTGTGAAGAAGAAAAGCAAGAGATACTGCCCAGTATATTTTCAAAAGGTATGTTTGATCCATCAAACTCCCTCCTTGGGATGCCATTAGGATTTTCAGCATGCATCTTTTGTGAGATTGAGCTATGAGTACACGGATTACCAGCTATATGCCTCCTGCAAATGCAGGAAGATATAGAAAAAGAACTGTCAAAGGTTTCAAGAGCATCAAGGGGTCCGGGTCTTTCTCAACATATTATGGTATGATTCTTTTTTACCATATGTTTTTCTTTTTGTAGGCATGACATTTTCTAAAGTATATTTTCATACCGAAAACGTATTATAGCTGATATTGACTTTGTACATATACCACTGTTTGGTTTATTTTTTAACAGGTCGGAAGTTTAGAGGATGTTCTGAAAAAAATGGAGGTAATGCATTTAAATTTTGCATCAAGCACACATCTGATAACAAGAAATTAGAATTCAGTTTACTTCTCTTTGATCTAATACAGATTAGTGAGAAGAATTCTGGCTGGGAAGATCTGATTTTCATTCCACCGGGTAAAAGCCATTCTCAACACATTCAGGAGATAACTAAGGCATGATGCATTGCATTCATTGTTCTGGCTGACTGTAAGAAGGGATATCAACAAGCAGCAGGGATTTCGCATCTTCCGTGCTCATGATCTTTATGAAGCAGGTTGGCAATTATAGCTATTCATTTATTTTCCCTCAATTATAGCTATTCATTTATTTTCCCTCATTGTCCCTTTCTTTTTGCACGAGACAAGTAGATACTAAGTTTCACCATGTAAAATTGTTTTTCATGGATGTGGTCTAGAGTAGCTTGGGATGCAACGAAGGGATTCATTTCACTTTGATAGAAGAATAACATGAAAGAATGGACCAACAAACATGCAATTCGGTAAAAGAGGTGAGTGAAATGTTAACACTGAATGCTCAACTTAGAGGAACTCAAGGCACTGCCTGTACAGTTTGATGGTTCCGATAATTGAAAATTATCAGCAGACTATTATTTTTAATCCCTTTATGAAATGGAAATGGCTTTCAACAACCACAACCAATTTATTGCATGAGTAAGGATCTGGTAATTTCCAAACAATGTTTTTACTGGTAAGGGTACCTTCTGGAGATGTTTGATGTGGAAAGTTATTCTTCCCTTTTCCCTTTTTTTGCCCTCTCCTTAACAATAAATTGGTTGTTCGATGTCGGTTTCGAAATGGAGCAGGATTGAGTATACATTTCATTACATAATCAGCATTGAATTTTTTTTAATTTGAGGAAATTAACAGATCGTAGGTTGATATGTTCAGCTCTCCTTTTGATTTTGCTATCTTGCGGTTTACAAGTCGCCTTACAACTACATCATGATTTGTTGGCAAGTACTGCCATAATGAATATTAGATTTGATTACTCTTCAACTGCTATATGATAACCATGTCCGTGTGTTGGATTGGACGGTGGTTCTTATTTTAAAAACCAAATTAATATTATGGAATCCTCCGTCGTTAGGCAACAATAATATATTTGCCAATGCTTAAACCAAGATGAGTTACAAATCACTAAGAGCATTGATTTACCCGCTTATACATACATCTTTTGGAATACCAGCAGCTAAAAGGTGTATCAATGTTATATAGAATGGATTGAGTGATCTGAACGGAAGGATCTTGTTATTTAATTTGAGTCCCGTGATTTCGCGGGATATTGATTATTGTTTCAGGGTAGAAGAAACGGAAACGGAGGCGATTGGATAGAAATTCATTCTAAAATTATTTTGGTGATAGATTTATTTTCATGTTTTATCTCTGATTTTTTAACTAATTATGTTTTTGTTTTTATCATGGAATACTAATCATTAGCAATGATTTATCTTTTCAATAAGAAGCGGCTGTTTCCAATTTGAATTTGGAAAGGCATTCTCAAGTCAGCGAGTATGAATCAGAAAGTAAAAACGATTGGGATTTTCTTCCCCTGTCTCTGCGTTATCAGCCATGGATCTTTGAAAAACGGGATGATCCTTTCTCACAATCACGAGCTAGTAAATGAATAGGTCATCTGCCTAATATTTCTTTAGCCGACGATCTCGGATTGTCTCATTGTCTTTATAGATTGACGAGGCGGAATTGTGATGGTTTAACCACACTCGGCTCGTGTTCGTGTTAAACATGATCCGAAATCCTTTTAATGAGTTGTGGAATGCTGATATCTGACCTAAGCCTTTTCTCCTATAATGATTTGGACAATATATTAATTAATAAAGAGATAAAAATTCATAACGGACAGAAGACAGAAACGACAATTTATTGCATGTCAGACGTTGACAGGGCAACCAAAGAGTTGTTGGGGGGAGGGGGGCTGCTTGGTTGCTAATTCTGAGAATCCCACGTTTCTGAAATTACTTTCCCGACCCCTACCTGTAATTTTTTATATGTTACAGCGGTCTGTAATCTACTTGCTACAAGACTTGGTTTATAAATTAAGTAAATTAACTTTTTTAAAGCAAATTAAGTTTAAATGATACTATTTTGAAGAAAAAAATTAAATAACCAGGTCAATTGACTAGTGTATCAATCCAAGTTTTTGATTGGATATACTTTGTCAACTCTATTTAATTTTTGTAAAAGCTAACCTAAGCTGCATCGATTGAATTCTGGGTGGACTAGTGGTCCACAGGTTTAAAAAACTTTCTATGAAATATAATTGGAGCCCTGCATTTTTCGGAGGAAGATGCAGCAAAAACAAGGGAAACCCAGAAATTAACGTAGCTTAGAAAGTTAATTAGACAATGGCCATTTTAGTTTTAAAGTTGAGAGGTCAGAAAGCTGGGAACCACATCTGTATTTGGTTGATAGATATAGATGGATGAACAGAATGATGAGGGCAAAGGGGCATATTGGGGATTTTGAGAAGATGATCTAGAATTATTTGCACCAACAGCATGCCAATGAAGTATAGTTTAATGTGATCCGGCTAGTTTGTCCTCAAGGCAAGAAAACCCAAAGCACTAGTTGACACGTGGAGCTCCACAAATGGCCATTCATCCTTTGAGTTTTACTCTAATTTCGCTCTCCAACTCCTCTAACCACGACATCCATATATCATCTGTAGTCCTAAAAAATGCTAATAATCAAAAGCTAGGGGAGGTAGTTGGGATATATATACGAAGGCCCCCTTTTGAGGTACATCATTTCTTTCTCAAAGATGGCTGAGGGACTTAACCTTCAAAAGCTAATGAAGACTACACCTTCAAAAGCTTTGGTTATCAGAATCAATTTGGTTTTCCTTGCTTTCTTTCTTGTTTTCTATGCATCCCTTCTTCTCTCGCCATCTTCTTCAGTCTATTTTGAGAATGCAGCATCTCTCGTTAAGTGCTCATTGAGAGAGTGCCATCACAAGGTAAGGTGAGCCTAGACAAATTAATTCATAATTGTGTTGTAGAAGTTTGAGGATGTCGATTAAAGCCATGCGTTTTTTTTCATTTCCCATTTGGTTAAACTTGAAATTTGTAGGCAGAAAATGGGAGTGGGGTGAAGGCAATCGTGGAAGAGACGAAAGCCAATGCTCGAAGAAATATGACCAAGGTTGAGGTACCGAGCTTCATGAATGGGATGGGAAAGGGAAAGAAGATCGGCATGGTAAATATGGATGAAGATGATGTTACCGGCTGGAAAGCTCATGGAGAGACTATACCTATCGGTTTTGAAAGGGTGTCTGAGTTTTTCAAGTGGCCGGACTTGTTTCCTGAATGGATTGACGAGGAGGAAGAAACAGATGTTCCATCCTGTCCAGAAATACCAATGCCAGATTTCGAAGTCTATGACAGCCTGGACTTGATAGTGGCAAAACTACCATGCAAGTATCCTGAAGAAGGATGGAATAGAGAGGTGTTTAGGCTCCAAGTTCACCTCTTAGCAGCGAATTTGGCCGTGAAAAAGGGTAGGAGGGATTGGAATTGGAGGACCAAGGTGGTGTTTTGGAGCAAATGCAGACCAATGTTGGAGTTGTTTAGGTGCGATGATTTGGTAAAACAGGAAGGTGATTGGTGGTTCTATGAGCCGGAGATGACAAAGTTGGAACAGAAGGTCTCGTTGCCTATTGGGTCTTGCAAACTGGCTTTGCCTCTGTGGACACAAGGTATGTTTTGCTCCTAAAACAATCCTAGTATCAAGTGATGCTTTCCTTGACTTTTCTTGTTTGAATGCTTCTAGACAAAGTTATAAAATATGGCCTGACTCATAATCACTGTAAGTCCCTGGTTGCACATGTGAATTCAAATCAATATCATTTTTAAAAAAATTAAAATTAAAATGTTGATGTTAGTTTTTATTTTTTTTTAAATAGTTAAAGTAGATTTTACTTGAATTTTAATCAAGTTGCAAGTTCATTCACTAAATTAACCGGACCAACTCTCAACTACATTCGACACAAAACCTGACCTGACCAGGTGTCATGATTGGGTTGTGTTAATCTTCCGAACAAAACCTGGGTTCGTTTAAAGGAAAAAGAATAATGATTATGACGCGTCAGGTAGGGGTCGAACCTACGACTTTCTGCTTAGGAAACAGACGCTCTATCCACTGAGCTACAGACGCTTCGATGCTCTTCAGTGCTTTTGATATAAACATCCAATGAGAAAAGCTAAGTCTGTCGTCAGCCGAAGAAATGAAGTTACAATGGCTAGATATATAGTGCAACGACATGCAATTCTTTAGTTATATTGCCAGCTGGTAGGCGCCATGTGGACGTGCCAACAACTTGCTAGAAAAATATTCTTGTTTGGTGAATTATAAGATAGTGATGTGGTAGTTGTGTTTTAGTTGCCTTAAAGTATATATAGTGGAGCCGAAGCTATTATTTCTTAATTGTGTTTATTGGCTAATTAACTCTATGATAAAGCGTTTTTAACTTGCAGGTATTAACGAAGTCTACGATCTCTCCAAGATTCAAAGGACAACAAGAACTACCAAACGAGAGGCCTATGCCACGGTACTCCATTCCTCAGAAGCCTACGTCTGTGGTGTCATAGCCCTTGCCCAAAGCCTTCTCCAAACAGGGACCAAGCGTGACCTTGTTCTTCTCCTAGATAATTCCATCTCTGAACCCAAACGTGATGCTCTTGCAGCAGCCGGGTGGAAGATCCGACTCATCAAAAGAATCCGAAACCCTAGAGCTGAAAAATACTCGTACAATGAGTACAACTATAGCAAGTTTAGGCTGTGGCAGCTCACTGATTATGACAAGATCGTCTTCATAGATGCGGACATCATAGTTTTGCGTAACCTTGATATCCTTTTTCACTTCCCTCAAATGTCAGCTACGGGGAACGATGTATGGATTTTTAATTCTGGTATCATGGTCATTGAGCCATCAAATTGCACATTCAAAATATTAATGGACCGACGCAAGGAGATTATTTCCTACAATGGAGGTGATCAAGGGTTCCTTAATGAAGTTTTTGTGTGGTGGCATAGATTACCAAGAAGAGTGAACTTCTTGAAAAACTTCTGGGCTAACACTACCAATGAGGCTAGTGTCAAGAACGAGCTCTTTGGGGCAGACCCACCAAAAGTTTATTCCATACATTATCTGGGGTTAAAGCCTTGGCTTTGTTACAGAGACTATGATTGTAACTGGAATATAGGAGATCAACGTGTTTATGCAAGTGATGTAGCACATCAGAGGTGGTGGAAATTTCACGATGCCATGGATGAGAAGTTGCAAAAGTTTTGTGGGTTAACAAAGAAGAGAAAAATTGAGTTGGACTGGGATAGAAAAATGGCTAGAAAGAGTCAGTTCAGTGATGAGCATTGGAAAATAAATGTTACTGATCCTAGAAGGGTTCATTTGATATAAGAATTTGTAGCAAGATTTCTCTCTTTTCTTATAGTAATTTCTTCTCTTCTTTTTTTCTTCATATTTTTGTATTTTATAGAGACATATATATGGGATTTTCCCCCATATAATTTATGTGTGAATAGGAATTTACAAGGGAATGGATAAGACCTTTTAATTAGGATTTACTTTTACATTTAGATATCCATCCAAGCATTTGATGTTAACCTCATGATGGTGATTTCATTAATTTGAAACAAGAAGATATATAATTTGTCTAGGTTAGGAGAACTAACCTGTCAATTTGTCAATACTCAATATAAAAACAAGAATGTAAAAGGATTGTTGGGAGTTTAAGCAAGGACACAAAAAGAAAAAGAAAGATATTTGAGTTGTTACGGGATTTGAACAAGGAGAGAAATGTAACTAGATTGCAATCTTGTTAGTAAAACTCATCCAAACCTATCAAGTCAATTTAATAATATATTCATCTAACTTAGGATACAAAATTAATGAGTATTAAATTAAACTAAATTAAAAAAATATCTTAAAAACTATTTAGTCTAATTTGGATTAATCCGGATCAATTTATCAAACTTATCATTTAAGTTTTGAATCTGATCATAAATTAAGATTAACTTTAATAACCTCGTATAAAGTACAAGAAAATTAATTTAGAACCAACTTTCTAGAAATAGCTGACTTCAATTTGTGTACTTAAATATCATCGAAGCAGATTTGAAATTAAGTTCTAACACAGTAAAATGATAGTATGCAAAGCCATTATTATTGATAATATTTAAAGAAATGTGAATGGAAAGTATGGTTTGGCAATCAAATTAGGTGCACCTACTGCCACCACAATCATATTCATCTGGAATTTCACTGCCCTGTGAATACGATATATATGGCGATCTTTAATTATTATCGAATCAATATAAAGTTTAATAATTCAACCACCATTAGGTTTAGAATTAGCCAAAGAAAAAAGTTGAGCACTTGTGTTCCATTATAGATGTATTATCCTCGATCACTCGGATGAACTATCTGTTCTTGCAATCTGTACATTTGACATCATTTTTTTCTTCTTCCACCGTCATGCATGATGATGCTGGGATTCAGCAGCTAAGCATATTCCATATATTTAATTTGGCTATTATAAGGTGATTTTTTAATGGGTAGACCTTGGCTTAATTGTCATCAAATGCATTATCATGGGATTTTAATATCGAAACAATGTATGGTTAGGTTATTATATTTTTTGATCTTTTGCTCTTGATCTGATATCTCAGTTGATTTTAAGCAATGGGGGTAAACGTTCTCCATTTCTCAAGTTCCCAGTTTTCCTCGATCTGGGCGAGTGCGTTGACTTCTGAATATTTCAATCCAGCTCATGAAGTCATTTCCAGCCGAAGGGCTGTGTTTATCAAAATGGTTTTGAGCTTTGGGATTGTCTTGTCATTGCAAATTCACAATTGAAACAATCAATGATCCCAAAAATGCAAAGATCCAAGCCTGTATTTGTGACAAATAGTGGGCCAAACCTCACGTAGAATTTAATAGTTGCACACAAAGAGCCCAAGTGACATGGTAAAGGATCAAATGGAGAGGATAAACGATACTACGAGAAAGGGAAAATACAAGAAAAGGATGAAAAATGTTATCCTAGCTATTAACAAAAACTAGGGCATTTTTACTATGCATAAAATCATTGTATATTCTCTCGTAAATAATTGTGGATTGAAACTATAATTTTTTTTTAAATTTTCAATTTGATTTTCAAACTTTTTATTTGCACAATTAAACCCTTTAAGCTAAAATCAACATCCGATTGCACGTTTTTTTGAGAGGAAGAGTTGAATTAAAAATAGAAGACTGAAGTGAAAAATACAAATAACATAGGTGGTGCTTTCAAATTTATTTGTGAAGTATATTTTAGTCCCCCAACTTTTTTTTGTTATAAGGTGACCAATCCCTTTAATTTATAAAAAATATACTTTGATACCGAACTTTATTTATCCTCATTTTCAGTTTTTTTTTCATGGAAGGAAAGAGAGAAGTCCTTGAATTTTCATGAGGAGAGAGAAAGTTCTTTATTGGTAACAATTTCAACCTCTAAACAAGTTAAAATTGATGTTAATGAGTTTCATTAGGTGAGAGAGTCTTATGATGATTATTTTAAGCATCAATGCAGCGGGAAATGTGTCGTCTATTTATTTTTTTAAAAAAAAAATAGGAACAGACACCCCTTTAAAAAAGAAAAAAAAAATAGCAGGCTTAGGCTCGCGTGTGTAGGCTTCAAGGCCCACACGCCTAGACTTTTCTTTTTTTGGAATTTTTTTTTCAATTAATACTTTTTTATGTCTTTTTTTTTAGTTTTTTCAATTAATACTCCTATGTCATTTTTTAGCTTTTTTAAATAGCATTTTTCTTTAATTATATTAGGTGTCTTTAATTTTTCATGAGGTTAATATGCTTTATCTATAATATTTTTATATATTTCATGTAAATCAATCCTTTTCTTATAAATTAAAAATGTTTATTTCTTATGATATTTTTAATAAGTGCAACCTTACATAGTTTTTTTTCTTTTATTTTATTTAATAAATTTATATGAATGTCAATTTCTATTACAAATTGATTTTAATAAATAAATTTATTAAACACAACGGGGTAAATGATTCATGTTGCGCTATTAAATATTTTAATTTATATTTGTCTCATAATTTTTTCAATTTCATTTTTATTTATCATCATTTTTTTTTGTCAAATTATATTGACCTCATGATCTAGATTGCACAATATACATGTAATCTTAACATGTCTTATCTAAAGGTTATGGATTTAACGTATTAACTCAACTTTGTTCAGAGCAAAAAAAATTTTGTTGTTGCCATCTTATTTTTTTATTGTATTATAAAATTAATCAAAATTTAACTCGATTATTGAATTTATCTCACTTCTTTAAAAACATAACTGTTTCTTTTTTTTTTAGGTTAAAAAATTTGGCCCAGTTTACAGCGTTGCGTGTGTCACCAATTTATTTATTAACTAAAAACTAAAAAAAATGGAGAAACCAGCTGCTTCACTTTATTAATTATTATTAATCATTAATAAAAACTATAAGAATTCAAAGGAATCCTGAAAGAAATGCTTTTTTTTATTTCATTTTCTTTTTTTTTCCAGTGACACAACTGATAAGATGATATTCTACAAGGACATGACTTGTGAGAGGTGACGGGTTCAGGCTTAGCATCCTCGTTTTATGGCTTTAATCAATCACACGAATAATGGATCTAGGATTAGGAATAGAACTCGGCATGACTTTTATGTGATCCCTTCTCACTCGGATTAGGACCAGAACTCGGCCTGAGTTTATGCCCCTTCTCACTCGGATTAGAACTCGGCCTAAGGTTTATGTCCCTTCTCACTCGGATTAGGACCAGAACTCGGCTTGAGGTTTATGTCCCTTCTCACTCGGATTAGAACTCAGCCTGAGGTTTATGTCCCTTCTCACTCGGATTAGGACCAGAACTCGGCCTGAAGTTTATGTCCCTTCTCACCGAGTACTAACGCATAACATAAACAAGGCACATCAACATCACCGCCCCGAAGTTAATGGACCACCGGTTCTATCCGGGCTCTCCATGCTCGGGCATAATTACTCTCTCCTTTTGGCTTTGGATACCATGCATTTTTCTAATTTATTATATCCAAGGATGTTGCCTGATCTCTAAGAAACCTAGTCGGCTCCACTAGCACGATATTTAAAATTTTCAGATGAGTCAACCAACACATTAATCCTTAAAAAGACCTCGTTGACCAGACTGAACCAGTGCATACATACTCCCATTTAGGCTTTAGATGCAACCGAGAAGATATGCTCGAACCCAAACAAGAATGCTTTTATTCAATTTTTTACTTTAAATACTAATATGAACTTCTTGCCATAATTGGGTCTACAAAACAGTAATAAGACATGTATATATTATTTTTCTTAAGAAATAATAAATTAATATCGTTTTAGAATTTTTATTGTTTTAATATGTTGATGTTAGATAAAAATTACCGCG
>Ga0307511_10006108_pt1 | contig 12156 bp, 6 predicted proteins | sample 13_EM_MG_FD_200266 | JGI IMG/M metagenome (GOLD analysis project Ga0307511, IMG submission 200266) | Populus trichocarpa ectomycorrhiza microbial communities from riparian zone in the Pacific Northwest, United States - 13_EM | ecosystem: Host-associated > Plants > Roots > Unclassified | place...
TTGGACTGGAGCCTGACCAGAAGGTTCGCGCCGGTCACGGTGAACGGGTGCGCGAACTCGACCGACCAGAAACCGTGGTCGGCGATGACCAGGTCGTCGGGGCGCAACTGCATTGGCTTGGCGGAGCCCCCAGGGCCGCGCACCCCCACTCACCCGCACCCGCCTAGTCGAACCGTTCCAAATCCCGCAGCCAAGCCGTGGCCGACCCGTCCGAAGGCGCCCGCCAGTCCCCCCGGGGCGACAGCGAACCCCCCGCCGAGACCTTCGGCCCATTCGGCATGGCCGAGCGCTTGAACTGGGCGAAGCCGAAGAAGCGCCGGCAGAAGACCTCCAACCACCGCCGGATCTCCGGCAAGTCGTACGCCACCCGCTTCTCCTCCGGGAAGCCGGGCGGCCACGCCCCCGCCTCCGCCTTGTGCCACGCGTGCCACGCCAGGAAGGCGATCTTCGACGGGCGGAAGCCGTAGCGCAGGACGTGGAACAGGGTGAAGTCGTGCAGGGCGTACGGGCCGATCTTCGACTCCGTGGACTGCATCTCCTCGCCGGGCACCAGCTCGGGACTGATCTCCGTGTCGAGGATCGCGGTGAGGATCTTGCCGGTCTCCTCGTCGAACTGGTCGCTGCTCACCACCCAGCGGATCAGGTGCTGGATGAGGGTCTTCGGTACGCCGGAGTTGACGTTGTAGTGGCTCATCTGGTCGCCGACGCCGTACGTCGACCAGCCGAGCGCCAGTTCCGACAGATCGCCCGTGCCCAGCACGATGCCGTTGCGCTGGTTGGCGAGGCGGAACAGGTAGTCCGTGCGCAGGCCGGCCTGGACGTTCTCGAAGGTGATGTCGTACACCGGCTCGCCGGAGGCGAAGGGGTGGCCCATCTCCTTCAGCATCAGGCGTGCGGTCGGCGTGATGTCCAGCTCGGCTGCCGTGACGCCGATCGCGCGCATCAGCGCGTGCGCGTTGTCCTTCGTGTGGTCGCTCGTCGCGAAGCCGGGCAGCGTCCAGGCCAGGATGTCGCTGCGCGGACGGCCCGCGCGGTCCATCGCGCGCGCGGCGACGATCAGCGCGTGCGTGGAGTCCAGGCCGCCCGACACCCCGATGACGACCTTCGGGCCGCCGATCGCCGCGAGCCGCTGCTGGAGGCCCTCGACCTGGATGTTGTACGCCTCGTAGCAGTCCTGCGCGAGCCGGTCCGCGTCGGCCGGCACGAACGGGAAGCGCTCCAGACGGCGACGGAGTCCCAAGTCGGTGAGCGGCGGCGCGAGTTCGAAGCCGACGGTCCGGAAGTCCGACGTCCGTGCGCGGTGCGTACGGCGGTTGTCGTCGAACGTGCCCATCCGCTGCCGCTCCTGCCGCAGCAGGTCGAGGTCGATGTCGGCCACCGCGTACTCGTCGCCGAGCGGGAAGCGGTCGGTCTCGGCCAGCAGTGCGCCGTTCTCGTAGATCATGGCCTGGCCGTCCCAGGACAGGTCCGTCGTCGACTCGCCGAGGCCGGCCGCCGCGTAGACGTACGCGGCGAGGCAGCGCGCGGACGCCGAGCGGCAGAGCAGTTTGCGGTCCTCGGCGCGGCCGACCGTGATCGGGCTGCCGGAGAGGTTGACGAGGACGGTCGCGCCGGCGAGGGCCGCCTCCGCGCTGGGCGGCACCGGCACCCACATGTCCTCGCAGATCTCCGCGTGCAGCACGAGGGACGGGACGTCCTGGGCCGCGAACAACAGGTCCACGCCGAAGGGGACTTCCTCCCCGCCGACACGGATCGACCCGCCGCGCTCGTCCGCGCCGTCGGCGATCTGGCGGCGCTCGTAGAACTCGCGGTAGTTCGGCGGGTACGACTTCGGTACGACGCCCAGGATCCGGCCGCGGTGCACCAGCACCGCGCAGTTGTAGATCCGGTTGCGGTGCCGCAGCGGGGCGCCGACGACCAGTACCGGGAGCAGGTCCGCGGACCCCGCCACCACCTCCCGCAGCGCCTCCTCGACCTGGTCGAGCAGCGCGTCCTGGAGCAGCAGGTCCTCGATGGAGTAGCCGCACAGGCCCATTTCCGCGAAGACGGCGACGGCGACGCCCTCCTCGTCGCAGCGGCGGGCATGGCGCAGGACGGCTTCGGCGTTGGCGTGCGGGTCCGCGATCACGGTGTGGCCCGTGCAGGCGGCGACGCGGGCGAAGCCGTGCTGATAGATCGACCAGAAGTTCAGTGGAGGCACGGGTCCACTGTAATCGTCAGTGAGACGCGATGGGGTGGCGCGGGGTGTCGTATACCCCACGCCACCCCATCAACAGGTGACTCGCCTACCGCCTACCGGGTCAGTGGTGACCCTTGGGGGAGGCGAACGATTCGACGTAGCCGTTCGCGGGCGTGCCCACGCCGGTCACGTCGTCGTAGCCCTTGACCGCGGACAGCGAGCTGTCCTTGCCGAGGCTGCGGACCGAGGTCAGCAGGCCGTTGGTGGCGTCGAAGCCGTTGGCGAAGTCCACGCGGGCGACCGCGAGGTCCGTGCCGGTCGGCTTGTCGGTCACGTCGTGGTAGACCTTCGTGCCGTACTTGGCGTAGATCGACGGGTTGGCGAAACCGATCGCCTTGCCGCCGCGCGCCTCCTGGGCCAGGGCCTGGACCGCCGCGATCACCGGGGAGGCGAGCGAGGTGCCGCCGATCCGGTACTCGCTGTACGACTCCGACCCGTCGGACTGGGTCTGCGTCTGGCCGACCTTGAATCCGGTGTTCGGGTCGGCGATCGCCGAGATGTCCGGGACGACACGGTTGCCGGTGGCGCTGTTGGCCTTGGCGAGCGCGTCCGGGACGACACCCTTCTGGTAGAAGGGCTCGTTCACCGTCTTGCTGGTGCCGCCGCCCGCGCCCGAGGTGAAGGCGCCCGGGAAGGCGGTCCAGCTCTTGCCGTCGGCCGACAGTGCGGCCTTCTCGGTGCCCCAGCCGGTCTCCCACAGGTACTTGTCACCCTTGCCGACGGCGAGGGAAGTACCGCCGACCGCCGTCACCCACGCCGAGTTGGCCGGGGTGTCGACCTGCTTCACCTTGGTGTTGGCGACCTCGTCGCCGTTGTCACCGGAGGAGAAGTAGAAGCCGATGCCCTCGACCGCGCCCAGCTGGAACACCTGGTCGTAGGCGGCCGCGAGGTCCGGGGTCTGGTTGGCCTCGATGTCGCCCCACGAGTTGGAGACGATGTCGGCCAGGTGGCTGTCGACGATCTTGCTCAGCGAGTCGAGCAGGTCGTCGTCCATGCAGGAGGCGGCGCCCACGTACGTGACGTTCGCGTCCGGAGCCACCGCGTGCACGGCCTCGACGTCGAGGGTCTCCTCGCCGTACCAGCCCGAGGCGTCGCACTCGTCGGCACCGGTGTGTGTGTAGTCGCTGGGCAGGACCTGCTTCAGCTGACTGGTCTTCCAGCCGGCGTCACCGTGGTTCTTCGCGTAGGTGGCCGCGTCGAACGCGATGGTCGGCGAGGCGTAGGCGTCGGTGATGGCGACGCGCACGCCCTTGCCCGTGTACTTGCCGGCGCCGTAGGCGGCCCGCAGCTGCTTGCCGGTGTAGCCCTCGATCGCGTACGGGATCTTCTGGCCGTACGCCGAAGGCAGGGTGCTCGCGATGTTGGAGCCGTAGTACGAGGAGAACGGCCCCGAGTTCTTGAACACCGCGGCCGGACCCGGCAGCGTGTCGTCGTGGTTCGCCTTGTGCGGGGCGTTGTCGAGACCGGTGACGGTCAGGACGGCACCGCTCAGGCTGTCCGGCGCGGAGGCCGTCTTCGACGGGGCGCGGTAGGTCTTCGAGCCCTTCGCGTAGTTGTGCAGCGAGGTGCTGAACGCCTTCTCGACCGCCGCCACGTCACCGGAGACGGTGACGTAGTGCTGCGTGGTGCCGGTGATCTTCAGCCCGGCGGACTTCAGCCAGGACTTGACGGCGCTCACCTGGGCCGTCGTGGCGCCGAAGCGCTGCTGCACCTGAGCGGCGCTCAGGTACTTGCCGTACAGAGCCGAACTCGGGTCCGAGACGGCCTTGGCGTACGCCGCGAGACCGGAGGCGTTCCGGCCGGCGAGGTAGACCCGGGCGGAGACCTTGGAGCTGTCCGGAGTGGCTCCCTTGTCCGCCTTGGCCGTCGCCCACGCGGGCTTGGTGCCCGCGAGCGCGTCCCGGCCCGGGGTGTCCGCGGCGTGCGCCGCGGGTATACCGAGCGCCAGAGCGCCGGCGATCATGGGCAGTGTCGCTGCCATGCTCACGCCGGCGCGCATGGTGGCGCGATTGGATCTCATAAAACCCCCTGCTATGCGGTTCGACGCATGGAGTGGTCGGTCATGCGCGATCCGCACGGAACCTGCGGCGGGAGGGTCCGTGGATGGATCACACGATGGGGGCCACTCTTTCGATGAACCGTTCATGCCAGGGGAACGCGAAAGTCAAGAGAAACCCAAGGAACCGTCAGCCGGGGCGAATTGGGTGCTTTTTTCCTTACGGGCGTGTAACGAACGACCGGTGATGCTTTACGAACGCGCTTTTGCGCCACGCTCCTTGAGCATGTCGGCCATCAGCTGGATCTCCGACTGCTGCGCGTCGACCATCCCCTGCGCCAGCCGTTTCTCCACCCCCACCCGGCACTTCTCCACACACCCCTCGGCCATGTGGATCCCGCCCTTGTGATGGTCCGTCATGAGCTGCAGGAAGAACACCTCGGCCGGCTTGCCGCTCAGCGAATTCAGCTTCTTCAGCTCGGTGTTGGTCGCCATCCCCGGCATCAGCGCACCGTCCTTCCCGGACGCCATGTCACCCATGCCCATCCAGGTCATCGGCGGATCGGCCGACACCTTCGGCAGGTTCCACAGGTCCAACCAGCCCAGCAGCATGCCCCGTTGGTTGGCCTGCGTCTGCGCGATGTCGTATGCGAGCCGCCGCACTTCCACATTCTTCGTGCGATCCCGCACGATGTACGACATCTCGACGGCCTGCTGGTGGTGGACCGCCATGTCCCGCGCGAACCCGGCGTCCGCCGAATCGGCCGTAGGAGCAGGGGAGTTGGTGGATCCACTGCCGTCCTCGGCGACCGCGTACGTGATCGCGCCGGCCGCGACCAGCGCCACCGCCGCGGCCCCCGCGATCAGTCCCACCTGCCTCACTGCGACAGCCCGCCCGTGCAGGCCGCACCCGGCTCGGGCGTCTGCTTGCCCTGCACGAACTCGGCGAAGAACTTGTTCACGTCCGGGTCGCTCGCGCTCTTCACGGTGCGCTGGTGCCCCCACGCCGACAGCATGATCGGGTCCTTCTGGCTGTCGTAGGGGCTCATCAGCGAGTACGGCGTCGACTTCACCTTCGCCGCGAGCGCCTTGACGTCGGCGGCCGAGGCCTTCTTGCTGTACGTCACCCAGACCGCGCCGTGCTCCAGCGCGTGCACCGCGTTCTCGTCCTTGACGGCCTTGGTGTACACGTCGCCGTTGCAGTTCAGCCAGACCGGGTTGTGGTTGCCGCCGACCGGCGGGTGCATCGGGTAGTTCACCGTGCCGGTGACGTGGGTGCGGCCCAGCGTCCCCTTCCACGTGCTCACGCCGTCCGCACCGGCCACGAAGTGCCCCGAAGCGGAGTTCTTGGAGTCACTCGCGGAACTGTCCTTCTTGCCGGACTGCGCGTGCACGACGGCGACCCCGCCGACGACGAGACCGGCGACGACCACCGCGCTCGCCGCGATCTTGACGATCCGGGCGCGTCGCTCGCGGGCCTGCTCGGCGCGCCGCATCTCCTCGATGCGGGCCTTGCGCGCCGCGTTGCCGGTGTTCTTCGCGGAACCCATGAGATGTGTGTCCTTTTGGGGGAAGGGACGGGAAGGTCGGGACCCGCTGATCGTAGTGGGGGAGGAAAGGGTTCTCGTAGGGCGCCCACAGCAAAGACCGCGGAAGAGTGCGAAGTGCCCCGGGCCAGGCATTACGAATGTCAGTCCGAGCAGGCAAGATGGTCAGCAGATGGGCATCGCATGGACATCAGCGCGGGACACCTGCCGTTCGTGAGCCGTTCAGCCCGAGGACGGCCGGTCGATCAAGGTCGGCAACGCGCACGAAATGGTGTTGTGGTGGGATGCTCAGGTGCCCGACCGCCTCCTGCGGTACGAGGACAGGCGGCCTGACCAGCAAGGATGGGGAAGCGGAAGATGGACAAGCAGCAGGAGTTCGTGCTCCGGACGTTGGAGGAGCGCGACATCCGGTTCGTACGGCTGTGGTTCACGGACGTGCTGGGCTTCCTCAAGTCCGTCGCCGTGGCCCCCGCCGAGCTGGAACAGGCCTTCGACGAGGGCATCGGCTTCGACGGCTCCGCGATCGAGGGCTTCGCCCGCGTGTACGAGTCCGACATGATCGCCAAGCCGGACCCCTCCACCTTCCAGGTCCTGCCCTGGCGCGCCGAGGCCCCCGGCACGGCCCGCATGTTCTGCGACATCCTCATGCCGGACGGCTCCCCGTCCTTCGCGGACCCGCGCTACGTGCTCAAGCGCGCCCTCGCCAAGACCTCCGACCTCGGCTTCACCTTCTACACCCACCCCGAGATCGAGTTCTTCCTCCTGAAGGACCGCCCCCTCGACGGCTCCCGCCCCACCCCCGCCGACAACTCCGGCTACTTCGACCACACCCCGCAGAACGTGGGCATGGACTTCCGCCGCCAGGCGATCACCATGCTGGAGTCGATGGGCATCTCGGTCGAGTTCTCCCACCACGAGGGCGCGCCGGGCCAGCAGGAGATCGACCTGCGCTACGCCGACGCGCTCTCCACGGCGGACAACATCATGACCTTCCGCCTGGTCATGAAGCAGGTGGCGCTCGAGCAGGGCGTGCAGGCGACGTTCATGCCGAAGCCGTTCTCGGAACACCCGGGAAGCGGAATGCACACGCACCTGTCTTTGTTCGAAGGCGACCGCAACGCGTTCTACGAGTCCGGCTCGGAGTACCAGCTCTCCAAGGTCGGCCGCTCCTTCATCGCGGGCCTGCTGAAGCACGCGGCGGAGATCTCCGCGGTCACCAACCAGTGGGTCAACTCCTACAAGCGCATCTGGGGCGGCTCCGAGCGCACGGCCGGCGCCGGCGGCGAGGCCCCCTCGTACATCTGCTGGGGCCACAACAACCGCAGCGCCCTGGTCCGCGTCCCCATGTACAAGCCCGGGAAGACGGGTTCGGCACGGGTCGAGGTCCGCTCCCTCGACTCCGGCGCGAACCCGTACCTGGCCTACGCTCTCCTCCTCGCCGCCGGCCTCAAGGGCATCGAAGAGGGCTACGAACTTCCCCCGGGCGCCGAGGACGACGTCTGGGCCCTCTCCGACGCGGAACGCCGCGCGATGGGCATCGAGCCGCTGCCCCAGAACCTGGGCGAGGCCCTGACCCTGATGGAACGCAGCGACCTCGTCGCCGAGGCCCTCGGCGAGCACGTCTTCGACTTCTTCCTGCGCAACAAGCGCCAGGAGTGGGAGGAGTACCGGAGCGAGGTCACCGCGTTCGAGCTGCGGAAGAACCTGCCGGTGCTGTAAGGGCAGGTCGGAGCGGGTGTCCTGCCTTTTCGGCGAGTGGGGCTGACGATCGAGGACCGTCAGCCCCACTGCGTCTCGTGGGCCCTGGGCCGTCTCTGGGCCGTCCGAACGAATCCCCGACGCGCTGTGGCTGCCCTCGGTGCTCGCCCTCAGCGTTGGGCCGGTATATCGGAAGCTGACTAGCGTTGCGCGACGGCGGCAGGGCACTCAACTTTCCCCACATCGATCAAGCCCCGGCTGCGCTCCGCTCCGCCGGGCGCGCTCCACGGCTCCGCTCCTGCCTTCGACCTGCTCCGCGCACGCTGCGCCGACGCGCGCCCACATGTGGACAGGGCCGGTAGCCATGAGTCTGTCTGCGACGGGTGAATCTTGACTGAGCCGAATCGGGCTCAGTCAAGATTTCCGTGAAGCCGATCAGTGAGCTGCACGGGGTGTGGCTCTGTGTTGCCGTCGGTCTGCGGTCGCGAGCAGGACGCGCTTGCCGGGTGACGGGAGTCTGACCTCATCCCCAGCCAACGGAGTGTCCCGAAGACGCATTCGGCGCTCCCGCCAGACTGCTTTCAGCTCTGACCGTTTCCGGTCCGGCACACCCGTCAGCTGACCGTTGCGTTCCGGTCCTGCGGCAAACCGCCCCTCGAGTCACCGAATGGCATTGGTCCTGATTCTCGATGCGGCGAAACCCTGCCGAATATGTGTGATCCGGCGCTATCTTCGTACCCCTGATTGACTGTCACCCTGGCCCAGCGCCCCGGTGGCGAGTGTGAACGGGGGAACAGCGGTGGCTTCGCTCAAGCATCTTGTCGTCGTGGTGCCCGGAATCGGTGGAAGTGTCCTACAGACAGTGGCGGGGGCCGCACGCTGGGACGAACACCGACGGCGGTTCGTCTCCGCGGCCACCCGGCCGCACCGGCTGGGTCTGGATACGCATCCGGACCTGGTCCCGGTCGGGCTGATGCCGGACATCACCCTGATCGGCCCCTTCGTCGTCCCCGGCTATGACGGCTTGGTACGCAAGATCCGCAACCGCTTCGATGACGTGCAGGTGGATGTCTCCCGGCCTGGGCGCGAGCCGGACAATGGCGCTGACCTGGTTCTTTTTCCGTACGACTTCCGGCACAGCATCCGGCACGCGGCCGAGCGCCTCGCTGCCGATGTTGCTGCCCGTCTGGGCGGCGAGCACTCCGGAGCACGCCGACGGCGCGTGATCGTGGTCGCGCACTCCATGGGTGGCCTGGTTGCCCGCTACTGGCTGGGCCCTTTGGGCGGCGCGGCCGACTGCGCGGCGCTGATCACCCTAGGCACCCCGCACCGCGGCGCCCCCAAGGCCCTGGATGTCCTGGTGAACGGAGTGGCGGTGGGTCCAAAGCGGCTGGGCGGGCTGACGGATGTGCTGCGGCAGTGGCCGTCGGCGTACGAGCTTCTGCCGCGCTATCCGGCGGTGGGACAGCCCGGGGCCACGGCGGCACTGGCCCCGCACGAGCTGGCCGAAGAGGCCACGGCAGCCCTCGTTCCGGGGTTCACGGCGAAGGCGAAGGCGGCCAGGAGCGTCCACGAGGACATCGAGACAGATTGGAATGGCCTGTACGGCGGTCCGGACTGCCCCGAGGTGACGGCCGTGTTCGGGCGGGGGCACGGCACACTCCAGCGGGCCTTGCTGTCGCCGACCGGGATCTCGGTGACGAAGGACGCGGCGTCCTGGCTGCCCAACGCCGACTGGCACGGCGACGGCACCGTCCCGGCAATCTCGGCCATCCCCATCGAACAGGAGGACAAGCGTGCCCGCAGGGCGGTTGCGGAACGCCACATGGCCCTGGCGTCCACATCCGTGGCGGTGGACATCCTGGCCGAGTACGAGGGGCAGCCGCTCACGGCCGTACGCGGTGATCAGCCGGAGCGGCCCTGGCTCGGACTCGACCTGGACGAAACAGCCCCGGTCGGCCAACCCATCCGCGTCGGCGTGACCTTCAACGGGGCACAGGTAGAGGAACGCACGCGGGTGCAGGTCCGTGCCCGTGCCCGCGAGGGCAGCCCGGGCGGCGCCGGGTGGCAGCCGTGCACGAGGGGTGTGGACGGCAGTTGGCATACCGACCTGCCGCCGCTGCCTGCGGGGACATACGTGGTGGAGGCGGCCGCCACCCAGGTCCCGGCCGTGAGCCGCTTGAACGCCGGGGACGTCCTGGGCGTCGTCCGCACCGAAGACGCGGACGTGGCCCCATGAGCACGGCATGGCGGCGCTGGCCGAGCAACGATCCGAAGGCCCTGCTCGACTACGTTCAGCGCAAGCGCAACGGCAAGAACACACCAGGGACACCGGCTCAGCTTCTCGGCACGGACATGCCGGCCCCTGGTGACGGCCCTGCCATCGACCGTACCCGCGCCCTGTACGACGCCTTCGCCACCCGCAGGATCGTCTACGCCGACGAGCCGACCACCAGTGGCCCTGGCCGGCAGACGATTCGCCCGCCGTACGAGGTGCTGGCTTCGCCCCGGCACGGGACCTGCCTCGACCTCGCCATCGCCTTCGCCGGGGCCTGTCTGGATGCCGGACTCCATCCGCTTGTCCTCGTCACGGCGGGAACCCAGAGCGGTCCCGCCCATGCCTTGGTCGCCGTGTGGCTGGACGGCACCTGGTCGAACCACGCTCACCGGGACTACCGCGCCGACGAACCGGACCCCGACTGGCAGACACTGCCCCCGGACTTTCCCGACCACCTCGCGGACGCCGAGGACGCCCCCGGATCCTTCCTCGCCATCGACGTCACCGGCGTCGCCTCCCGGCCCGACGCCGCAGACCCGCGGCGACGGCAACAGCAGTCCTGGGCCCAGTCCGTCGCATACGGCGCCTCACTTCTACGGCAGGCCGCCGACGAAAACCGCCTGAGCATCGCACTCGACGTGGGCCTGGGCCACGAGCACGGCGAACCCCTGCCCCTGCCCGACCAACCCCGCACTCGGGTCCTCACACCGCCGTACCAGCCCATCCCCGACGACAGCGACGACACCGGGCCGCTGAAACTCCTGTGGGCCCGCCACGACGCCATTCGCTTTCATCCCCGCGACGAACTCGACCTTCTCCAGGACTGGTTCCGGGCTCCCGACCCCCAAGGACCCCGCACCCGTATCGCCCTGCTCCACGGCCTCGGTGGAGCAGGAAAGACACGCCTGGCCGCCGAACTCGCCCACCGCCTGGCCCGGACCGGCTGGTTCACCGGCTTCCTCGCACGCGACCCCGACCTCCAGGACTGTGCGTGGCTCAGCCGCGTCGCCTCCCCGCTCATGGTGGTCGTCGACTACGCCGAAGACCACAAGTCGGCCGACGTGATCAACACGCTCCGCACGCTGCAGGATCGCGAGGCACCCACCTGTCTCCTGCTCACCGCCCGCTCCATCGGCGGCTGGTGGGACGAGGAGATCGCCAAGGCACTTGAGGACGACGCCCACCGGCTACTGGTACAGCAACTGCCGCTGGCCGCCCGTCATCCCCGCCAGACCGGCGTCTACCGCGCGGCCCTGCGGTCCTTCGGCGCACCGGAGACCACGGTCATGGGCAGCACGCCGCCACCCGACCCGAACTCTGGACGCTGGACGACTTTGGACCTGGTCATGCTGGCCTGGCTCGCCGCCCGACCCTCCGACGACAACACCGAGACACCCACTTCCGAGGAGCCCCTGTACGAGAAGATCCTCAAGCACGAACTCGACTACTGGGTACGTACGTACAAGTCCCAGATCGGGAAACCCTCCAAGCGGACAAGGGAGATGCTGCGAGAGGCGGGAGCCTGCGTCAGTCTGCTCGCTCCGCGAGAGGACCGGCTCGATCACGCACTCACCACCATCACCGAACTCCGCTACGACACCAAGCGGCGTGACGAAGTAACAGCCCTCCTGGAGGAGTTGCTGCCCACAACGCCCGAGGACGGCACCGTCGCCGTGCGCCCCGACCCACTGGGCACTCACCTGGTGTCGGCCGTCTTCCGCACGAATCGCGAACTGTTCGGCGCATGCCTCAAGACTGCGGACACGGACGAGCAACTGAACGCCTGCGTGAGCGTGTCACGCCTCGCCACAGTGAGCAGCGGAGCTGATGCTGACTCGTTGGCGCAGACGGCCTTGGAAGCGGTCTCCGAGCTGTGGCAGCCGGCGCTCTCGCTGGCCGCCGCTCAGGGAGGTCCGTTCGTCAAAGCCCTCGAATCCCTTGCCGCTGCCGAGACGACACCGCTGCCGCTGGCGGAACTGGCCACCACACTGCCGATCGGACACAGCAACCTGCAAGGCCTGGCGCTGATCGCCACCGAACGTTCCCGGCCCGACGACTTGGCAGATTCGTCCGAGGAGGTTCTGGCCGCACGTGCCAGTTGGCTCAACAACCTCTCCATTCGGCAGAGCGGCACCGGCGACCAGCAGGCCGCACTCACCTCCATCACCGAATCCGTCGACCACTACCGCACCCTCGCCGCCGGGCCCAACGGCCCCGCCTTTCTCCCCGACCTCGCCGGATCCCTCAACAACCTCTCCAACCAGCAGAGCGGCACTGGCGACCGACAGGCCGCACTCACCTCCATCACCGAATCCGTCGACCACTACCGCACCCTCGCCGCCGGGCCCAACGGCCTCGCCTTTCTCCCCGACCTCGCCATGTCCCTCAACAACCTCTC
>Ga0307511_10006110_pt1 | contig 12156 bp, 16 predicted proteins | sample 13_EM_MG_FD_200266 | JGI IMG/M metagenome (GOLD analysis project Ga0307511, IMG submission 200266) | Populus trichocarpa ectomycorrhiza microbial communities from riparian zone in the Pacific Northwest, United States - 13_EM | ecosystem: Host-associated > Plants > Roots > Unclassified | place...
TTTCAGACTCCCTCTGGTTTAATGTAATGGTGCATGTATCTGGCTATTCCAGGTATTATCCAATGTCCTTGACTTCCAACATATGTACCTAGGAAAGTGTCAAAAAGAAAAGAAAAAAAGGGGGATGGAGGGGAAAAAAAAGAAATGCGAGTGTCTAGTTACTAAAAGCCAAAGAAAAATAGAAGAAGAAAAATGAAATAAGATAAAAATAAAATAAAAAAGTCCCACTACGATAATACTTGAAGGGTGGGTCTTTATTTAAACCCCCTTCCCAACCGACTCGACTACTTCCTCATATGTATGGACACCATCACCACCACCACCAGTATCCTCCCGCACCGAACCAGCCACCGTCGGTGCCGCGGAAAATGGGATTGCTGTGGCACCAAGCCCACTCTCCGGGTCCTCATTATGGAGACTTAGTCTAAGGGAAGGTGCTCTCGATACGGCTCTACTCGCCGCCTTTGACGCAGCAATACTCGCCATCCGTGATTCCTCCTCTGCGAGTTCTTTTGTCTCGAGGGATTTGAGGTATATGCAGAATTTTGAGCGGTCGCGGATTTGTTGGCCTAGAAGTGATTTTAATGAATGCATTAGTCAAAAAAAAAAGTCGGTAGATAATAAAAAAAAAGTACTTGACTGTAATAGGGTATGTATATCAAGTTTGAACCTACCATACTTCATAAAAATAAACGGAACACAGCCCAACCCAATCGCCACAAACCCCATACAGCTCGTCGCCCACCCAACTCCCAAGCTCGCATACATCTTCCTTGCCGCCAAGGGCAACGCCGCGCCAAACACACTCCGACTCATACTACTCGCGGCTAACGCGCTCGCGGCGTATACTGTATACGCGTCCGTGATATAATTCAGACAAGTCATAAACACCAGAGCGAGACCTAGGCCGAACATAATCCCTGAAAGCATTGGGGCGATCCAGTGGATGTTGGTGTTTCCGGTCCAGCCGAGCCAGAAGAGTCCAATGATGTATGCTAGCCCACCCGCGGCTGCGAGTGGGAGGCGCCGGTATTCGTCGGAGAAGGGGGTAGGGTTGGAGGCCCGGCTGCGGCGGAGAAGGTATTCATCCCAGAGGATCACGGCGAGACAGGATATGGTGGAGCCGACGCACATTGGGATGAATGCGAGCCCTGCGATGCCTGGGGAGAACCCGTAGACGCCTAGAAAATAGTTAGTTGACGGCTCGGGCAACCTAGATCACAAAGTTAAGGAGAGTTTGGTCCATACCTTGGAATATGATAGGGTAGCTCTGGAAGGTCATGTAAAACGTCCCATATACAAACGCAAGATACAAACTTATAGTCGCCACAATCGCTTCTGTGAATAACATCTCCAGCGGCCGGGTGAGTGTAAGCTTCAACATCTTCCCCACAGACCGATCCTCCAGCTCGGCTGGCGCAACAAAGGAATCGTCCCCAGTCTCGGCCCTCAACCGCTTCGCTTTATCGATGAGCAGAACCGGGCCGAACGTTTCTGGCAGCCAAAAAAACTGTGGAATCAACGTAACCACTCCGACAATGAGTAAAATCCAGAAGCAGAACTTCCATGTCAGATATGAAACTGAGACGAAGCCGCTGATGATGGGTGAAACGACTGGGCCAATCATAGTTGCTGCGCAGAATATAGCAATGCCTATATAGTAACACCCAAAAGCTCAGTACAGCCTTCTCTTGTATACAAACTCGGCTTGTACTCACATCTTCCTCTCACAACTGGGTCCTTCCAAATATCTGCATACATCCCCCCCGTAACACTCAATGGCGCACTCGCGCCCAACCCACTCAGAAACCGAAACACCAATAACGCAGGCATATTCGGCGCAACAGCACACGCCAGAGTCCAAATATTATACCAAACCACCGAGTATATACTCAAATACTTCCTACCATAAAACTCACTCAACGGCGAGAGAAACAGCGGGCCAACGACATACCCCGCAATAAACATGGAAATCGGTAATGTGAGCACAGGGGAGCTCATTGGGAGTCCAAATTCCTCGGCAATTCCGCTAGTTGCTCCAGTGGGCATTGAGGATGCGAATGTACTATTCGACACTTGGAATATGCCGAGGATAGTGATCCAGATTTTCATTTTCTAAGAAAATAATTCATTAGTATAAATACTGTATATATTGGAATTCGGTCCTCAGTGCCAGAATTACTTACCAAAGACCAATTGTATGGATTTTCCGGGTCATTAGGGGCAAACATGATCACTTTTCTTCCATCTTCGAGCAGCTGCTTAATTGCATACGGGGTCTTCGTGTCCAGCGGTGTCCAAAGATCAATATCCCCTCCTTCAACTCCATGCTCTGACCGTTTTCCAACTTCCTTCCCAATTCCAGCCATATTGCGAACTCGAGCTCAGGATTTTCCTGGGCCCTGAAACGCAGAATTGGCGTCCCCCTTCAGCACCTATATTACTTTGACACAGGTTCGGACGTCGGCAAAAGGTGTGCCGTTTGTGGGGAGTGCCTGTGCTGCCGAAGCCAGCCCTATGTAGCAGTTACAACGCTCCACCATTGCCGGCTCTAGAATTGTAAATTTATAAATATAAATTTTTTTAAAAAAAAAAACAGACCCACTTCCTACCAGAACTGACCCCATGTGCATGGCAAGTGACATGCATATGCCTAGCTACTTCTCCCCGCCCCCAACCGAGAAGTGGATAGCTTCTCGTGCCTCGGATAGTCGGCAGGAGATGAAACTATCGACGCAAAACAAGCAATACTCTAGTACTTGGTCGTTGGGACTAAACAGACTTAATCACTATTCTTGTGACTAGAAGGCACCACCTTCTCGTTCTCGTTCTCTCGACCTTACACCTAGCTATAGTTCCATGGAGATGTTTCAAGAACATCTACTTAACTTAAGCTTAAATATCACCCAGACCGTACCATGACTTGGGTACGACAGAACATACCGGTGAGCTCAGTAGTTTCATATGCCGGATGCGGAGATTTTGTGATCATACAGTATTATTTCAGCCGCTTCCCCACGCAACCCCGCTCTCTACCATTTTGTCTTGCATGCCCCCCCCTCCCCCTTTCTTCTATCCTCACATGTATTTTATATTCAAGCTGTTTAGTACATTCATGTACTATGTCCCTATAAGGCGACCAAAACCCCACTCCATAGACTTATATACAACGTATATACAACGAAGGGACTATAAATATAAATGTCCAACGTTACCCAGCGCATGTTAAATAACGACTCCTCATTCCTTCCAGACCTAACCCTAGATAAACGTCATATCCTGCGTCCTCAATCCCAGAAGGTACAAATTTTCATTCCGCAATGCCGTTCTCCAATTAACGTTTCTCACGACAGAGTTCCGGCATTGGCCAACCCAACAACTCGGCATTAGGTTATACTCTTACCATCATGATAAGTCGGTGACTCAAGGGTCATCTGTAAAAGTTTACTTTTTGTCCCCTGTCGGTTACTCTGTATATTTGGGACTCTATTTGGCCTCACGGTAGTTACTACGGAACAAATTTTTTTCCCATCATTCTTGTCCAAGGCCCCCCTGCTAGCGTGGGTGTCATAGCTCTTCAGAATACCAGTGGCCGGTGAGACCGACAGATTGTTTATATATGTAGACAAAAGCATGCGAAGGAAATGGATGGCTTGCACGTGAAAAACCCCTGGTTTAAGCTAATGCACCATCTGTCCGGCTTAGGGGATACATATGGCGTTGCCAGTTGACGTCACGTGAATCCCTTGTCGGGCTGGGAACGATCCCTCTTGGAAACGTCCAGTCTGGCGGGCACCGGCCTCTTGTAAGAGAAGGAGTATGGTGCAACTTAGTCTGGTTGGTGCAACAAAGCTTCGTCGTTGCCGGCCATCCGCTCGTTCTTACAGTAGAATTTTTTTGTTTTTAGCTGAGCATGGTAGGTAAGGAAGGCTTGTTCGGCAACAAAGTCTCCTTTATATGCCGAAAAATCACCGACCTTGGCAGCATAAGCAATGAAGAAGAAGGTCTCAAAGCATGTATAAATTGGTAAAGTACAAAACTGGTAACCAATGGCATGGGACAAACAAATGTAACGTAGATATACAGCTGCCAAGAGATATTAGGCGAACCCACCACCCACCGGCAGTTGTAACGGCAACTATTCTCCGGCTGTGATGGGTGACAGTGTCAAAAGTGTCAGGTGTTCCCGGATTCTTGTTCCGCTTTTTATTTTCTTCCCTTGGATGGCACCGTTGCTTGTATTTGTACACCCTTGGTCGATCGTGAGGAGCGGCGTAGGGTTGTCGGTTCCAGGAGTGCTGGGCCTGCAGCACGTCTATTATGGTTGCTTCCCATACCCTTGCTGTTTGCAACATTTCCATTCCTAATGGGGGAGAGCCGTCGCGTTGCGTCTGCAGCCTGCTGCGTCACTAATATATAATTAGCCGTAAACCTTAAAACAATTCGATCCGATTTTCCAAACGTACTTAAATTCCCATTCTTCGGGGTACTATCTATGCAGGCCTCCCCAGAAAGCCGCCTGAAATTAAAATCCACCTCCCCATTTGTTGCTTCAGTCACAGCTTCGCTTGAGATTTGAAGCTCCTTATTAATACTTCTCAAAGGGCCTTTAGCTTTCTCCTCAACCCCTCCTTTCAGCCCAGCAAGACGTTTTGAAGACCTCAAAGTCCTAGTCTGAGGAATAATCTCCACGGCCTCATTGGGCACGTTCCCCAAGACAATTTTCCTTGACTTCACCGACGGTAGGGCCCCTGTTTTCTGAGATATAGCTAGACGAGACAAAAAAACCATCAGAACCTCTGTATACAAAGTGTATACCTAGTACAGTGATCAGATATAGAACCTACGTGATGTGGCCTCTGGAAGCTCCTGGATGGGCCTCTTCAATGGAATCGCCCTTTTGATACTTATGACCCCTTTTGGAGCTACATTGCCTTCCTCGGGTAGATTGGCTTTTGCATCTGCCCTAGTTCCCCAGGTATTCTTGCCTATAGGTGACCGTAGGACTGCAGTGGCTCTTGATGTAATACCACGTCTAATTCTCGTTGCTCGCTCTACCCCCAAACATCAGTCTCCAGATAGATATTCAACATAGAATTGCCTATCGACGATTCAATCATTACATACCTGGTACAATATGTTGTTGCAGTTCCTCCTCTTGTTCTAGGTCGGGTGAGACAGTCTCACTTATATTGCTACCCTTTGGAATCACGGCCTGCACTGTCTTCGTGGTTGCCTGCCTCTTTGCCCTGCCCGTCGTCGAAGCTTTCGAAGCATTCCTCTCGGTGCTTGTTTCCTTGAATACTTTTCAAGCCCATTGAGCACAACCAACACCTCTGATGAGGACCACGAAGAAAAACTCACGAGACTTCTCACTCCCAACCTCTGAATTTTTATCCAGTCCTCCTGTAAGATGCTCTGTGTTGCAGATAGCGAAAGAATTCAGGTTTGCCTCTCCTAGAGCGGTTGACTTCGACTTGCCCCTTTTTGGCTTTGGAAGCTTTGCTTTGGTTGCTATATCATAATATCTACAATTAGCAAACTCCTTTCACAATCCCGCGAGATAGTACAATATATAGTCTAGTATGGAGACTCACGACTCCTCCCACTAGTGAAATACTCCCTCCCTGCGTCCTCAACGGGGCTTTGGAAAGAGACCTTATCCGCAAACCCCAACTCCCCCAAACCAAGCTCCATAGCTACCTCTTGTCCATCTTCTTTCTTTCTTCTCTCCTTCTTTAAAAACATTAGTGGTTCCTTGTCCACAGCATCCACAACACTCTCAACAATCTGCTGAACAAGCTTGTATAACCCCAACCTTGTTCTCCAATTTTCGTCCTCTTGGTGAAAACTAGGGTGATTCCGGAGTAAACGGAATATGTTAAGGGAGAGCTTTGATAGGGGCCGTGCTCGGGGGTGGAAAGATGGGGTTTGTGGGACTTCTGGTAAGGGGGATGCTTGAAAAGCAGAGGGTGGAGATGATGGGGGTGCACTCCCACGCATGGAGCTTCTGATGGAAGGGGAGGAGGGTTTGGGGGTTTTTGCGAGACGCGCCATTACTGGTTTTCTGGAACCTAGACGAGAATGACACCCAAGGATTTGCAGAAGGATGAGAGCATGTAGTCAGGAGAATAGTAAGTAGTCAACTTGGAGAGTTAAGTACAAAGTATTTAGTACTTACTATGGTTGGTGGTAATATACCTAACATATGGTTAGAAATAACTGCTTAAACTAATGTCTTTCTCAATTTTGCAATGTACAATGCCAAAACAGGTAACCAGGCCAGAAATAAGTGTACGTACTAAACAACTAAGACTAAAACAACTAGTGGTTGCATAGATTTCGCTCTACGAACGGCTTGTGCCAATCAGACTAACAAACGTCCAACAGGTAAACAGGTAAGTAATGCAAATGCTAACTAGACTACCAGTATCATGTTACTGTTTTCGTGTAACGCAACAATATTTGGCAATTTTTAGTCAGTCCCATGTCTAAAGTAGCACCTAGAGTGTACACTTGATTGTAGTCTCGTTCGATCACGGTTTAGGTTGATTGCCAAGGGGGTCCAGATACTTGACAAAGAAGTAGTATGTACGAGGCTACTGTCTCGTAATTAGGGAAGTCCGGGATAGTTATGCTACGACTGTAACCAAAAAGTATGAATTGTCACACGGCTATCATAATCATACAGACATTCAAATTTTACCAATTGAAAAAATATGATGTCAACCAAAGTTCCCAAACCAATTGTGAAAACACTCGCATTCCTGTGCGAGACTGACGTTCTGGCATATATCAGGAAATAATAGAAAAACATTCGTATAGTGAAGCTTGATATCCACTACCCCACAAAACAAACGGGTGAACCCTTTCGGTTAGGCTGGTCTGGTTTCTTGATGTCGTTCTCATTAATATTCAATCCCTACGGGGTATCCTCCCACTGCTAGCTAGTTAGCATTGCTCATCGATTCTGTCATCCTCGAGGTCCACCCATCAATCGTTATCCATCCAATAGCTCGTTATACCCCACTCTTAATCACGACCCAGTAGCATCAATACCATAATAGCTGGTGAATTGAATACAAACTTTACTGGTCTGTCGTAGTCTTATTCATGGAGGGGGGCTTAAACAGCGGGGCTCTTAAACAGGAGGGGATTTAATTCGTCAATTCGTACAGTAGGTATCGTCAAAAAAAACTCAAAGCTTACCACGTGCATCTGTAGGCCCAAGATCTGATACTTCATCAGCTAGCCTCAAAATAGTACTATACACCATGTTAGAACCCCGGGTCTACGCCCAAGTTCAGGGTAACTTACCCTACTACCGTTGCAACCACCTCATCCCCAAGCTCTGTTAACACTGTCCTCATAAGATCGACTCTCCTCCTCTCCCCCAACTGCTCCGATGGAATCACCCCAGCAAATCCATCTGGGGCTCCATAAGCCTTAATATGCTTTTCATCCCAACCCAAATCCTGGTCCAGCTCTTCCTTCTCTGCGGTTACAAAATTGAGGACATCACTCTGGAACGCCCTTCCCACCTTAACTCCCTCTTCATTGTTGTATGCGAAACCCAGGATGCCAAACAGATAAAGCAAATCGATTGCATGATGCGCCCCATGTGCCTCTGGCTTCCATGGATTACGTTGATCCATGACATACTGGTGGACGTGCTTCCCAGGTTTGAGCCTCCAGTGGTCAATAGTCCGCTCAGCCGGGAAAATAAAGAATCCATCAGAAATAAACCGAAGGGTGCCACCGTGAACATTGTGGCCAGATATGTCATAGGCTTTAATGATTTTTTCCCCTGTAGCACCGAGGGATTTGAAACCAGAAACAAGATCAGCTGGGGGGGTACCAAGTACCTGCTCCGCAAAGATTATAGACTTCAGAAAGTGTTAGCTACTACCCAAATATTCTGAAAGTGATGAACCATCATACCTCGTAGTCACAATGGCCAATCATTATCCCATCACACCACTTCGGAATAAAGGTATACGGCTTAAATGGCTTCTCTAAAAATTCTCCATCCTCTGTATACACCCAGACCCCTTCCCGCATCTTATCTAGCACACCAACAACCTCCATCCAATCGGCCCTCTTAAGTTTCTCTTCCGGGTCCCCCTCTCCATCCAACTCAGCACCATGCATCCGAGTAACTTTATTCAAGACTGCTGCTGGTCTAGGCCTCGCAGACATCAATGATCCCGAAAACAAAATTGCCCTCCGGAACAGCTGTAGTTCAGGGCGCTCATCCGACCACTTAGCATGGAGGTGAGCATCAGTCCCAAATGCACCGGCACTTTCTCCCGAGAGTGTAACTCGAGTGGGATCTCCGCCAAAACCACGAATATGTTTCTGAATCCATTGGAGGGCAAGGCGTTGGTCATACAGTCCATTATTCGCTCCGGTACCATCAGAGAGGACACCAAAACCAAAGATTGAGACTCGGTAGTTTATGGCCACCATGATGACAGGCTTGGATTTCTCAACTGAGTGTGCACATAGAACAGACATATCTACACAAAGAGAAGATTAGCCTTCAACGCCCCGGGGCTTGCTTTTTCGGATAGGTTGTACCATACCATATAACGGTATACTCGCCGTCCCCACCTTATTTGACCCACCATGAATAAATACAAGCACCGGCAATGAATCACCCTCCTTCGCCCCCTTCGGAACCGAAACAATCAGGTTCAAACATTCAAATTCATCCACAACAAAATCTGGCCCCTTCTGAAACTCTGGTGGAATAGCCCAAATTGCACTCGGTGCCTTGGCTGAGGGTACTTGTGGGGAAACTGGCCCATATTTGGTACAATCCAACTCCGGGGGGTAATTGTCGACATGTGTAGAACGTGCGAATCGTGCTGGAATATTGCCGAACTTGATTCCACAATATTGAATTACATTCCCATTGGGAAGAACGCGACCGGTAAGCTTGGACTTGAGAGTAGGATGAGAGAGAACGTTAGTTGCCGCCGTAATCGCCATTGTGATTTAGGATATCGCAGCGAATAGTTGAATCCTTGCTTAACTTGTGAACTCCGTAGGAAATACTTTATTGCTTTATAGCTTCTGTATTCGAAGAGAGGTACATGGCATCATAGCAGAGGTCTAGACTGCGAAGACTAGCGAGTGGCAATTCCTAATGCATAAACACTGCGAACTTGCGAATGACATCTCTTTACAAACGCTTATCCAACCTTAGTCACACTTAAACGCCGTGGATATATGCTTCACACAAGTAGTATAAATACGATAGTCTGGTTGTCGAGTACAATAGGCTATGGTTCTGGACCTCGCTTCCATACTCAATTCTTGACACCCCGTCAAGTGGTTAACTAGACTACAAATGATTGCCGTTTGTAGTAAGTGAGTAGTCTCATACTGAAGGTCTGTAGTCTGGTTAGGAGGTCTGCCTCAATAGATTTGAACTTCTGCTCCGGCACCGGAGCAATACATATGTAGTCCCCCAATTGACCCCCTCACGTGATATCTCTGCCCTGGCTCTGTCCTGGCTAGTTTCAAGCTCTGTCCTGGCAGCCGGAACAGGCGGTTCTTCGGAGCAGAACTGTTTTTTTGCTGAAGGTAGTAGTCTAGGCATGGGGGCAACCTGTAGGGGTGTATCCTGGCACATTGTAGGGCCGAGGTTAACGCTAAGTTCGCACTTCAGCCCCTTGAAAGTAAGGATCTTCTCGACAACGTCGACGTTACTAGACTACAGTACGTAGACTTAGTGTCTACGAAAGATACACGATTTACAGGTCTAGGCACCACTACCGGAACGAGGCCAGAATTCTGTCTGAAAACCGATATGTCAACCCATAGTGATGGCTGGCTGTGTATTGCGTACGGCAAGATCCGGGGTCTAGTATCTAACTTCTCCAGAAATTAATTAGAGAGGTTATACTGTATTTAGCCTCGGGAGTCATTGAAAACCAGCGCAAGGGCATTTCATAAAAATGTTTGGAACACAAATTGCGATGCTCGTTAATACTCTCGAAAGTGGTATGACACCAGGGGGGGGCATGACTTTAGGTCTAGAACATGGCACCATACACCCCGCCAGCATGTGTGCATGTCATGCTGTCAATCGTTCCCATAAGTAGGTTCGCCAAGGTGCGATATGTCCTGTTCGGGTAATTCAGCACTCTCTCAATGACCATGACCATAGCCACCAAGGATTATGAGGAGACTTGCCTGGTTCATGGAGAGGACCAGGCCATGATAGTTGAATACCTGTAGAGGTATTCCACCTTACCGCCGTGTCAGGATTCGAACTCTGTACCAGAGTAGGCTCTCACCGCTTAGTCTGACGAGACGACCACCACTGACTGCGCCAAAGCACTACCATTCACGTGACGGGGTCATCAGGCTCTTTGAAACTGAGGGGAGATCTCTAAACGTGAGCGGTATGGCGCGATTCCCTATGACCCAGTCCGTAGTACCTACTACTGTATACCGAAGTCTCAACATAATCAACCTCCGATATAGGAGGCCTCTCGTTATAAGAAACCATGCCCCAGTCCCACTAGAATTTGTATGGGAAATAAGAAACCCTCCTTAAGTATTAGCTAAGTGATACATACAAAAATGCGGGTTTCTTAAGTCATTTCCCATTAGTGCACGTGCATCCCATCACGTGACCCCGTACTATAAGCAACCTCGTGTTATAAGAAGCTTCCTGCGGGGGTTTTTTAAATTGAGACTTCACTTTGGTACTTACCTAAGTAAGGTACTGCTAGTAAACCTAGTCTAGTTGGTATGGCTTGTTCGCAGCTGCCCTAGTATTGTGAAGTTCAGGCACTTAGCATGCAGGCGGCAGAGATTGGGGAAGTCATGTCAAAAGTGGGCAACCAGGTATGCATTTCCAGGATTAGAGAGAGTGGCGAGAGATTCATCGGACGGTATCCGTAGGTACTTACGGGTGCATGCATGCATTACAATTAATTACTAGTATGGATTTGTTTACTTGGCTGGAGACTATTAATATTGTCCATATTTAAATCAAAATATTATTTTTTTAAGTAACATAGTTCTCAAAATCCCGAGGCAATTGGATGTCTAAGATATCCAACAGGAAGACTTCGAGATCATGTAACTGTTGCGGAACAGGTTGGATAGCTAAATATAGAAGTACACGATTTCATGGTTGCACGTGAGGTTTTTTCTGGTTACACGTGGGAAAGTTAATCTTCTTGGGCAAAATGACTCAATCAGACACTAGTTAGAGACCACGATTCCAGCAATATGCCAATCACATTAACCGGACTACAACCATGTACGTGCACACCCTTTACTGGCAGTAGCTATGTTCGCAGATCATGCATCTATTATAGATGTGGTTTGTAGAGGTGAGCTGTTCCAATAAGCAGAGGATCTTAGGGATCGAGATCTCAAGCATGCAGTTGGTATCGGTCGACGGTCGTAGAGGAAGTACCCGAGTCTGCGCCCTGATCTGATTTGAAATGCACCGATTGTACATACTACAATTAAAATAGTCTTTCAAGCCCTATGATACACTCAAGATAGATATGTAGTCCCATTATCTGACAAAACTAGCACTTACATTATTCATTGACTCCCCACATGAAACAACCAGACTAACATGGAACCTCTTTTTCGTTGTACGACTCAAATCAAGACCCTAAAATAAAACACCGTATTCAACGCCAGAAACAAACAACCCCCACCCGTACATATCACAGCGTGTCCTTGAACCTCCCCATTAATTACTTCATTACCTCGCTGTAGATCCTTCACCTACGTTCACCTTCGCTCCTTCCTCTCCCCCTTCTGGATCTCTTTTCTTTTCCCTCTTCCAAAATGTCATCCTCTCCCCAATAGTCTTCTTCCCCTCATATTCCCCCCTTACCCTCCTCTCCCAGCTCTCTTGCCTTGTAGCTATAGGCCCCGCTGGTGCCGGGGACGGCCCACCACTCCCCACAACTGAAGGGGTAGGTGGCACAACATAGTGCGGGAAATACCCGACTCCATCCCTCGTTAAGCTCGGACTAAAGGGGTCTGCCCAAGTCTCGTTTGTGAATACTCCTGGAGGTATCGATGGGATTCCTGGGCTAACAAGACCGCCGTTGGCATACGGGTCGTCTCTGGGACCGACAGGTGGGAGAGAGGGTCGGGAACGGCGTTGGA
>Ga0307511_10006112_pt1 | contig 12155 bp, 13 predicted proteins | sample 13_EM_MG_FD_200266 | JGI IMG/M metagenome (GOLD analysis project Ga0307511, IMG submission 200266) | Populus trichocarpa ectomycorrhiza microbial communities from riparian zone in the Pacific Northwest, United States - 13_EM | ecosystem: Host-associated > Plants > Roots > Unclassified | place...
AATGATCCTCCGGGGTGTCCCGTTCCATGTGAAAATTGAAATCGGGCAAGAACGGGTGCCGATCATTGGCAGGGAGGTGGGGCCGTTTCATCACGGACAAAACCCTCCTCCTTTCGGAGTCGGGGATGCGTGGTTGAACGTTGGTCGGGCATCGTCTGCATCATAAGCAGCGGAAGGTTGTGGCGGCACCTGGTCCGTCGGTGGATTTCGATTAATAACAATTCGTTACTGTATTACTGTATCAGAAGGTTGACTTGTGGTACAATTAGGGATATAAAGTATGAAACGTGGCGCAGATACGATTATCAAGCTCTTCGCAACCCTGGCTCTGGGGAAGGTCTTGGACTCTTGTCTTGGTCTCGGAACCACTTCTCGACAAGGATAAAAGATACAAACACCTGGTCAATGATCCCCCTGCTGTCCTGTGCAACTTCCAAGACGCCGTCCTTTATATCCGATGGTTGTCCATGAGGGGATCGGCGAAATCGCGCAATGGGGGTTGCTTCCTGACCATGTTTGACAAGCTGAGAAGTCCAAAGAGATTAGTCCAGTACATGGTACGATCCAAACACAGTCGCGCTCACCTTGAGTGAATGTTCACCGGTGTTGCACAGAATCCATTGATATTCCTCGCCCTGTGCCTTTATGATGTAACTCCTGGGGACATAACCATGATCAGCTGCGACCACAGGAAACGTCACCAAGGAAACGGCGTACTCTTCCCCACCCAAACGCGCCTTCTGGATGAATTTGTCCTTGGACATGCTGCGCCCCTGGAAGATAATATCATCGGGGACGATCCTATTCATAATCGACGACCGGGTCCAATGGATCCTCGCGATCTCTTCGTTCGTGTGAGGTATGTTCTCTTCTCCTCGATCTAATCAAAGCAACGAAAAAGGTTGTGGCGTCATTCACCCTCTTTCCTTCGAGCGAGAGAGAGAGAGCGGTCCCACGTACTGAGGTCCAGTTTGCGCACGAAAGTGGTCTTTTGAATCTTGCCGAGTTCCATCGCAATCTCGTACAGAACATTGTGTGGCGTATGGTCGTCAGTTGGGTGGGTGACAGTGACCAGTTTGGGCGAAATCTCGGCGAATACCAGCTGTGTCCAGGTTGAGGGAGTCGACATTGTGAGAGAGGGGGGAGTTATTTGGATTCGGGTTTGGTTCCGCGGCTATTTATTCCCTCAGGCTGGAGGGGCGCTGAGAATAGTCCGCACTTGAGGCGATGCGGGTAATTGTCTTGGAAGGTGACTCTCCGTTACACAACTCTGGATGTCGGCCCTGTATCACATCATATGTTCAGATTCCAGATTCGGGGTTGTGGGGATTGGGCTAATACCGGAGTTACGTGACAGATCCCCTCAACTTCCCCGTCTTTCCCCAAAACGCTCTCTCCAAAAACAGCGCCGGGTGAGCTCCACTGTGGGTATTTGGATCTCCGCTGACTAAGCGGTCCGGATTATGGACGAAAATCGTACGCGAGAAGCGCAGCGCCCCCACCGAGTTCGCTCCGGTAAACGACCAACCGACCCGAGGCATGTTGATCGTGACAGGACGCAAGAGGGAGTCAGACGTCCGCGGTGCCGCGAGCGGGCCGCCCGGGCGTCGAGGACCCCGCCACTTGGACCGCCACAGTTTCACGCAGCCTCGTCGGAAACACAGGGTCGAGTTGGACAGAGGGTGGTCCGAGCATCGAGCGCCGAGCACTGGGCAGCCAGCCACAGGCATGGAGGCGTTGAAGCGATTCTCGGCGTTCGCCGGTCGAACCTTGGACTTAGGACCTTCGCTTTGGTCCCGGTGGAATGGATCCAACCTCCAGCCTCCAGGGCTTCAGGGCCGCAGATCTCAGATATCACAACTGAGTAGACATCCACGCCCCACGGTGACGATCCCCTCACTCCACTTGGTTTTTGGCCTTTGTCTAGCCTACGATCCCGAGCCATGTACGCCCTGCAGCACGGCAGGACGCACAACACGGTTGAACTCCATGGCTCACTCACAGCTGGTCCTGGTGCTACTCTGGTTTTGTCCCTGTGGCCAGCCGTGACTCTCTTTTTGGAATAAATATCGTCACCCACATCAGTGCCATGCTTCCTCTATCTCTTCTCTCAAACTCGACGCCAACTACCTTGAAATGGTGAACACTATCTGCACATTACGTGACGATGGCCTGACTTTGGCGTACAGAGCTTTGACACTGGTTGTTTTTTTCCGATCCAATGCGATCTCTGTGGTAGAGAGCTCATAAACGTAAGTCACCCGCTCACTTATGCGTCGTATGGATGATACGAGCGCATTTCTTCGCAGATGGGCTGTAAGAATTGTGCTCCCCCAGAGCAGTTCTCCCCCCCTCCTGTTATCCAGCCGACCACCGGCTCCCCAGTGCAACTCGGTCGGTTGGAGGCCCATCTCGCTAGAATGCGTACGGGAAAAAACCCTGGAGGTTTTCCAATATATAGTCAGCTTTCTCCCATGATCAGCGTGCCGGCCTCTAGACCTCGCTCACCTCGGAAAAGAGCACTTCAATCCATGGTCAGTTGTTCCCTAACTGCTTTACAAACACTCCATTAAATGACTTGGCGTCACGTAGCTTCCCTTACCCATCTGGCGATTCCAATTCAGTGGAACTGGTGGAGAGGTTTTAAGTGTGTCGGATGGTAAGAGTGTCATGGGTCAAGACGTGGCCGATGGACACCACAAACCGTTCGGGAGACGCCCAAATAAAGGCCAGGAATTCATGGTACTCACACGGTTCGGGGTACGTCCCCCCAGTCACCACTAAGACGCGACCGCTGAGGATTATTACAGTGGACGTGTCACAAGTGGGAGACCGAGGTGAGTAGCGGCACCCGGACCTTATCGTCGGCTCGCTAACCCAGATGCGCCATTCTACAGATTCCCTGCAGTAAAGAAACCACGGAAACCATGCTCTTCAGGTGTATCTGCACCTACTTCAAGAAGTTCATCGAGGTAAGCAAGTTCCACCATCTGACGTGAGAGGTTTATTCATTTCGTTCCCTCTGACCAGAAAATGCGCGAGCAACATTGCATCGGGTCAGAAAAGTGTCTCTGCGGCGGTCTCGCCAGTTCCGTCACAGAAGCGGACGCCAAGATCTTTGGTTATGAGCTCTTTTACTTGAACGAATCCGAATCGTATAAGATCGTTGTGAAAGCCGGCGAAATGTTGAAAACCGGTCCATTGACATATGTATGCAACGTGAATCCTCTTACCGCCCTTCTCCCCCCATCGATGTAATTAATCTATTCTGCAATATGTACATACTCTCAAGAGCCGACGATGATTGTGCCTGCCTGAACGAAACAGGAGGCTAGTCAGTAATCTCCCAGGGTCCCTAAATAGAACCGGAGCGAACCTCCCCCCGGCCAGTTTCAATAACCCCCAGGTCCATCTAGACTCTTTCGACGGCTTCCATGATAACCTCAACTAGCTGCCACCTCCACCACCACCTCCGTCCGCACCTCCGCCACCACCGCCATCAAAGCCTCCACCTCCCCCACCATCACCTCCTCCACCATCGCCTCCCCCACCGTCATCTCCGCCCTTATCCCAATCATTATCCATCTCCATCTTTTTCTCTCTTCGTTTCTTCTCCACGTACATCAACGAGACCACGATCTGATCGAGCATCGTCAATCCTGCCGGTGCAACCTCCAAATACGCCTTTCGTCTCCCAAAGACGCGGTGCGCTCTATGCAGTTCCGCAACTACTTTCTTCTTGCGGTTGTCCGTCACGAGCTAAGGGCACATATCTTTGGTTAGCAAGTTGATTGATTGGGTTGTCAAAGGCGTTCCGGCCCACCTTTGGGAGGTCTTTGCCAGAAGAACCCATCGACCACCGGTACTTGGACCCGTTCGCTGTGATCGTATAGGTTCTGAGGCTGGGTGTCAGAGTGTGAAGTGATGGCGTACGAGGCCACAGGATTATGTGAACCCACTCTGTAAAAAGCCCCACTTTAGGCATGAACTCTCCTCTCTTCATACTACACCCGTAATACACGATCCTGTCAGACGAAAACGTCTTCCACTGAATCTTCGCAACTTCCGTGGCGGTGCCAGGAACGGCCTTCCCCCGCCGATCTGATTCCCGTCGCTCCAGGTCAGTCAACGGTAAAGAGGTAAGGAACAGCGAGGCAAAATTACGCACTTGTAAACGGCTTTCGAATCACAGTTGTCTTGCTCAGAAACCTCCTCTCCGTTTCGATCTCATACACCACCTGTCCGCTCGCCTTATCGACGAGGACGGTGTTCAGAGGAGAGCCCTTCGTAAACACGAGTTTCATAACCACCGCGTCTCGTAGTTCGAGTGATGTAGCGGATCGATATCAACAGACGAGTGACCGGTTGTAGTTTGACGGGCCCCAAGCTTGAGTCAGAGGGGTCCTTATATACTTATATGTTGCCTTCCATTGCGCAGTGGCCCAACATCCATATCCAACGCCTGCACAACGCTACCCACTCCTTTTACCTCCGGTATTCAAGGAATAGAAGCATTGCTGCGCTTTGGGGTGAAAGCCACGATCAAAGCCCAGCCTTAACTTTAGAAAAGCCTCACAATGACCTAAGGAAATCACGAAACCGCAGTAGATGGCAGACCGCAAGTCATCCCAGTGCACTTTAGTGTTTCAGGTGCTGAAGAAGGGGAAGCGGGAAGCCGTGCGAAGGCTGGACACAGCCCGTCGCGGATTCAATTTCGCCTGCCTGGCCACTGGCACGCTTGCACTGGTATTGGAGTCGGGCTCAACATCCCACAACGGGTTCCATAAGCGAAATACACCGACACAATCTAAAGAACTGAGCGATGGGGGTACTATATCTAACTAATACAGATGTTACACCTTGGAACTAAACACGTATGTACAGTATGCAGTAGCTCTGCGATCTGGGATGGGGTGAAGGGGTAGGAGGAGAGCACGACATCAGGGAAGAGGAGGGAGGAGAGTCGATGCAAGTGGAAAACGGCGAAGGGCCCGCAATAAACTGAGCGGAATAAGATGCAGAATCGAGAGAGCGGGGCGAAAAATCGAAGAACGAAGAGAGGGATAACGACAGCGCAGACAGGAGAGCAAACACAGAAGCGAAGAAAACGAAGAGAGTAAGGGTGGCACACACACAGAGTAGAAAGGGAAAGCAGCGACCATGAACCGAAAGAGAAGGAAAAACAATCCATCCAACCCAAATGTTGGACGGTTGGCCCAGCCACTCCGTCCATCCAACCAACAATCACACAACACGAATATCACCTCCATCCACTTCCCCAGTTTTTCGTCGACCAGTTGCTATTCCCCCTCTCCCGTTCGCGCTCCCTGTCCGCCGAAGGCCCTTTAGGGATCGCCGGGTGTCCGTTATTCGGATTTAAATCCCTTTTTATCCCAACTCCTATCCCGTTCCCGTTCACTCCAGTGGGTCCACTCATCCCATTCCCGCTCAATCCCGAGCCCATACCAGTCTTGTATCTCGACACATCGAATGGCGTACGCGGATTCAACCCTCTCAACGCTTTTGGCCCGCTCGGCGGGCCAGGTCGATTGGGTGAATTCGCGAACGTGGTACTGAGGTTGCTGAGGTTGTTATTGACGCTACCGTTAGGGTTGGCGTTGAGTAAATGCGAGAGCGAATTAGGTCGGGAGGGTATGGTAGGGAGTGTGTTGTTTTTCCAGGCGCTTTGGAATGAGCGGGGTTGAGTCGGAGCGTTTAGTGGTGCAGCTCTGAGCGGAGTGGTCATTGGGGGGGGGGAAGGGTTACACGGTTGCTGGGATTGGCTTCTCGGGGGCGGGTCCTGAAGGATCTCACCATCTTCGGACTGGGGTGCAGGAGGCGGGGACATCGAATTCCCTTTCTCCGACAAGGCAGGAGGGGGAGGAGGTGGTGGGCTGGGGGGAAACGTTCGACCTTCTCGGGAGAACAAGCATACCCAAGGTAGCTCGACGTCAACGACCGCGGTTTCCGGGCCATCGAGGTCGACAGATACGGTGTCCTCCGTAAGTCTGACAACCTTCCCCACCTTCCCTTCATGTTGGCCTGAAATGATGGTGATGATCTCTCCTTCGCAGCGTGGTCGAGCAGGGATTATCGCCGTTACGGGTATCACGACTGTACGGCGCCTTCCAATTGTGGGTTTAAACGAAACGGTGGGAGGCCGCCCGGGAAGGTTGACGAGGGAGTCGGCGACTCCGGGAACGCCCACAAAATCTCCACGATCCCATTCTTGCACCGAACCCTCTCGCAGGCAAACGACAACACCTGGTCTGAGAAACTGAGAATCGAGCAGCCAGGAGTCGGGTGGATCATCGGACTTGATCTGCGGAGGTTGGGCGACCTCTGATTCGACCTTCACAGGTTCAGGCTCGGGCGCGGGGGAGCTACTCGTATCCATATCCACGTCTGGGGGCTCGGTGGGAGGCGGCCCTGAGGGTCGTTCGAGGGGGGCGGCAACTGGTTCGTTCGCGACTTCCGAGGGGTTCACGGCTGGGTCCGGCCCACCCGCATGGATGGTTGGGACAGTGGGGGTAGGTTCCAGCAACGGGATAGTAGACGTCGGGATTGTGGGACTCTCCGCCTGCCCCTTCTTCTTCCTCATCAAGAAGTCCTTGAACGAAGTCTTAACCTTCTGGGGAACCGGCGACGCCTCGCGAAGCGGGGGAGGTGGGGTCAGTTGATGTTCCGGTTCCTGTTTGACTTCAGCCACCGGCTCCACCACAGGTGTACCATGTGGAGTGACTTGGGGCACGCTTTGTGTGATGGACGGGGAAGAGAGGAGCTCGGATGTCCCCATTGCTTCTCGGTGGTCAGAAGGTTGTTGGGGTGGAAGTTCATGGAGAGGCGATGGATCGGCATTGGGTTGGAAGTCATTGGTGGGGGGGATCTCCAGTGGTACGTTTTGAGGAGTGTGCGTTTGCGGAGTGGCAAAACCATCATCTGCCGATGGGTGGGCAGATTCTGTGTTCATGAGCGGTGGAGGAGGGCATTCCTGCGCGCCGATTTGCACGGGCTCTTCCTTCTGCTCGCGACGTAAGCCTGGCAATGAATCCAACAGATTCGGGGAGGCGGAACGCGTGGGCTTCTCATCGACCGGGGGTTCCACCCGGAGTTGCTGAACGGCTGGTAGATCTTGTACCGGAGGGGGTTTGGTGACGGTTGGCTGGGGAAGTAAACTTGCGAAAGTAAGGAGGGGAGAGATAAGTGTTGTATGCAGTCTGATGGATGGAGCAGTCGGAGTAGAATGGGAAGAGGTCGAAGGGGTCGGGGATTGTGGACGATTGTTAGAAGAGGACAACGCAATATCGAGAGACGCCTTCGAAATTTCAACAGTGGGAGACAATAAAGATAATTTAGCAAAAGGAGTGGACGGTGAAGAAATGGATGCGGGGGATGTGGAGGTCGATGGTTTCCTTGACTTCCTTGACTTGCGGCGTGAGGGTACGGGTGGCGGAGGCATGATGGCCGAGTCTGGTATCCAATGAGGATTGGAACGAAAAGTGGGTAAAAGGGTGGAATTACCATGGTCAATGTCCATATGTTCTTCTTCTGTTCCGCTGGTTTCATCTACATGGGTCGGCCTGGGGGTGGCTTCTTGCATCGTCTGATGGATCCATCGCTTGCGCATCTTGGCTGGTAGAGTTCGCTGGTCGACGGTCCGAGTAAGGTCGGGGCTGGGCACTTTCGAATCGATCCTTCGTTTCTGCCTCTGACGAGGAGTGGCTACAATGCGAGTTGGAACCAGGTTAATTCGAATGGAAACGGTAGAGCGCACCTGCGAGATCGACTTCCGAATCACTGGACGAAGAGCCCCTTCCATCGCGAATCGAGCCATCGTGTCTCCTCTTGCGTGATGTTGAGGGCGCTGGAGAAGGTCTAGATGCCTGAGTGACGGCCGGTTGCGACTTTATGTCACCATCGAGGGGGCGTCCATGGGGTTCGCTATCCGTACTTGACGAGGATGTGGCCCTACTCATCGGTTCCGGGATGACCATCTCCACTCCAGTCAGCCCGCCCGAAAAAGGCACCTTCTCCCGTGTCCGGAATCCCCTTCGATGACCGATGAGGGGACCAATGTCAATGTGCGTGTTCGGCGGTTTCGGTGGCAGCTCACAATCGACGAATGCTTCCATCAGTCGTAGGACGCAGTCTTTCGATTTTGAACCACAGGCGCAGGTTGAGAAGGTCGAACTAAGGGTGTGAAGCATACACGACATCTGGTTCCGCAGGTGCTCGAGGTGGTGAGGTCTGAGCAGGCAAGGTTAGTGGACCCGATGGAATCGGAGTGTACAAAAGGCACGCACGAGTAAAGGCCCGGCGACTCAATGATCGTCGGCAGGTGGTGGACCGCATGTCCGTCGTCCCATTCCCAACCAAGAACAACCTCCTCGTTCGGCTTCATGTCCCTCAGTGCAAAAACCCCAAACGATATCCCTGGTTCCTCACTGCTATCCATACCCTTCTTCCTATCCTCCGGTCGGTTGCAGATCATTGGTCGAAGAACAGCGTTTGGTTTGCATCCACTTCTCGCAAATCGTGCTTCACCTCCAGTAATCCGTGAATCGAGGGCTAGATCGAGGGGTGGGCCGATCAAGTGAACGAAAGGTTTGGGCATTCCTAGGTGTGCGTATGCGTTGAGGGGGTCGGAGAGATAGGTGGAAGAGGGGAGTACGGTGGAGGGATAAGGGGCTATCATGGCTGAACGGGGAACGGGCTGCGCGGTGTGGAGAGAGAACGAGGGTGGTCGGACGTGTGGATTTGAACATATTGAATGGGGGAATTGGGAGAGGAAAGAGGGTGGAAGTGGTTGCAGGACCGTCGTAGGTGGGTGAAGTTCGACTTCGGGGAGGTCAAGAGCTGTGACGCCTCGCCAGCCGTGAGCGGCTCGTTCGAGTCTTTGGCGGGCCTCTCGGTTGGGAATGACATCTTTTGAGATGTGTACGTAGCTCGTGTTTGGCGGCTCGCAGACGTCTATCGGCTCCTCTTCGATGCGTGTGGGTTGGGGGTGGTGGTTGGGCTGCTGAGTCAGGATGGACCGCTTGCGACGGCCGCCGCTGCCTTCGATGGCCGGGGCACTTGTTCGTCGCGGTTTCTTCTCGACACCAGGACTCACCCTGCGCACCATCTGGTAGTTCTGCCTCTGCCTCTGCTGTTGCAAAAAGACTGCTCTCTCCTTATCCACCGGTCGCGGCAGGCACTCCCAACATCGCCACTCCTCCGGGACAGCGCCTTCGATAATGTTGAAACACGTCGTATGGCACCAACGTCCGCAATCATCACAGGCGATGGACAGGCCGCCGTCCTCGTACGCGAAACCGCAAATACAGTCGATGGTCTCGGTGGTTGATGAGTCTTCTGTAACCTGCTTCTGCTTCCGTTTCTGGGGCACGATTGTCGCCGCCGTCATGTGAGCCGGGACGGTGAAGGTTCCAGTTGGGGGTAGACTGGGGATGCCAACCATGGCGGTCGTTCTCCCATCGTTGACGTCCATAACAGTAAGGGCATTGGTGGACTTGGCCTGACTGAATTTTCGTCCCAAATCTGGTGGCCAAATTTCTCACGGTCGCTCAGCTGTTCGCCAACGTCACGCGGTCATTCGGCTGACCCACTTTCTTTGAATCCACCAATCAACGTTTCAACCCTCGGCCACCTGCTGAATATTCTAATTTGCTGGGGGTATAAGCACAAAGAACCAAACAACGGCGTCGGAATTTTAGGCCTACAAACGCCGTCTTCCGCTCTGATCCTCTTAAACGATAAAGGCAAAGGACTATCCCAAGACCCTAGATCGAAGGCTGTTCAATCTCTTGCATTCTAGCTACGAATATCCTGTCACCCCACTGGAAGTCGATCAGCATACGCTCAGCTCATCCGTCGGAACGGGACTTACCTGCTGCATGAGTTCACCGGGCTTACCGCCCTCAACCACTTCAACAAGGGGACCAAACTCTTCAGCGTACGCATGAGTCATCAACCTGTGGTCGTCCTTAATCTTGAGGTGCCCGAGCTTGAATCCAACAGTTTGGCGGCTACGGAGGCAGTTGGCTAGGGGTTCAGACCCCACCTCGCCCGTGCACGTTCTAATGAAGATCGACTGGAGGCTTGGACATGGGATCCCGGGATCCCCCACTCCAATGGGCGATAACGCATCCCACAACGAACTGGAAACAGGTATTCCGCAGAATTCTGTACATTCGATCGAGCGGACTTTTGGATGTGCCGTGAAAAAATCCCTCCACCTCTGTTCGTCCAGTTCCGTACAGTCGAGTTTGAGGGTGGTTACAGAGGGTGGGACCAGTTGGGAGATACCGGACATGACGGCATTCCTGCCAAATAGGCCGTCTCCGAAGGAAAAGTCGAGCCGTATTTTGACGCCGCCAATCTCGATTTCCATCGAGGGGTCTGATTCATCTCCGCCAGTGGTCCCGACTGCAAACGTTGGGGGGTTTGGAAAGAGTCGCGCCGGAAGACGGCTATCGGGGAAGAGGCGGTTGGGATTCCGTGCGATATCCCAGGGAACGAGCGAACGGATCTCGAGGGAAGCAATGACAGGGAGATACATAAATGCCAAAGTATGTTTGACGACCATGGGGCTATTGTCCAACTCGAGGAAAGTAAGATTCGGAAACTGGAGGATACGTTTGGGGGGGAGTAATTCGTCGTCATTGACCGGGGCGTCATGTCCGACCTGCACCAATGACAGCCGCTCCAACAGGGGGGAAGTGTCGAAAATCCCAAACAGCTCATCCTCCGGAAAGGTCACAGGGGGGTCGCAGTCTCTGAAGTTCAGGTACAGCTCGCGAAGCCCTGTGAAACGATGGGACGACCAGGGCAGCATAATGTTACGAAGGTCGAGCACTTGCAAGGGCATATCCATTGGAAGTTGTAAAGTAAATGGGCTCGGGATGTCAAAATCGGGATCTTCATAATCCGATTCTGTAACGTGGATCTTCAGGCGCTCAAGGCGAGGGAGGGGCCGTTCGAGAAGCCAGGGGAAGTGGGTGAAGCTGGATGGGGTCCCAGAGAATTCGAGAGTGTGGAGCCGTTTGCCTTTAAATCTTCCTCCTTTACTCCAATGGTCGAGGATCTTTTCGGACATGGCGACCTGATCTTCCCTTGCCAAAAGGGGAGAAACGATGACCCGTGGGTTCCCCCCCCCGAGCGCATGAACACGAAGTGCGCCGCCCTGGCACTGGCAAAGTCCACCTTCCACCACAGTTCTGTCGCACCGTACATAATCTTGTTAATGCGGTGACACGTGCTGTAGATCGATATCCAAACGAGGTAGCAGAAGCGGTAGTCCAACTGAGCCATGATAAGCGATAAGATGCGGAGGATGGTCTCTGTGGGGAGTCGCAGAAGCGGGGAGCATAGTAGGTTCCGGACGCGGAGAAGTTTCCTCAGGTGGACGAGCACGGCCGTGGTACTCCTCTCGGTCTCCTGCAACGACACGTCGTTGGCAGTGTGCCCCATGAACTAACGAGGAGTTTAGATATACAATCATCCGAGTTATTAAAGGAAAGCGGCGGACTTTGGTGGTCGGGAACGATGCAGGCGTGGCGGTTTGAGGGATACTTTGGTATCGGTAACCGAGTTGCGTGAGAACACAGCTTTCCAGTCTCCATCACGACATTGCCGCACGTTTCAAGGTACTTATATTTGAACCCAGCTCAGCCCTTTTCCCAATCGACAACTTGAGCCAAAATTATCACGGTCGCTCAGCCCACGTTCTTTGAATTCACTAATCAATATTTCAACCCTCGGCCACCTGCGAGCGTTCTAATTTGCTGGGGGTATAAGCATAAAGAACCAACAACGTCGTCGGAATTCTAGATCTACAAATGTCGTCTTCCGCTCCGATCCTCATGAGTCACAAAAGGCAAAGGGACACCCTCAAGATCCTAGATCAAAGGTTTTTCAGCCTGTTCCATCCCAGCTAGTATTAACCCGATCCCCCACTAGAAGCCAATCAGCATACCCTCAGTTCATCCGTCGAAATGAGACCCACCTGCTGTCTGAACTTGTTGGGTTTATTGGCCTCAACCACTTCAACGAGGGGATCAAACTCCTCAGCGTACCCACAAGTCATCAACCTAGCATGGTCTTCAATCTTGAGGTGTCCGAGCTTGAATCCAACAGTTTGACGCTTCCGGAGA
>Ga0307511_10006113_pt1 | contig 12154 bp, 7 predicted proteins | sample 13_EM_MG_FD_200266 | JGI IMG/M metagenome (GOLD analysis project Ga0307511, IMG submission 200266) | Populus trichocarpa ectomycorrhiza microbial communities from riparian zone in the Pacific Northwest, United States - 13_EM | ecosystem: Host-associated > Plants > Roots > Unclassified | place...
GGAATTTTGAGTGTAGCAGAACGTTTTGGTCAATTGACATTTACTAAATTGAGTAATTATATTAATTGCCCGCGACCGGCATAGAGGGTATGCCGCCCGTGGGCGGCTGTGCTGCCCGCGGGAGGCATGTGCTGCCCGCGGGCGGCCGATGCCCGCGAGCGGCCCAGAACATATATGAGTACTGAATATGTAAAATAAAAACAAATAAAAATATAAACTAGGAATGAGCTTGGGTTTATCAAAAAGAAAGTCTTCACTAATTAGGGCGCCCTATGGCTCGCAGAGACAGTCGGGCTAGCTCCACAACACTGGGCATACATCAAGGCTTCCAACTATATAACTTCTGCGCTTTCAGGCTTGTGGTGGCGACACCCACCACCGGGGGATGTTTGCGCAGCAGCGAGCAGAGTTTTCCAAATACAATCAGACCACCTAGAAACACCAAAATCAGACCTTTTTACTATCTTGATTGCAGAAGGTAACCTGGCAACATCGCCAAAAAAATCACCCGCATTTTTTAGTGGTTTCATCATAATCAACAATCAACCATTTATCTCTCTAGTCATTTATACCCTTCAGTTTGCGTTCGTGGCACACATGGTAGATGCATGATGTGGGTGGAGGCTTGCTTGCTGAAGAGCCAGAGCGTGAGAGGTTCGAAGTGGATATGACACGGGGTTTGAGGGTAACATTGTATCTAGTTAAACAGCCAACAAGCGCAATAGAAGAAGAAACAATCAGGAAGCGATAAAGTAGCGATATAGGGGAGAATAATATCAACACATAACAGAACAGAGCGGAGGGTTGACCGGGTAGTTCAGGGTAACTCCAGTATGGTTGTGCGTCATGAGAATAGCCAGCCAACAGGAGGTCCAAAAAAAGATTTTCGGAAGAATGTTGAAAAGTAGTTCTACCGACTTGACAAACGGAGATTGTTTTTTATCTGCACTGTAGCAAATTCCGAAATTCACAAAAATTCATCCAAGGAGCTGGCACAATATCTCGATATTAAGTTCAATTCATGCATTATTTCAAAAAAGAAAAACTACCTGATATCCTTCTATAGTCATTGATTATATTCTCACTATGACAACCGACAATACTGATGGTGCTCTAGCTTTTTGGCCTATGAACAGGGATCGTAGAGGAGACCACTGTGGAGTTCTTCATCTAGGGGTATATTGAGCAAGGGAGCCATGATAACGGCAAAGGTACACAGGACGTCCAAAAAAATATGCCGGGAGATGTTGAAAAAGCAGTTTTCTTGACAGAATGGGATTGTTGCCATCGCTAAGACGGGCACTTGAGCAAATTCCGATATTAGCAAATATACATCCACGGAAAATTGATCCCATGCGGAAAAAAAAATTGCAAGTGGGTTGAATGCAGGGTCCAAAACTCTTAAAGCAATAGACTGGGCTGTTGACCAATGGAGAAAATACATTTGGTCAGATGAGTGCAGTGTTGGAACGATAAAACGGATGGAAATAACAGGAGATGGTCAATAGGCAGTAGACCTACGTGGATATAAAAGCATTTCAATGCTAGAAGGAAGAACTAGGGCCATGAAATACCTCGGGATCTGGGAACATACTCCTTGTAATGCCCGAATTACCGCATAGCAATTCCTAGATGTCACCCTGCCCTGCTACCATGCCTGCTGCAACCTTTGTTTTCTGATTACCCACTTTGATCATATTCCCAGGGCCCTTTGCCAGGTACGTGTGTTTGAAGGGAAACAGTCCTGACAGACGTTGTATGTTATTAGGTGCTACTTTGTACAATGTTCTTCTCCAGTGTGTTATGCTTCCCTCTCCTTCTGCGGCCGGGCAATTGATCCTTAGGTCAACCCAATAGTAAGGTCGGTCGACAACTGCTCCATTGCTAGTGAGAACCCTAACTGAACCCGCTTGGGGAAGTTGACCCTGTGGGTCAATTCGATCAATATCGGACAAGTGTCCTAACGGTTCCGTGCAGCCACTATCCAATAAAAAATCAAGCGAGGCTGAATGGACCCCATCAATATCTGTAGTGCACTATATTTAAGAGTCATCAGTGGTGAATCTCATGAGCAACTAAGTATAGTAGCATTTACCTTAATTGTCTGCGTAATCTATGAATCCAGCGAGAAAAACGTTAGCCTATCTCTCTACAACTGATTAGAAATACACAAGTCGCTATACTTTCCAGTGACCTGCCCGTCGTTGTCCATCTGGAATTGCCGTTAAGTTCATATCCAACAATTCGTTCTGAATATACATCAAGGGCTAGAGGTTCTATGAGTACATGATTTCCCATGACAAAATTTGTGACACTTACCCACTCCTCCCATAGACATAAATCTGTCAGATTTAATCCCAAAGCTTCTGACAGTTCATGCTCCATCTCCTCCTGTAGGTCCCCATTGTCACCTTTTATGGCTGCCACCACACTACCCTTATGGTAAATGATCCTGAAATCTCGCCTGGGATCACACAACACTGGGTCATAGGTCTCCAATTGTAAAATCACTGCCCGAATACTGTCAATAGTACTTGGCCACAACGGTGATTCCAATGTTTCTTTCAATGTCTGAACATGGCGCTCATGTAGGCTGAACTGATCGTTAGTGCTCTGCGATGAGAAATACATGTAACGTAGTTTGCGAACTTGAGACACACTTTACACATGGAAGCGCAGCCCTCTGCTTCTTAGCATTGTGCAGAGCATGTTTTGTGGAAATAGTCGCACTTTTGCCTGCCTCGTTGATTCTGTTTTGAAGCCTGGCAATCTCATCATCCAGTTCATGTGCAGCATTGATCCTAAACCCACGGAAATCAGTTTCTTGCTGCTGTGCGTGTGGCAGGATGGATCTACCTATGCGACTCCTCTTCGAAAGTTGTGTTCAATTCATCCATCCTGGGTTTGTAGTATTAGCTTTACCCTTGCCCCCTGTGGGTGAATATGTACTTACCACGCCTCATTGGAAAGAATATCCACAGACAGTCCCGATTCACGCTTCAGTTCCTTCTGCGCTCTCAATGCCATTTGATCATTGGCAAAAATGATAAACCCTAGCCCAGAGGAACTGACAATTCTGATTCTCGCATCTAAACCCCTGTTGTTGAGAAACCCTTGCACACCTTCTGCCGGAGCGTTGACTAACACCGGGACAGCGGAGACGGCCGATATCCTGGTTGTGAGGTTACTGTTGTCGAGGAATTCGGGATAGGTGGTGTGGATAATGCTGTCCATGTTCTGAGTGATTGCTAGTTGAAGAGTTGATATAGACACAATAGAATCGGAACAAAAGGTACAAGACGGTTGGCATTCATTACGTAGTCTGGAGTTCTTTGTCTTCTGATCGCTTTACCGGTATTGGCCTAGGCTCGCATATTGGTCGCTCATTTCCGGCGGCCTAAATTAGTAGCCGCTGTGGGTTGAGCCTGGGCGATGTGCTACGCGGAGATGGTTGAACTCGCTACAGAGTACTCTCGATCGTTCGGACCAGGGGAAGTTGCTTGTAACCAATATATGCTTACATCCGGAGAAAAAAGGAAACATGAAATAAAAGCTGGCCAGCGGTAGGAGAGATTGCGGAATAAATAAATACAAGGAGAGCATTCGAGGAAGAAATAGATAAATAAGAGTAGATGCAGGTGCCAGAATCTCCAGGAGCGGAGGAGGAGGCGACTCTGGTAGGCCCCATGCGACTGAAGTAGTGCATAGTCCGGTCTGGTATGCTTGTCAGACTTATTGCGCTTGGGCTCACGTCGGAATTTTCTCACTTGGACAAGGTCCACAATCTCGTTTTGGATTCAGGATTTGCTGATTTGTGACTAGTTCAGGGATTCTCCGATTCAAACCAACGTTTGATGTGTCGCCAGGCCGCCTCGGGGTTTGCTTCCGCATATGCTTTGTAGCTTGACATTCAAGCTCTGACCAGACCTGGCATTGGTGAACAAAAGATGCGGAAGAGGATGCCACGTTTAGGGGGTATTTGATGTTGTATGTTGTACCTAGCTCTGCGGGAGATGAATGTTGTTCACGTTGTGGGTAGGGGCTTGTGCCAACCAGACTACGTTGTGGGGTGATTTCTTATCGATATGCACCCATTTGTAGTTTACCGGTAGTGCTGCTCTAGCTAAAGCAAAATACAACTATGTCGGACCCGATCAGCAACCTCCTACCCCTGCTATAAACTGAATATCCCGCTAATAGGCATAGCCGCTAGGAGCCATTTACCGAGCATCCATCCATATACATGTCAAATTGGGCTGGGGGTTTCTCTAGGACGTGAACGAATAAGAACATGCACTGAGCCCTGAAAGAGATGTTAGCAATGCCGGTAAAATCGGGCCGGACGTTTTCTTGAGGTAAAGGCACCTGTTTGAGAGAAAAGTCTTGGACAGATAGAACCAGTGAGCATCAACGCTTTTTAAAAGTGCAATATCCGAACAAATCAACTGAACTCACGAAAGTTGAGCTGAAGCTATAAGGCATATAGGGGGAACAATGGAAGTATAACTTAAATAAACCGTAGTGGAGGGCTAAAAATTAATACCGGGTGAACCAGCCTTGACAAGCAACACAGTAGCAACCGGGTCTGGCATACCTTTTCAAGCAACAAGACCGAGTGAGACCAAAATGTGGTTGCAAGGTGTTCAGCGACTTGAATTTTTGGTCGCTTGGAAAGGTAGTAAAGGTATGGATTTCTTCCGAGGGCCTTTTCCAAGGACGGAAGGAGAAAGGGTTTGCATCACCGTCGATAGCACTAGGTACCTATCCACTGAGTGCACAACCAAATGCACAACCGCAGTGACAAATGTACCACGCTGAGTTCCCCAGAAGCATCCCTAAACCGTCAATCAGGTTCCTGTCGTTTTTCTTTGACCCCTATCACTGATTTTTCTATGCTGCATTCATCGCTCCATACAACTTGCCTTAAACCCCTCGTCCAATGTGCTAGTCGATAGTTGGGGTTCTGACATAGGGAGCAGTAGGTTGTCGAATTTCCTCATGTGTGGCTGGCTTTTCGATGACCCTTAATATTCCGAGAAATGAAAGTTATAGGAACTTGCCCTGCCTTGGGGAACCCCCCCCCCTTGGCCCCCCTTCTCCGTATGACAGATAAAAGTTCTCACTGTGGTATAGGGTCTACCAGCAACAAATAAAATAATAGTAATGAATATAATTGAATAAAAATAATGTATCATAAGTGCACCATTCTCTTCGTTGATTGAGTTCTGCCGAGGCTGAATGGTCATCGTCACATCGGAAATAATTCTGATCCACGGCCTCCGGTCCGACACCACGTATTAGCTAAGGACTGTAGGTCGTTTCAAATCAGAGCAGGCGAGGAACTTGATGTAGTGGGTCGTGGTTGAGAAACGTGTGGTATCCCGGACCGATAGGATGACTGATAGATAGCGTTGAAGCTTCTGCAGTGATGTACGAGGTTTCCGGATTTGAGCGGGGGCTGTTGCTTGAACTCGGGATGGGCAAGTGGAATGATTGTTTCACTCGCAATGTGATCTGGTAATAAACGCGAAGAGGAACTTGAGGGTCAGCGGTCATTCTGTGACACATACTAGTTATGGTTATTCCAGCTAAAGTTATCGGTATGAGGTGCCAGTAGACGTATAGAGCACCAAAAGCGAGCCGAAAGCTTGGACAATTCCAAATTTGCACTTCATGGAATGTTGAGAGACAGTAAGATACAATTTATAGCTAACCAGACTAACAATATAAGATTGTAATATTTATAAACGGAGGAGGAAAAAATGCTCAAGGTGAGTCGGTGAGTCAGTGATGCGTGGACACTCAGACTGAACAGCGACAGGGAGGGATATCAAGTAATCATATTCTGTATGGAAGGAAACACGAAATGAGAGGAGAAAAAAGCTCAAGGGGGTTAAGTTATGTATGGAAACTTCGAATGCAGAACAGCGAATCTTTCGTAAAACGAGCTCGACAGTATCATTCATAGCGCCCTATGGAAGAGTTAAATGCTGAACTGTTGAGTCTCGATGAGCAAGGAGCATACCTTCACACGAGCAATAGCTTGGAGCATCGAAAAGATATCACCTGTACTTTCAAGGGGAGGACAAAGGTCTCAGACTTCCTCATGACGAAGCAGCGGGGAGATACAAAGGACATGCGGTAGATGGGTAAAGTCCACCCAGAGCTTATAAAACCAAAGACTTGCAACTTGCTAACAATATCCACAATATGACAAGCTGGATTTTGGCCAAATGGGTATCTCCTTCCGATCATTATTGGTGGCTTTGGAGCCCTCAGCAACGCCAACATCAAATGAATTTGTAAATTTCATATACCTAAATAGCCCATCAAATCGATGCGAAAGACCTTGGATGTGTGACAGTAACTCCTTCCGGACAAGATACAAACCAGGTATTGGGCCCCCAGCTACAGAGGGTCAATAAAACAGGCCCAAATAATACTAAAATAACCTTGTTAAATACTAGCAATCACAGAATGCTCGCTGGCCAATCCCTGGATGATAGTAAGCAAGTGCTTATGTAGCGGCGTAATTTTCCGGGTCGGGTTCTATATTTGGCGGCTTCTTCCGGCAATTTTTCTTTTGAAATCAGTATTTTGTTTTGAAATGGAAGCTCAATACTTACATTCCCTAGAGTTTGCAAAGAATAAACCCGTTCGAGTGCATAGATCACCAAGTCAGGCACGGGTGGCAATCGAGGCATAGCTGGTAAAGCCCGTCACGTTTGGTCGGCGAACCCCCCAATCCAAATCGACAAGCCGTAATTGTCATCCCGTCTTGAAAGCTGAAGGAGGCTGATGGCTAGCGAGAGCCGTAAGCAGAGCACGGCAGGAATAGGTAAGTGAGCAACCAACCATGGAAAATTATGGCAAAACCGGTCTTTGGTCAGAGACAGATCCTCACCACGAGCCTCAGGCAAAGCACGATGTTCGCCAGAGAGTGCACCTGTGCTGTTAATGATACCCTCAATCGTGTAGGTGGCATCGCTCCGGTGATGTTTTTCCTCATGTTTGCAAGTAGAGTGCGAGCGCGTCTTCTCTTTGGCGCCACGGTTTTTAAGGTCCTGGAATATGTATGCCAAAACAGTCTGGTATTAGAATACTCTCGGCAGTGCTGATTAAAAGCGCGGAAAGTCCATTGTTTCGGTTCATTTGTTTCAAAGAAACTCGCGATATGGGCTTTGCGACGTTTGCGGATGACTGTTCCTGGATGGTGGTGGTTGAGAACGTGTTTACTATTGTATTCGGGATAAATACCAAAGCTTGGCGTTATTGTCGCACATGAGTTGCCTAGCGCCCCAGGGTAGACCAATGCGGGTCCGGATTTTTTAGTAACTGCGGAACAAAAGTCTCCAGAGTATTTATACTCCGTACGCTACTGCAAGCACCAGTCCATCCGATCGACCGGTGAAACGTAGTCTGGTTGGTGAATCGCTGTATCCGGAGGCGCACGTAGAGGTAGTCCGGTAAGTAGTCTGGTTCGTATCCGGTTGCCACGACGACAGGCTGGCGATGATATGTGCCTTATCTTAGTCCGGACTAGCGTTAACAACCTGTAGCAGGAGCAGGACTGGGATGTCTAATGACGGAGAAATTATAATTCCGAGTGACTGTCCATACCATAGGCTCCGACTCTCACCTGTACCAATCGTCGGATACACTTCACACCAGATGTCTCGGCAAACCTCATCTACGCCCCCTGCGCGATGAAGGCATTCTTCTTTTAACCGAGGAAAACGCCCATCAAGATTGGATCTGATAGCTCTTCCGCGAGGTACATTCTTTTTGCCACCTAGCTGTATCTAAGTGATGTATGTTGAATTACCACTGGGATAACACGGACTTTTTTGAAATGCCACTCGCTTAGTGGAACATGATTCCCTTGGCCCTGCTAACTCAAATCCCTCAAGTAATTGTTTCATCGCTGCCACACTTTATCTTTGCTTTACATGCTCTCGCAGCTGCTGGCTCAATTTACTTGTCAAGCGCTCCATGCTCCTATCGGCTTTGGATATTATAGGCTGTATGCATCCCATTGTAGAGCGATACCCCTAGTGATTCCGGTCGCGCTCCTTATTGGCTTGGCTCTGCCATATCTGGGCTCCGATCGAGCTCTTTATTGGTTTAGGCTTCAGTCGCGCTCCTTACCTCCTGTACGTTGGCTCCTGTCACGCTGCTTGACTCTTGAGGCTCTACCTACGCGCTTCTATGCCTAGGTACTGTATATTCTTCTATAATTATTGGTTTGATAGGCATGCTCGCCGCGCTGTAATAACTTTTATACCTAGGTTCTACTTACCTCCATATCTACAGCAGACTTGCCCCTATATATAGGGTCGTGTCGCAGGGGGTGTCGGGAGGCTCCATGCTTGAGGGTAACGTTTGCTTCGACGCGCTCCAAAAATCTTATACCTAGGCTCTATTTGCCTCTGTAGCTATAAGGTAGGCTCGTAGGGTAAGCTTTGCTCTGGTCGCGCTCCGGGTTCCGCTTCTAGATTGGATCTCCTTCGAATTTGATTACTTCGACAGGAGTAAGCCTCACCCAGGTCGCGCCGCTACACGCCACTTCTCACGATTGCTCTTATAGGCTTCCGAGATAATTAATTACATACATCTCAGATAATGTAGAGCATAGCCTCAGATCCTTTTTAAGTGTATGGCACAAAACCTTCATAGCAATTATATATATATTCACATGGAGGATATGGAGTACTTTGCGGTGACCATAAATATGGCAGCAAGGGTACAAATTGAGATTCATATCAACAATAGAGAATACATATGTTTATTAGGATACTTATAGGTAACGTACATACTATAATTATCTGAAAATATGTTTATAAATTACATATCAGTATAAAGTACAGTGTTTGTTTTATTCGTATATTATTCTATATATTATACTAGATTAGGCAATGTACATTAGGAATGCAACTACCTACAAGGTGCGAATGCTTGATCACGAGCCAGGAGCTGGAGCACAGACCAGGGCAAAGATCACCCCCAACTACGGAGCCTACCGGCACCCTGTCTGGTTAGAGTGCAAAGCTCGATGAAGACAGCAAGATTCCGAATATTCGCATTTGCCATTCACAATGTTACTGGTTATGCCGCGGTGTGAGTAACCAAGGTTTGAGCTGTTCGGTTCCATCTACATTGGCTGCTGCTTGTTTTTCCACCCCGCAATTGTCCTATTCCGCTTTGCCGGGGTCCTCGACGCCTATAGATGATATCTAATATATCGGTTAGTTCTTATAAAGAAAAATACATACTAGTATACATACTCCGTACGGTGGGGTAGTTTCATCAAAATTAAGTTATCCCACAAAGCATAGCCTCGTAGCTCAACTGTGAGTTGAAGTCCCCAACTCAAAAGTTGATGTGGACTTCCCTTTCTATCTCGAATTGACAACAAGAAACGGAAGTCCTCTAGCTTAGGCTGTGATCCTGCTTCCCACTGGTTCGTGAAATTGCATATGTCTCCCGTATATGCTTCATGTTTGACATGCCATGACCGGCAAGTAGACCGAGCTTGAGGCAGGTAGGTCCGTAGGTATCTGAGACACAATTAGCATTTAATGAATAGCCAACCAAACCAAAACCCTCCAGAGGCCCCCTGCTCTCTCGTAGGATAATCTTCTCAGGAATTGTGGTTACGGGGGGAAAGGGAACCCCATTGTAGTGCTGGTTTACTGGAAACTAATTAGCCTTGATAGCAAGTTTAATTTGCACGGAGTATCAGTCCCTACGTTTTGTCATAAAATCCCCGACTCCTTGTTGAATATCCCTCTCAGTGCCTAAATAGGATCATCAGCAAGAACCTGGTTCACTAACGCTCGATCCTCCCATGGCTTCCCCGTAGGTCCGTCCTTTTTCTCCTGACCTGATTCTTGTCACTTTTACTCAAAAAAAACGCTAGACCCATATTCTCCTGCTGTTCACCACCCAGTCTGTATATCTTTCAAGCACCGATGATGTGTTGTCAAGATACGTCCCTTTGTAGTTCTAGAGGACAAGTAACTTTTCCCTCTTGCTTCAGACTGATGGTTGGTTACTCTCTCTCGTGGCTTCGGTGTACACATTTTTTTTATGGAACAGCCCCTCCCAAAGACTCCTTTGTATTTACTGCAAGCTGCGTCGAAGATCTAGTATGCCTCTAAGCTCGCAGTTTTTATCCTTCTCTATCTATTTTATCATGATATCATGCATCCCATTAACGATATCACCGGGATTATTTCGTATTGTTGGACTAGGTGCGCTCCGAGTGCTGCCTTACTTTTCCCGGCAGAGAAAAAGAACAGTAGAAGCGAACGACAACAAGGGAAACACGGGCCGAAAAACAATGTCAGAATTCCCAATATCGGATCGGCGCAACCACCGCTGCTCAAGATTAAGATCAGGGGGAAATTCTCATCGTCACCGCTGGACAAGCGAAATGTCAAAGAACGACAATTTAGGGAAGATCAGGCGAGTGTAAAGTTTCAATACTCATGCCTACACCCATATCGGCCTCTTTGACTAGATCAAACAAAAAAAGACTGGTAGATGATGCAGAAATTAAGAAATAGATAGGGGAAGGCAGAAGTATTGGTTTTTTGCCTCCAAAACCAATTATTGTATTATATGTGCCTATTACTCACAACTTGCTCACGGTTGTATGACCTAGGTTCATTACTCTACCATTAATCCCTCGTCTAGCTCCACTTCAACTGTCATTGTAGCCAGCAAACATTCATTTCCGAGAATCCGTTTCTGTGGCGTGCACATCGGCCCCTTATCTGCTGAGGCCTGGGACCATGTCAGCAAAATCAGCCAGGAGGGTCTCTTGCCTCGGCCTACAAATTGGTTTCCCTATCTAATATGATAGGGAGCTATTGCAGCCAAATTGCTCCACGTGATTGTCCCTCATCGTTATGCAAAATCACTTCCGCATCTGCCGAGCCCCCAAAGGATGTCAGATATGCCAACATGATTGATTCGTAGAGATCCCATGCCTCGGTTTGCAAAATTGTTTCCTCATCTACTGGAGCTCACTGCTTCTATCTTCCCAACTATACTAGCGGAGTGAGTGGTATATATTGTATATATTTGAAGTCGTACTGCTGTTGACAGGGGTGGAGGCACCGTAGGTGGTTTGACTGTTGAGAGAGGTAGAGGAACTACAGTTATGTTGGTTCGGATGGTCTGACAATGCGGAGGGCCCATGTGGGCCAGCGGGCAGACCTGTTTGTATGGTACAGGTCAGAATGAGTAACACTAACAAGATCAGTAGTGGTAGCAACGCCACCCGAAACCAATGTCAGATCAGCACCTTGGCCGAGCCGTGGAAGATACTCGATGACCCATCTTGCCCGTCAAAGTCTAGTTGGAACATACGTAGTATCTGAGTCCAAGAGATCCGAGCTTACCACCCCCCATGCAGCACGCCGCTTCCGCCTGAACCTAGATCGTTTCTTATAATTGGAGTTGGTATTATTCGCCAAAAGACGATAGTTTGAGATTTGATCGGTGTAAGGTGTGCAATATCAAGTCTGGTTACACGTAGCCTGTCACCCCCACCTTTTCGGCTCTAGCGACATGAAACCTCTATGTCACGATTGTGTGCGCACACACATCCATAATGTACTGTGGATCCGATCAAAGATTCTTGGAAAATACACTTGTAAATACACTTGTAGGCGCATGGAAATGTAGCTAATGCGTGATAATATTTCTTTCCATATCAAATTTGCTCAAATTGGCAGAATTAAACGAATCATCCTTCCCAGGGTTACCCTCAACTACTTCTTCAGAAGGTTTCGCACAACTTTGACATTTGAGGGCAGTATTTCCGGGTGATTGAGATATGTTTATATTGCTGATATTTGACCTTGCCAGTGTGTTAACTAAGCCCATATCATACCGGGACCAGCAAATCTACGCTACGCAGAATAAATGCATGAAATCTCGCTCGCAACAGAGGTATACTTAATCCCCACCGCTGGCCACTTCCTTCTCAACCGCTCTACTGCATTGTCTGTTACCATATCACACCCGCGGAGATCCACAGTGCCGGTAATCATCCGCCCCCCCGGACTTGACGCTTGCCTCCTCTCCAGCCACGCTTCTATCCACTCCACCCTCAAATCAATCGTCCACCTTAAATCCAAGATCT
>Ga0307511_10006114_pt1 | contig 12154 bp, 7 predicted proteins | sample 13_EM_MG_FD_200266 | JGI IMG/M metagenome (GOLD analysis project Ga0307511, IMG submission 200266) | Populus trichocarpa ectomycorrhiza microbial communities from riparian zone in the Pacific Northwest, United States - 13_EM | ecosystem: Host-associated > Plants > Roots > Unclassified | place...
CAATCACAGGAAGGGCGGTGAAGACAAGGTTATATAATAGAATGAAACTGTAGTCGTACAAATAGGTGGCGTCGAAGCTAGAAAATCAAATGAGCGTCAACTCGGCCCAAAGGAAGCTAGACCCACTAGCAGAACGGCAGGAACCAAAACATAGCCAGCGTCCAGATGACATTCTACATGCTCCGCATTTAGGGGGGCTTCTCGTTGTGGGTAATGGGGAACGGGCTTACCTTGTAAAAAAAATTGCCGTGCATGTCAGCGATACGCTGGTAGGACCACCGGCCATGCACAAGCAGCAGCTTTGTTAAGAACCTAAATTGGCCAAAGGCATAATCTGCCGACATAGCTGCTTGCGAACCCTCGTGCCCCAGTAGCCCACAACCCACATTTGCCTCCTGGATCATGGCTACATCGTTTGCTCCGTCGCCTATGGATAGTGTCATGGCCTTGCGCCCCTCTTTAACCTGTAATGAAACTATCAGAACACGTGCCTCGGGTAAAGGTCCAATTGACCCACTAGTTTTACCGTCAGGGCCTTCTGCGCAGGCGAGACACGACAGCAGACCACAGTCTCGCACTGCGTGCCCAGGTTGAGGAAAAGAGGCTTGATATCCGGGAGGAGCGCATGTCGCAGAGTCTCTCCATCGATGACAACAGCGAAAGCGGCCTGTGCGCCTGGTACGAACCCGCGCTTCTTGGGGTCCCAAGAAGGCGGGCCCAGTGCCGATGCGATCTTATTCAGACCAGCTTCTATTTGCGCCCGCGCCCCCTCGGGGGAGTCTGCCGAAAGGATCATGATCTCCATGTCCTGTTTCAGAAGATTGCAACTGAAACCTACATAGCATAATCAGTGGAGACAATTCTAGGTTGAAATATTTCCTATAGCGCACCGATCTCAATCGCTGTCTGCAATTTGTCGCCTAAAATGGCGTATAACGTCAAACCGCCAGTGCAAAGTGATCAGTCAGCGTACAGTTTACTTACCGGTGAGAATCCATAGCTTGATACCCGCCCGATGGAGTGTCTCGATGGCATCTGGCACACCCTCTTGGAGTTTGTCCTCCAATGCGGTGGCCCCCAGGATCAATAATGATTGCTCAATTTGAGAAGCCGCCTTTTCGATCTCCTCCTCCCTGTTCTCGGTCGCCGAAGTCGCCGCCTCATAGGTCCTAACCCACGTCAAAAATTCCCCCTCGTCCAGGACCCTATATGCGATACACAGCGTCCTCAGCCCCCCGTTTGCGAATGTGTCCATGTCCTTGCTTGTCTTCTCCGTCAGCGCCGGATGGACATTTGGGGAGAGCCTCTGATAAATAACCGTGTCGGCACCCTTGCAGTACAGGATGATCCTGCCGTCCGGTGCACGGACAATGACGCTCATTCGCTTCCTCGAGCTGTTAAACTCAAGCGTCTTGAGGAGCGTGTACCGTTCGGGCTGACCCAAAACCTCGATATCGAGCGTGTCCTTCGACTTGCCCACAAACGGGAATCCAACATCTCGAGCGGCACCGACGAGCGCAGCCTCGTCCGGCGATTCTGCTTTGTACTCCAAATGATGTGGCTTCTCCGACGGCTCTGGCTTGTCAGCGAGTACAGTGTGACAAACAGCGAGCGCACGGAAGAATGCAACGATGTGGGACGCTTGCTCAGACGAGCGGTCTGCTATGTCCTCGGCGAGCTTGGGCGAGATGAGGGTGAGTTTGTCGACCTGCACATATCGGTTCTTAAATAGCCGCATCAGCTTATTAATCATTTCAGCCTTGAATGCGGCGAGCCTCTGTGAAAGCTCCTCGGGATCAATGGCCTCCCGTCCCTCCCGCTTAGCAGCTCCACGTTGCGCCTCAGTGACACCCTCACCGTATACAACACCGTGGATCGAGCATTTCTGGAACTCCATGACATTCTGAGTGAGCGTGCCCGTCTTGTCGGAGAATATATACTCGATCTGGCCGAGATCGTCTGAGATACCCCAGTTCTTGGGGATACATGCTGTGTCGAAAGGCTTGTAGTACATGTCAACGTCTTGGGCGATGAAGTAAGCTTGGACAGTCTTGACGATCTCGATGGAAATGAAGAGGGACACAGGGACGATGTTCTGGAAGGCGATCAAACAGGACCTGTAATATCGTTAAATTTCTTATCCCAGTGTCGAAGGTACTTTGCTTACACAAACGTGACAAGGGCATTTAAAATGGTGGAGTTGGTCGGATCAACCCCTTGCTCGTATATCTTAGTGCTCGTGGCTTGAAGACCATCCATGACACCGCTGATGATGGCCGAGAGCGTGCAGATGACCACCAAAAATATAAAGTTCACCACCACGCTGAAATTTGTCTCCTTGGAGATCTTGGATTGCTTAGATGGTGTCAGGCCACCGTTCAAGTATATCTTGGTGTCCGGGCCGGTGAAAACGACAAGACCGATGATCCAGGCTGTGTTCCTGACAGTGCAACCGCGTAGTAGGAGCTCGTTAATTGTAACGCCCTCTCTGCGTGGTTCACCCGTAGTTGCGTCGGTGTACCTCAGCACCGCATTGTACAAGTACAAGTTCTGGTGCGGAGGCTCTGAGTCGAGAACAAAAGACGCCTTCTCGATGTCTTCCTCTGAGCTGAGGGAAGACGTCGCACGAAGGGCTTTCCGCGCCTTGAGATTTGTCTCGCCATCCAGGTTCTTGGTCTCAACGTAACAGAGGCCGTCAGGATCAGACGTCGACAGCACGACGATGTCCGCTGGCACTTGTTCATTGTCCCGTAGAAGCACGATATCGCCGACCTCGAGCTTCTTCCACAGCGTCCGCTCCCACAGCACTGTCCCCGTTGTTCTGCGCTTCCAGTCAACGACGCCAAGTGAAGACCGGGAATTGATGGACTGTTGATACCTAGACAGCGACGGATTCTGCTGATTCCATCCACCCACTTCGTCAGCTTGATGTAATCCTGGGGGGTACGTGTGCGAATCGATGCTTTGTATGTCCTCTAGGTGCCTTCCGCCTGCACCAGTTGGTCGTGAGAAGCTATTAACACTGGCGTTGAGGTCTGCCGTGCTTGTGCTCGTCCGATCGCCGTAGCCATTTTTACTAAGGACGACGCGCATCCCATCACCGGTTTCCTTTTCGCGGAGTTTCTTGACCCCCTTTGAAATCTTGCCCGGGGGGTTGATACGTAGGAGACGCTGATACCACGGGCGAGGGTCCGAGGCCACATTGACGTTGCGCCATTGTCCGAGTTTGGTCACTGCAGATGTATTCACCTCCTCATCCACCTGTGCACGGCGATAATCCTCAACCCCATCCTTGATAGCTGTTACTGTAAGGATGAACAGGAGCGGGAGTGCGGCGGTAGACGCGGATGCAGCTCCGAAAATTGGAAATACTAGAAATGTTTAGGGACAAGAAATGGAGTAGTGGCGAGTACGTACGTTGGAATATTACCAGCGCTAAAAAGTAGATGTTGGCTATCCTGGAGATGCGTTGTCAGCGTCGTTCATATGATGCATGCAAGACACACCTGCGAAACTGCTCGAACATATTCTTTGGCAAGAACGTCAAAAGAGTGTATCCTTATCCAAGATGAGCTCATCTCGAGGATTGGTCATCACAGTACATACTGCTCGTCCGGACTTTGTTCCTTGCATATCGCGCTAGAGGTTCTCCGTGCTGGTCCAACTCTGATGGCGAAAGAGGGGAGTTGACGTATATATTTCGACGTTGTCCATGGATATGAGCACCAGCCGTAGTCGCATTAGAGACTGCTGATTCTGCAGTCTTTGGTCTCTTCTCGCGCCGAAAGAACCGAGAGCGCTTTTTACGTGTGGTTTTTCGCCTCTCTGCTCGCTGTTCGGAACGAATTGACTCTGCGATGGTGGAAGCAGCTGTGCGAACTGTGCGAAGCCGTAGTTCGGGGTCTATCGGGGCGTCGTGTCCTTCGTCGTCAGTTAGCTCTTCTGGCTGCGAGTGGCGTTTGGATAGAGACATGTTGGTATCGAACTATAGACAAGGGTATTCTGAAATGGTCCTGGACGCCGAGTACCAGCACGGGGAGGACCTAGTGTGAAGGAGAGAACAGAGTTAGTGGACGCAGTCGTGCGTTAGTGATGGAGTGTATCGCAGAATGTTAGAGCTGTGCTGACCGCGGGCACTGGTACACCGCGAGTTGGGCTGAAGTCGGACCCCGAAACCGTTCAGCCCTGTTCAGTGTTCAGCCTTCTGTTGACATTGGACAGTTGACATGAACCCGATTTTACGGCTCGCACACTCTGGTGCTTTTCCATCACTGTCAGTTTAAACGTCACAATCGTCTAGAGGGCTATATCACATCTTTCGTGTCGCATTCCATGGTGTATCTTTTTCGCAGCCCTCAGTCGCAACAACAGCAAGAATCTTGTTCTCGACAAAACTCACAAGACTCATATGTAGTCGGTTCCACAATGGTCTAGGCGACTGTGCTCGGTTGGATGGTTATGATTGACAGTGCATCCCACTGGTAGGGACAGCTCTTGGCAGTGGCCAGTATGCACAGTCGTAGAACAAAGAACAAACTATGTTTGTTGCACTTCCCCTTCAGCGCACACGAAATTCGCCTCGGTTCCGCTTCGAAGAACTTTCAAACAGACTTACTGAGTCCTGATACTTGTTTGTTGCCAGTGACTTGATTAGGTCAGGTTGGGCCAACCCCAAAAGGTCACTCTGGTTCATACATTATGACCCGCTATGCAACTTTTTTGGCGCTTTCCCAGTGAAGTTGAAAGGCGTAGCTAGTGTGAGCATTCATCATATTTGCCGGTATGATAACTATTAACAATGTACTCCTCAAATCTCGCAACTCTCACTTGGACCATATGGATACTGACAAGGCCTGGTCAATTATGTATGTCCCTTCGTTTCTGGTACAATACACAAGGTGACGGTGACCTGTTTCAGGGACGTTTCACACTTGTTGCAAAACGGACGGTGCACTGCTTCGGTCCACTATTGAACATGTCGGATCAAACTAGTCGATCAATCCTCTTCGCACACAGGACCAGCTGCACCTGATATTATGTTATGATGACTTACCTTGTCAGGAATTATGCTTTTCCTACAAATTTCAAGCGCCCGATGAAGATCATCTCATCACCATGCACAATTTAGCTATGCCAATAGATGTTGCACGCAGCAGAAGTTGATTAAGCGTGTCCAGGAAGTGTATGGATAGCTCTCTTTTCCGTAATGGTGTTGGCTTTCTGAGGTGGGAGAATTGCCTTCACTTTTGACGAGCTCACATTTTCCAGTTCATCATGGTCAACCACCTTGCCGCATAGTGCTAATCGAGCCATTCGAAACTGGTGAAATATAAAGTGTGCAATTATGTAGTGTAATAACTGCATCATATTCGGCTGAACAAGTAGGACGCATCTATTGACCAGGATCTATGGATGTAACTCTGCCGGAGGATAATAAGTCTCGCTGCCTCTCCCATACAACATTCACAGGTACGTGAAGTTGTTGGTGAGTCGCTACTGTTGGTCCTTCATGGATTCTACGAGAATGGGGCGAATGCGTGGATAGTCAGACTGCTCCCAATGAAATTGAAATCCGATAGGGATGAAGATTTATCCCGAGCTGTAACCAAATGGCTTGGGTGATTCGCTGCCAGTCTGAGAAGAGCATTGCAGTATTTTGTTCGTGGCCCATGGGATATCTGTTTTTGCGGACAAAGCGAAGAAGTTGAGTGTGGCATCCTTTTGTCCTATATAAGTTCACCACTACAAATTTGCACCGCACCGATGACTAGCAGATTTGGTGGATAGGCTTTTGGAGTGAACAACTGTTGGATCCCCATTCTATACAACAACCATGGGCTGGCCAGTATGGGGTGAGTTAGTGCACATTTACGATGGTAACCAAATTCTGCCTAGCAACGTGTTTGCAACGTGTTGATATTTTCTTTAGCCTTCCTTTACGATGAGACTGCGACTCACACAGTTTCCTCAACGCGAAAAATGAAGTTGTGCCTTCTTGCTAATATCTTCAGGCCTCCTATGGCATCAGTCTCAGACACAACATGAGCAACACCGGGAATGAAGGTCCCACATTGGGCTGAAACTTTGGGTATGTTCACCCGCATACTCCTTTTTCTTTTGAACGAGACTCCACTTGAATTAAATGTCTTTAGCTATAGGGAAATTTTGTTTTAGTTATATGCAAGTAATCCAACACCACATCAATGGTAACCGGCCATAAGGAAGTTTGGAATGGTATTAACTATTCTTCTTGACTGAGTTGACCGTCTTCGACATTCTAGAAAATCATTATTCTGAACCCTGCTAAAACCACACCCTCCGTGTTGTTTGCTTACTCCAGTCTCAATGGAAATATAGCCCTCGTGACCACTCGAGAGAAACACATAGGGTAATGCAGCGGAAGAAACTTCATCCAATCCTTCAGGGTGATACGGAGAACCAGGGAAGATGGGTTGAAGCGCACTTCCAGGTGTCCCAGACCATCAGGCTGGAACGAGAACAATGGCGAAGATAAAGCGCCAACAAATGGACCAACTGAGAAGAATCGCTTTCCTGTGAGGCAGGATCAATATGGACGTTTGAACAGCCTACTAACGGGGATTGCTACCAGCCTGTAAGTGCAATGTCAAGGTGCTTTTGCGTCTGCTACCCAGGAGGAAACATAATTATCAAGCCTGGATGCAATGAGAAGCTTCGAATGTCACAGAGCTACTGTAACCAGTATAGAGCTATCTTACAGCATGATGAAGTACAGCGCCTCTTTCAACAATCTGGGTGCAAGATCCTATAGCTCCGCTAAGATAGGTTGATGAAATAGCGTTCACCATTAATGGGAGCAGCAGTAAACTTCGGCTCACCACAGGACAGCTTCGTACTTGCCGTACGCTGCCATTGTGCCACACCCACCCAGATCCACTGCCGGTCACCTTAACTCCATAGGCCGCGCAGTGGGCTTCTAAATATAATTTCAGGCGGCATTCCATCAGTCTGGGCCACGGATACTATGTAGATGCAGCAAAGGAGGAGGATTAGGATGACTGGGGATTTGAAGAGGGTCTTCCTTGCCTTATGTAATAGGTGGTTCAACTTATCCGTCAAGTTACTGATGCTATCGTTCCACATCATTTAATCGAAGCTCACCGGAGATCAAGATGCAAGTAATCAAGTGGTTTTTACCACATTTATGGCGGCTGTCTAGTGGAGCCATCATCAGCCTACGTATCCCGGCAGACGGAAACCAGCGCTTGGGTACTGGTGTGAGGATTTGTGGCTCGTGAGTTGATTCCCGTGCAATGAGAAGGTCATGTTCTGTGGGGATGAACGCCGGCGATACGTGGCGATGCGGGAGGGAAACCTATTTCCTGTGTGCAACGTGATTATTTTCTCATTGAAGTTTGGGTCAGGGTAGAGCTAATTCAACAGGAAGTTGCCAAATCAGTCACTCACGAAGGTGGGTACCTCACGCCCAGGTGCCGTGCAGGTGATCTCTTCAAGGTTAAGGTTTGTGTGTCCTATTTGAGCCATACACTGCCTGTCAAAAGGCTTGGACGGGCCCACCATAGAGCTTTGTCCAATGTTCTCAGTCCTCAAAAATCCCTGCAGAATGTTGCATACTGCAAGCTCACAAATTCCTACTGTCATGTTCAACGTCGGGGACCAGTGTACATGCGCTGCTACGTAAGCCACCCATTGTATCAGTATATGTCTTAAAGTGACGCCCTGTTGACCCCGTTTCAGATGCCCTTGCGCAGTTGGACACTGTGATTGCAACACCATCACTTTACTGTGCTATTGAAATATTACGGTGTAGGAGAATGGTCCAGAAAATCCGACGACCAGTAGCAGCTTTCCGTACGTGTTGACTTGGGAGTGGAGAAACGATAGTAAATTTTAATCGGAGCAAGGGCTATGAAAATCATAGACCAAAGGGGAGATGGAGACGTTGTAAAACATCCGATATGTCTGGCTAGGTGAGACTTCAAGGAATAGTAAGGTATACGGAAGATTGGTTGGAGGCAATTGAAAAGCACCTCAATATGTCCACCAGTGTATACATATGCACATCATGCAGAACTCTTTCCCCTGTTTGTCGTTGTGGTTCCCGTTCCTGCAGGGACTACTGGAGCTAGACCCTTGATCAGGTGATTGCGTCATTAGTAGTATGTCGAGCATGTACCGTAACTGATATGTCCAATGTAGAAATTCTTGACGGTCTGCAAACTGTCACGCAAGGCTATATTATATATGATTTGGGTAATCTGTGAACTCAATGCGACTTGAAGGAAAGTGTGGTGGGCATTGTTTCCTTGTTGGTGAAACTTATAATGAATGTCTTACCAAATATTAACCCACATTCACTCGTAAAGGAGGCGGCCCAGCCCATCGGAAATACATATTCTTGAGCGGAGGAGAAGGCCACTGGGCAACTACAAGGAAGAGCACCCGTAGCATACAGCAAACTAATGTCGCCGTACGTCTACAGAGCCAGCTTCCTCTTCAGCTCGAGTTCAATTTAGACATGACCCACATGCTCCACATCAATTTCAGGGACAACTATCAGAACCCCACACCTGCCACACTTATCTCATAATGGTAAGTCACCGCGGTGACATCCACAGCTGTTCATTGGTGTGATAAGATGCAGATCCGGATTATACCTCTATATTGCAGGGCCAACAACGCCATTAGTAGCACAACTCCACGGCAGAAAGGGGACTTGCCTTTACAGTAAACAGCCTCATGATGGTCTTCACAGGCTGCTAATGCGAGTCGAGCCTTTCAGATAGGTCACTAGGCGCCGCCCTACACAGGTGGTTCTTTTCTAGTAGGGGGGGTCATGTTTCCCAGGATAAATGTTTGACCAGGGGCAGTAGTTTATACCAAGAAATGGACACAATCCATTACACGGCCTCTCCTGGCGATGCCACTTCGGCCGCTGGCATCTTCAGCATCCGTAGTATGAAGCTATTGCACATGTAAGCAGCCTAGCTCGGCGGCAATGAACTTACATAAACACCCAGGATTTACGAGCTGATACAAGAGACAGCCAGTGACGCATGCTCTTCCATTTCTTGTTGGGATATATTCATTGAAATTTTGTTCTTATTGTTGTGGCAATATATATTGCTGATTACAACTCATGCCTCCGAACATTTCTTTGCAGACGTGGGTTCTCCGGCTCGAAACCTGGTTCTGTCACTAACAATTATGTTATATGTCAATGATTGATCATGCGCCAAGGACAAGTTATGCCCAGTAGGAGCTACGATGTCTGTGGGGAATAACCCCCAGACTTTGACTGGGAAAACAGCGCCAAAGCTTTTTGACGAAGTGAATATCGGACTATACACGTTTCCAGACTCCAGAACTTTTCCGGGGCATCTTTATGCCGTAGGGTTTCCTAGAAAATGATAATTGGTGCATCAGCCTCGGTCTAATCGTTCTCCAGTATTTCTGACATTTGGACCTCCATGCACAAATATCAGGCCCATCGTCTGAGTTGCATTTCATCAGAGAAATATCTCTGAAAAATCATTGCCATTTCCACGCACACCGTTCCATCATAGTCAAAGAATGAAATTTGGAAGAGAGAAGTCTGGTAGGTGAGTGACAGATGGGGTTTTTGTGCAACCCCAGCCCAATTTTGACATCTACCTGATCCATCACCAAGTTCGGTCCACATCGCGCAAAATTGGGGAAGAGGAGACCCAAGTGAATCCATTGATTCAACGCCATTCCAGCTTTCTTGCTTGGAAGCGGAGTAGTTTGCCTCACTCTTCTACATATTGTACGTCATCGGCACCTTCAGAAAGTAGCTTGCACTCACCAGGCCAGGTCTCCTACAGTCAATAAATCCTCCTACACCGTTACCACAGAGAAGGGTATTTTTCTGTTAGTGGTGCCTCTTCCTCAAAGTATGTGTCCTCCGTTTAATTCCTGCTGGGGAACGTTTGAAAAAAAACCCCCTTTTCAAACGGCAAGGCTGAGAACTGTAAGCTGTGGCGATTTCCAAAGGCTCCCCAGGTTTGTGGACCGTGATAACCGAAATGGTATAGGTACAGTTTCAGTACGGGGTTGACCAGACTACCGATATTGGGTGAATCGGCAAAGCAAATATTTGAGCTTGAGCGCTGGGAGTCGCCATTGCGCACGCGGAGTTCCAAACCATACCCTCGCGGTCACCACCTTCGCGGTTGTGCTGAACCAGGGTATAATATAAGCTGCCATCATTCTCTTCAGCATCCGCCCCTTTGTTCTGCGACCTATGCCATGATCATGTTCACCAGTTTTACATTCTCTGCTGTGGGGATAGTTCCATATATAGAGTTTTTTCCAGAAGGCTAACTGACCCTGAGTCTCTTATATCCATACTGGAGAACAATGGCTACTCCGAAGAAGACAATGCTCATGACATCGGACTACCCCATCACAGTGTGCCGTCGGTCGTTAACCATCCAATCTCAATGCAGAACACATTCCTTGTTATCTTATCACACTGACGGGACCTCTCCGGGCTTGGAACCCGCTTCTCGGTTACATCAACTCCTGATTCAGATAGCCTTTATCCTGCTATCCCATGATATTGCGCTGGCTAGGCGGTGTACCAACACTAGTTGCATTTGGACTATCCCCTCCCCCCATGTCGAACTTTGTCAGTGGGCAATACACGAGGTACGTCAGACAGGCCGTGAACGAACTCATCATCTGACAATCAGCATGGCAGTGAGTAAATTTTTTGGCGTTCCCATAAGTTTGGTAAATTTGACTGCTTTATTCTTGGCACTACTCTTGGCAGTGGTTCTCATGATGTGGCCAGTTTATCATCAAATTTCGTCCCACAATTTCTTTCTGATGGCCAATAGTTTGGACAGTATCGAACACTTTCTACATTCCACGAAGAACATCAATCCAGTGAAATACTGTCCACTCATACCATACTTACACCATTACTGCCAGATCAGATCATGGAATACGGAGGATCTGTAACAGGATCACAGTGAAAACCCAAGGTTTGGAAACCCAACCCTTTAATCTGACGCTGATCATATTTTCCGGCATAAAATCTATTCCAAACCATTCCCTCACTCCATGGAGTTATACATGACACTCGGCCGATGATATGAAGATCCAAAATGGGACCATACGCAGTAACGAAGGGTCAACCCACAGGACAGGGGTTGCTATGCGTATTGACACGATCTAGGCGCTGGCTAGACATATAAAAGGGGTCCCCATCTGCTTTCAATCCTCAGTAATCTGCTCTGAACTTGCAACTGTTTGATCATCTCTCGTATGTCTCACTCTCTCTGTTCGTTTACAGGGCTTGTAGCTGATGGCGACTTGCCCGTTTTCAGTCACCAAACCAATCTATATCACAATGGCTAACCCATGCACCTGTGGCACTAAGTATGTGTTTTTCCAGCACATGTCCCGCAACTTGTTGATCAAATTGTTCCTGATAGCTGCTCCTGCACTGCCGGCGCCTGCACCTGCAACTGCAACAACTCTTCCTGCTCCTGCCACCAGTAAACACATCCCCCCTCCTTGAATCTGTGCGACAGGTGGTCGCATTGTTGTATTAGTGTTTGTGTTCCAGAGAAAATTTTCAGAAAACCCATAAATCATTGCGTTGTTTGTACAATGTGAAATGTGATTGTGTTGTGCCTGCGAACTCGATGGTGTTGGGTTACTTCATGCTCCACGTCTGGCTTTAACAGCTCACGTGTGCATAGTCCGGCAAACCACAATTTGCAAACTAGTTTTTAGGTAAGTCTACCGAACAATGAAAGGGGAGCGGCACAAAGTTCAGTAACCTACCGAGCCACGATATGTTCTTCTTAGGCCTACGGTAGTACGTAGTGGATTGGCCATGGGTATCATTAATTTCCCAGAGCCAACCCAAAGATGTGAGGATACATAGGTCGCTCTAAAGCAGGTAAAACCTTGGCGCACAGGTACTTGTTGGGAACACCGTATTTGAAGGAACTCATCTCTTATCAGTATTTGGCTTTGCGAGCCATAATGACCGTTGTCCTTACGATTACCGCCGGGTGCTATTGCAACGCAATGGCTGGCCACACTGGTACTTGCACTTGATGTTCATGGTCGTTGTTGTTCCTCACAAAAATATTATCCAGGCGAGTGCGTTTTGCGA
>Ga0307511_10006115_pt1 | contig 12153 bp, 12 predicted proteins | sample 13_EM_MG_FD_200266 | JGI IMG/M metagenome (GOLD analysis project Ga0307511, IMG submission 200266) | Populus trichocarpa ectomycorrhiza microbial communities from riparian zone in the Pacific Northwest, United States - 13_EM | ecosystem: Host-associated > Plants > Roots > Unclassified | place...
CGAACATTGAGAAATAAAAAACATATGTCAAAGAAAAAAAAATAACACAGAGAGAAATCGTATTGTAAAGAATTGAAGAAGGGTGCTTAGATGGATTACTGTTGAAGCTTGGCCGCATGGGGGTGTTGCTGGGATGCTAGATCTGGAGATGTCTAGCACCGGAAGGTTTTCCTGCTAGATCTGGTTCATGTCTTCGTTCACTACCATAAAAGGTTTTCCTGACACGGGTGATGAGTCTGTCTGATCATCTAATGTCTAGCACTAGGTGTGGAGTGTGCGTGGAGCCATGGATTGAAGATTGAGTGAAGAGTGAGGATGAGAAGAAAGACTGTCTGTGTCTCTAAAAGACTAAAACTTTAGAGGGAGGGGGCGGCTGTGTTAACTAAGTTAGTCTGCTGCTAGGGTTAATGAGCAATGAGCATTGATTGAACGGCCGATTATTGTCTATTAGTCTTAGGAAAGCTTTTTTTTATTATTATTTCTAAACTGAACTGGTTCGGTTCGGTTCGGGTTGCCCAGTTTAAGCAGTACAAAACCGGAAACCGAACTGAACCAAATATTTTTCTAAATATTCTAATCGGTTTAATTGGTTTTTTTTCACGGTTCGGTTTTTTCAGTTAATTTTTTTTTGGTTTTCTCGGTTAAATCGGTTTTTTGGTTTTTTTGCTCACTACTTCCATATAGTGTTGTTGGAGAAAGATGTTAGCAATAAGGGAATTTTGAAGGCTTAAACAAAAGGCTAGTGAAGTCGCCACTAATCCTATTCAAGATTCGAGGGCGAATCTTCTTGAAGAGGGAGGGAATGATATGGTTCAGCCTTGTGATACAACCCTAGTAAGTCAGATTCGGATTTTGGTGTAAAATGTTTTACCGTCCAGTTTTACATGATTGAGCATAACTTCAAATTCAACCGTTGGATTGAGCTAAAACTTTACCAGAAGATTCCAGAGATATTTGTCTATATTGAGGTACATTTTCAGGTGAATCAAAGTTTGGAAAAGACTTGCGATATAGGTCAGAATAGGTTGTATGAATTTTGTTATTTACTTCCTTTTGACCCGTGGACTTCCTATTTGGCAATGATTCTTTTTCTAAAAGGATGTGGTAGCTTGTTTTGGGAATTTTCTAGTTCTAAAAGAATCTTTAATGAGCTGAAACATAATTTCCAAGAATGACAACGATTCATTAATGTTTCAGAATTCTTTTTTTTATAAGGATTCCTTATTCATCCTAACTACACAAGGAAAGAAGGGCTGGTGCTATTTAATGACAGATTAATTATTTTATTATTTTCTTTCATGTTTAGGCTTAATTAAAACTTTGTTTTGAGCTAGGATCTAAAGCTTGTTTAAATCAGGTTATGGGCTTTTCAGTTTAGGGTTTCTGGGTCAGTTTTGAGTGAACCTTATATAAGTCCATATAAGGGGTTCATTCGGGTTAATTTTTCAAGAACTATTTAAACTCTTGTAACCAAAATTTCAGCAGCCATTAAGGAATATTACTTCTAAATTTTTCAGTTTTAACGTGTGAGAATGATTCTTGCATTCTTCAGTTCTTGAACAAACTGAATCTGACTTATCGAAGATTAACTGGCTTCGTGGCATCATTCTACTTCATTTCAATAGTGGTAGTGCCCTGGAGTAGGTTTTCATTGTGTCACACTCCTATCAGACCCTTTTCGGCTTTCCGGGATCAGATCTTAATCTTTTTATTTTTTTATCAAATGTAAGAAATTGTATAGATCAAAAGTGAAACAAAGCTGGAAACCAGCAAGTCAGAATATACAGGTGAACAAAGGGAACAAGCTCTCTTGAACAAGCGAATACAACCAAAGAAAGGGAACAAAACAAAGGGAAAAAACTCTCTTGAACAAGGGGAACATGCTCCCTGAAATAAAAATAACAAGCTACCAGGCTAAACAAAACCAACAACCAGGCAACAGAACCATACCAAACAGCAGTTGGGTGTAGTCAACTTTAAACCCTCAACAATAGGTTATCCAACCAGCAGACCCGTAGATAGTTGAACCTGCAAGTATATAAGACAACAATATCAAACAAAAGGCACCAATACAGCAGCACCCCAAGCCAGAGAGCAAAGCAAACTCCAGCAAACCACAACAAAACCATTTAGCAGAACCAAAACCAACCTCCACTAGGACCACGGGTTGCGTAACCATGTGATCACGATGTTCGCATAAGTTGGACCTGTCATTTTTAAAATTCTAAAAAGAATTTCAGCAAGCCTTCATACATCCCTAAAATTGATTTATTTTTACGGGTGACCTGCCTATTTGAAAATAAAAAATTTTAGTCTAATTTCATAACACCCTTTTCAAATTCTAAAAAGAATTTCATCAAGCGTCCATACTTCTCTGAAATTGGTCTCTTTTCACGGGTGACTTACCCATTTTAAAATTCAAAAATTGGTCTATTTTCACGGGTGACCTACCTTTTTTTCTTAAATTCCAAATACTAGGATCTACATTGGATCCTCCCAAAACTTTTATAAGAAAAAATACCCTTAAAGGGTAAACTCTTAAAACGAGTGCCTTGTCTTATGGCCTTAGTTATCCCCAACCTATGGATGATATTTCTTTGCCATTTCTCAACTTCTGTTCACCTATGTAAATTTCACTGCCTTTCCTCTTGATTGGTGAATCATGCACCAACACTATTTCAAAGTTGAGGTTAAACCATATACAATGTATGTCTTTTAAAATATAGCCCCCCCTTTTATTCACAATCTCTTCCTTTAATTACCGAGGGTTGTAATTTTTGAGGTGGTCTTTCTTGCCAACTTATCCTTCTAGTTTACTAGAGCAAGTACGTGTTCAAATCTTGAGTATCAAGCTGCCTTTGTAGCCTTATTCTTTTATGAGTATTTAGGTCGTGGCGAATGCTATCCTAATCAGGAATGAATAAAAAAAAACTCCTTACCTTATGACTACATTTTTTTATGTGTTTTTTGTAAATACTCATAACACTATGCATATTATTTCTTTACAGAATTAGAGTTCATAGGTCAAAGCAAGTCGTATCCATATATTATTGTCAATAATAAAGCCCCCCCTAAAAGAATGCTTTTTTCACTATATATGAGCCTTTGTAGTTGGGTGCTCACTTACTTTGATCTTTATCAAGTAGAGGAAGATCTTTCTCAACACTATATCTCCTTCCCAAAATACCCCTAGGTCTGACCTTCTTGTCATATGCTTTAGCCATTTTTTTATTGATACAACTAGTGTGGTAAATTGCAACTAACCTCTTTTCACTAATCAGATTTAACTGCTCGTATCTTATTTTAGCCCAATCAGATTCCTTAAGTTTTGATTCCATCAGTACCCTTAAAGATAAGATTTATACTTCTAGCAACATTACTGCTTCTAGCCTGTAAACCAATGAATAAGGTGTAGCTCCTGTAGTCTTTATTACTGTGCAATATACATGCAGAGAAAAAGGAAGCATTTTATGTTAGTCCTTGTACGTGACTATCATTTTTTGCATAATCTTTTTGATATTCTTATTAGCTGTTTCTACAATACCGTTCATCTTCGGCTTATATGGAGATGAATTTGAGTGCTTGATTTTTCATTTTGCGCAAAGCTCCACTATCATTATTCCACTGAAGTTTTGATCATTATTAGTCATTATCTTTTCAAGTGTTTTATATCGATAGATTAAATCTCGTTCAATAAATCTCTTCACTACCTTCTAGGTTACATGAGTATATGAACTGGCTTTCATCCATTTTGTGAAATAGTCAATGGCCATTAGGAAAAACCGATGTCCATTGCTGACTTTTGGATTAACAGGCTTAAGGATTTAGTAAAAGGTCGGCCTATGTTAAGCAAGAATTAAGGGAGTAAACCAGCCTACTCTAGGGAGGATTTGGGAAGGGGAAAACCGGTCCTAGATTAACCAAAGGAGAAATAAGAACAAGGTAAACCAACCCTCCAAACAACCCATCATATTTATTAGTAATATAAATATAAGGGGGAGAAAAAGAGATGACTCTTCCTCTCCCCTAAAAACCGGTAGCAAACATTGCTGCAATAACCATCTCTTCCCAAAGAAAAAACTAAACCAAACCAGTTTGCATGTCTTTTCTTGAGTGTTGAGTGAAGGCAAAGCTAGAGAAAAGAAGAATAACTGAAAACATGGAAGAAGAGGGAAACCAGAAGGTCAACTGGAACAACAGAATAAGGAGAGAAGAAAACTGTGAGGAGAAGAAGAACAAAATCACCAAAGACCTTTTCTAAGATTGTTAAAATCATAAGGTAAGTGTAATATCACCCCCTTGGCTGGTTGTTACCCCAAATTTCAAACAAAAAAAGAGAGGAAAAGAAACCTCAAAATGGGAGATTAAAGCTCTTACATTTTAACTCAAAACTAAGCAACTAAGTGTGAAGAACCTAAGTAAAATAATGAACGAATGAACACAAGTGCATATTCTTACAAAAGAAAAGTGAATGAACATGAATGATTTTGAATGTGTAGACCTAAAGGAGGGTCAACCAAGTTAAAGGGATGATTAGATTGTGTAATGAAATGATGAAATCCATGAATGATGATCTTGTTAAACTCCTAGGAATATACTTTAACCAAAACAGAATTCATGCTTGCACTAATGTTTTGATTTTTTGCATATATGATAGAAGAACTTATGTGAAAATGAAATGAAGTGATGGTATGTGCAGAATTATGATGTTGTTAAGCCTTTAAAGGCATGCTGGAGTTGAAACAAAAGTTATACCATGTTAATGCCTTGATTTTATTTGTGTGATGAATGAACATGTATAATTATGAACCAAGTGGATGAATATGTGTTATGAACTGTTATTATGAATATACTTGTGATAAAATATGATACATTGCATATATAAATTAGAGAGAAATAGGTAACAATGTTTCGGCCATAGGAAATGAAAGAACCATTAAAGGACTTGCCATGACAAACACTTTAGGGGAAACAAGTCTTAGGTCGGGAGTAAACCCTTTTGTATTATGAAATTACTATTGGTTGTGTTGATGTATTGTCATGATATAATTAAAAACATAAAATGTATGATTATGGTAACTCTAGATGTCGGTCTTGAAGTGTTAGCTAGGAAAGCATTTGAAAAATATACATGTTGAGACTTGGTTGCATATTACTTGATAACTTGTGATGAATTGAATGTGAATTGGGATGTCATATGTCCAACTAAGTTCGGGGTACGTCGCTAAAGGGGAAGGCTTCACATAGACCTTACGCCTAGCCAATGGGGAAAGAAGTAAAACCAGAAATGATTCAATCGTTGCTGATGATTTCTGAATCGATAGCGATATAGATTGCGTTGATGATTTCTGGGTCGGCAACGACTCAGTTTTCATCAATGATTTTTGAGTCAACAATAAATCATATGCACTGACGATTCCATGCATCAACCATGAACTAGTTTCACTAATGATTCTATGTTACTAGCGACCCAGTTGTCAATGATGAATTCTGAATCTCATGTGTCATCCGTGAACCAGTTTCGCTAACGATTATGTGTTACTAGCGACCCAGTTGTCGTGATGAATTTTGAGCTTCATGCATCAACCATGAACCGATTTCACTAACGATTCTATATTACCAGTGACCCAATTATCGCTGATGAATTCTGAGTGCCATGTGTTAGCCGTGAATGAGTTTCACTGATGATTCTATGTTACCAGCGACCTAATTATCGCTAATGAATTCTGAGTTCCATGCGTCAGCTGTGAACTAGTTTCGCTGATGATTCTGTGTCACTAGCGACCCAGTTGTTGCTGACGAATTCCGAGTTCCATGCGTCAGTCGTGAACTAGTTTTCGCTGACAATTCTGTGTCACTAGTGACCTAGTTTTCACTGACGATTTCTGTGTTAGTATTGATCTAGTTTTCGCTAACAATTTCTATGTCACTAGTGACCTAGTTTTCGCTGATGACTTTCCGCGACATCAACAACCTAGTTTCGTTGATGAATTCAATATCAGAAATGATTTAATTCTTGTGATGATTTCATCATTGGTTTGACCTAATTCACTACAAAACTTAAGAATCAAACACTAGGACGTGCGGGGATGACCCACGCTTAAAACTAAGAGAAATGTCTTGATATGATGACGCTTATTGTATGATTATGTGATGTGTGAAACACTTGAATGTGAACATGTGTATTCTTGGGATATGTATGGTGATGGCTTATGTGATTAATGAATGCAAATATGCTGATTAGTGGTCATTTGATGTGTCAGGTGGTGCGACTGGGATCAGACCTTCGACCAGATGAGGACACCCCACGGGAGGAACACGTAGGTGGTTTCCACCCTCTTCTAGCATAATATTAATTCTCCGAAATGACTTCATTATGAAAGATCTATTATTGCTTTATAATGAATATTAAACTGTACATAGAATATTCGATTAAGTTTAATGATTAGCTTCGACTAATAACATCATAGAAGAATGGCCGGGTTGAGTTTGATGATTAGCTTTGACTAATGGCATCCTAGAAGAATGGTCGGGATGAACATTATGATTAGCTTCGGCTAATGGCATCCTAAAAGGATGGCCAAGTTGAATTTGATGATTAACTTTAGCTAATGGCATCCGAGATGGATAACCGGGTTTGAATTTTATGATTAGCTTTGGCTAATGGCATTTGAGATGGATGACTGGGATTGAATATTATGATTAGTTTCGGCTAATGACATCCGAGATGGATGACCGAGTTTGGATATTATAATTAGCTTTGGCTAAAGGCATCCGAAATGGATGGCCGGGTTAGATGTGAGTTAACGTCGGCTATTAGCATCCAAAAAGGGATGACCGGGTTTTAAGTAATGTGATTGACTGTGTCTACTGATGTTCATAAAGGATGACCATGATAGGGCAAAATAATTAACTATGACCGATGAATTAACTCCGGTCCTTACCACTTCTATGAAGAGGTTGGGATACGTGAGTATGGATAATGTAGTTGATGAAATAATAAGGGCTGTATTATATATGAAAGGATTATATTCATTTAGGTTGTAAACGAAAAGTAACGATAATATTCTTTTAGTTAGTTATTGTTCTGTTTTAAATTGTTTATAATTCTTGTATTTATTTTGTACTGTAACAGGGGTGTCACATCAACAAGGTGGTAGGGAATCCCGTTCCACGGGTCCACATGTTTTGAAAAGAACTATGTACTCGCATGTTTAAGTTATTATGTATATTGTATGAAAAAAATGTACTAGTTGTGTAATTGTCGTTCGACATTTTTGTATAAACTCATAATGATAGCAATATTAGAATAGGAATGCAAACTTATGAATATATAAATATGATGTTGTGGGTATGTGTATTGAATACCTTTTATGGAGATGTTGATTTACGCAATCATATGTGTATTGTGTTATACTAATGAATGGAACCTAATTACTAATTCTCATAATGCTACTATGAGAAGCATCGAGAACGTAATGGTTTACAAAAAAAAAAAATATTTACCACTAATTTTGATCATGAAAGGATAAGAAATTTCAAGTCTTTAGATTTATCTTATCACTATATGCCTGACACTTCTAGCATTTTCTGATATATTTTATGCAATCCCTTTCCATGGTCATCCAGAAATATCCCGATCTCTGTATTTGCCTAGCCGTCATATGTCTACCAGCAAGAGTTGCACAAATCACTTCATGAACTTCTTAGAGTGCTTTTTTTATATTCTATCCTATCCAAACATCTCAATAATGTTCCATTGGATGATCTCTTGTATAGAGGTTTATTATGACCCATTCCTCTAGCATCATGCTCGTCTTCAGTGCAGTATAGGTAACTTGTTGCATAAATTGTTCCGACCACATGCTCTATAGTCTTTTAGGCCATATCTTAGGGCACATATGTCTTGTTCACACTTTGGAGCGCATTGCAGTGGGGTTTGGAACTCAAGATAAGAGAAATTACGGATATCCTGATAGGGGTTTTCTTCAGCTGCTTTACCACACTATACTCACTATGCTTCATCAGCTTTAGGAATTCACTGACTTCTTCCTCACTCACGAGTTTGTCTATTTCGATATCTTTGATGACATCTACAATCTCTTTGTCTTTGGCTTTTCATTGCCTTTCTAGTTCTTCAAGCATAAAACACCTGTCACTTTGAGTTAATCCATCAATCTCGATCTAAAACACAAGAGCAGGACCCTTAATATTAAGAGAATTTTTGTAATTATGAGACAATGCATTATAGTTCCCATTGTAGGTAATCGTAGGCCTTGTCAAGACGAGCTTTGGTGGACCGCTCTCGGTATGTTAATGCCTATATATTTTTGCTTTCTTCCTCTTAGAAACTTATCATGCCTATGACATCATCCTTTTCCTCCTTTTCTATTTGTAACAGATCATGTGTCATCATTTGTATCACCTTCTGGTGAAACTTTTCACATTCATCGATGTTATGTCCTATTGCTTCATGGAACCTAAAAAAAATGTCACTCTTTCCTGGATCTGATTCATTTTTTATTGGCAAATACCCAATTTGCACTAACATGTCATACAACCTATCTATGATTACCCTTAAAACCTTCCATTTCTTTCTTCCAAACTCTATAACATTTACTCTCCCACTACTAGAAGCATGATTAGATAGGGGTTGAAATTGATATTGGGGGTATCTTCAAAGGTTATCTATCCTGCTTTAAATAATTGCAAGAACTTCACCTTGAATGCTGAGCAAGAATCAATACTTTAGCTAGGGTTTCCGGCATGATACTTATAGGTTAGTTATGGTTCGTATTAATTTGAGAAGCGAGGTTTTAGTGGTGGAAATGGGAGAGGAGCCATATGACCTATGCTTAACAGTTTTATATATATTTCTCATAAGGGCATAGGTATATTCAAGAGTTGTTCTTAGTTTCTTTGGTAGTCTTTCTTTGAATTGTTTCTGGCTTAGTTTTCTGGCAGGTTAGTAGGCTGATTTACCGGAAAAGGGTTATCAAAGTTAATATTGGATATTTAGGAAGACGGGGCTTGATAGCTTTGGGTTTAATAATTTCATTTACCTTTATACTCTTCTTCCATATTGTTCACTTCAACATCCCTTTTCCTCCCAGTATACCCTTTCTTCTTAGCAGGTTTCAAAATTGTACCAGCTCTTATTCATTGTTCTATTCTCTCAGCAATAACAACAACATCATAAAAATATTGGGCAAAACTAACCACTAGATGCTTATAATATGAGGACTTGAAAGTATTAGCAAATAGAGTTACCATCTCCTTCTCCAACCAAAGGGGTTATACATGCATTCCCTTATTTTTCCACCTATGAGCATACTCCCTTACGGTTTCCTTGTTGTTATTCTCTATCACCATCAAGCTCGTCCACTCTAGAGCGATGTCAATATTGAGCTTGTGTTATTTCAAGAAAGCATCAGCAAGATCACTTCATTTCTTGATCCTCATGTTATCCAAGGTCATGTACCAACTTAACGTAAAATCGGTCAAGCTATATTGGAAGAAATGGATGAGCAACTTCTCATCACATATGAATTCTGTCATTTTGTTATAGTATGACCTCAAGTGCGTTTGAGGACATTCCAGTTTCGTATACTTGACAAGTTCTGGCACCCTAAACTTCTTGGGCACTACTACATCTAGCACCAAGCATATCTCATCTGCTCTAACTAGGTCATAAACGTCAAATCCCTTAACAACCTACAATTAATTTCTAATATTTTCTTGTATTGATTTATGGTCAACTCTCAACATCCTCAAGTTAACTTCCAAAATAGTTTTTGTCATCCATAATTATCCCTTCAAGGTATGCTAACATTTTGTTTAATATTTTTCCTTATCAAGTCTTCTCTATAAAAATCCACCACAAAATCACAAAGAGAGGTAGATTAAGAGGTTAATGAAAGAAAAATCAAGTTTTTCTTATTGAGGGCTATGGTTTCAAAGAAAAAAAAAGGAGAAAGAGAAGTGATTTTGTGGGTGCCATCCAAGCTTTGATCTTCCATTTTCATCTTATTTGGAAGGTAATATACCCTCTCAAACTAAGTTTTTGTTGTGTTTTTGTGATTGTGGAAAGTTTGAGACTTTTAGTATAATTAGAAAATTATTTTATGTTGTTGTGATGGGATGATTGTTGATTTGATGAGAAATTGGTGGCTAATTGGATGAATAAGTAATGGGTAAGGTTTCAATCTAAGAAAAAAATTGAAGAAAAATTATCCTTCCCTTTTTATAGGGTTTTGGCCAAAACAATAAATTGAAGGGGGAGAATTGTTAACATGAGATTTTATTGGTGTGTGTTAGATTGATTATTTGATGAATGTGTGAAGAATTAATTGAGAAAAATTGGAAAGAAAACATACCCCCACCTAAATGGAAGCATTCAACCAAATGAAGAAAATTGGATGGATTGGTGTGTTTGAATACATTGATAATTGAAAAGGGGTAGAATTGCAATGAATTAATTATAGGATGATTAATTGATAACTTGGTTTTAAAAATTTTAAGAAGAAAACATATACTTCTTTTTTTGGTGTTTTCAACCAAAAGGTAAATGAATTGTATTGGATAAGTAAATTGTTTATGTATTGATTTCTTTTCCATAAATGAAGTTAATGTGATGATATGATGCATGGAAGTTGTGTAGTGTAATGAAAAATTTAAAGAAAATGTGTTTTCTTTAAATGGTGGAAAAAAAACAAATGACTTAAAATAGAAAGAAAGAGAAATATTATAAAAGGAACTTGAGTTTTCTTGATTTCCAAACTCAAAGAGAATTCAAGACGTCTACCATTGAGTTGTTAAAATTTGCAGGAGAGACTATTGAGGGGGTACCGAGACAGGATCCCACAGATAGAGCTCAAACGTCAAGAAGGTGCTCGAGACCTTATTAATTATATTCTATTTAAATATGTTAAAACATCATATTTAAATTATTTATTATTCAATTGTATTATTATCTAATATGATATTGTACCTTGTTCTAGGCTGGATGACTAGTTCTTTGGTTTAAGGACTATTTACCCTGTTTTGGGCTAGATGACCAGTTCTTTGGTTTAAGGACTAGTGTCATGTTCTAGGATGTGAAACTAGATACCTTGAATATGATTATTGCTATATTTCTGGACGGTGAGGATTTTACCTTGAATGAGGTCTCATTACCCAGGTCGGGTAAAGGAATAAATCTTTTGGATGTTCAAGGGATTGTTGTAATAAATGTGAAGAAAAGATGAATAGGAATTAAGTTAATTGTTAACTAAATTCCTAATTGATATGTATACCTTAGTTTACTCGATACAATCTATTATATTGGAATGGAAAACTTTATGTTATATTAATGAATTACTTTATCGTATAGAATAATTTCAGGATCCATGCAGCTTTGCTGGGATTAGTAGACGACGAACCCTTGCATTTTTTATTTATAAGAATATTAATGATGTTACATTCTACAAGTAATTTTTAAGAATGATAGCATGGATGTAAATATTGTATTGTAACTGTAATGCTAAGATTTTATGATGTTTGGGACTTAAATGTTAATTAAATCCATGAATATCTGATGTAGATTTTAATTTGATAATGTTTGTGTTAAATTCCTAACGTAGTAGTTAAATGATACTTAGTTTAATTTGTAAGTGGTCATGTTCCAATTATTGTATGGATGATTCAATTGGAAAATTTCAAGTAGGAATTTTATATTGGCGTAGCTTAATTTAAATGGCTTTTCAAAAAAAACATTATTGAGAAATAAAAATTATTAAACTTTTGTATGAGGATTAAATAATGTAACATTGGGATGTTACATTATGCTTTTTATATTTTAAAGATTTGAACATTTTATATTGATAAGTATATGTATGTAGTGAACTATAATGAAATGTGATAGATGTGATGTGTTGAGTTGTGATGTGATGAGTCCAGAATGATTGAACAATGAATGGAATGTGAATTGATTGAATATTGAAGTGTAACAGGTTTTTAGTTGATAACTTGGGACCTCCTGATATAGAGGAGATTATATCGAAATTTCAGTAAATTTTCAAATCTAAAATTATATATATATATATATATATATATATATATATATATATATATATTTTACAAAAAAAATTATAATAATATTGATAATATAAATAA
>Ga0307511_10006116_pt1 | contig 12152 bp, 17 predicted proteins | sample 13_EM_MG_FD_200266 | JGI IMG/M metagenome (GOLD analysis project Ga0307511, IMG submission 200266) | Populus trichocarpa ectomycorrhiza microbial communities from riparian zone in the Pacific Northwest, United States - 13_EM | ecosystem: Host-associated > Plants > Roots > Unclassified | place...
AGCAAGCCGAGAACGCCGCCAAAAAGGCTACCGAAGAGGCCGAGAAATCAGCCCTCGTCGACGAAACCCCCGAAGAACGTCGACGGCGGATGCAGCAGCAGGAAATCGATGCCGACCTCAACCACGCCGTGGACTTGTTCGCAGGGGCCGTAGTCGAAGATATCGCCGACCACGGTATCACCTCTGCCCCCTCCCCCTCCTCCCCCTCCTCCGCGGGAGTATCCTCCCCGCCCAGTGACGTAAAACGTAAAGCCATCGCCATCGCCGACCCCGTCGACTCTTCCAAGTCCATCGATCTCTCCACCCTCCCCCTCTTCAACCCCACCACAAAGGGGCAGTTTACAAACCTCCAAGATACTCTTGCTCCACTACTCGCGCAAAACGTCAAGAAATCATATTACCCCCTCTTTGTCCAGGAACTTACCAGGCTTTTGATTAAGGATATGGGCTCGGAGCAGATCCGGAAGGTGGCGAGTGTGTGTACGGCGTTGACGAATGAGAAGTTGAGGGAGGAGAAGGCCGCGGAGAAGGGGGTGAAGAAGACCAAGGCGCAGAAGACCAAGACTACGCTTGCGGGCGCGGGGGGGAAAGATAGTGATAAGCTGGATATGAAGGCTTATGATGATTTTGGGGAGTAAGTAGTTTGCTGTTACCCTGAAATTTAGAATTGGGTGTGGGTTGCTAATGATTTGTCTAGTGATGACTTTATGTAAAGGAAAGGCTTGGCGTTGCAGGGACAATGTGATAGCAATAAGCTGGCTTACGATATTTACTTTCTTGCGCGGCAGTGGCAGTTAGGATTTGCTCTGTTTGATTTATGCAAGGCGGACGAGTTCTTACTTCCAAGGCAGTTTTTAGCGGGCAAATTGATAAACAAAAATGGACTCAGAGCAATGGGGAAAGGAGAGTAAACCGTATGATTCTCCGTTCCTTTATATTTTGCATATACGACCATGTTGAAGTGATATGAGCATATCAATTCCTTCCTAACAACTCTCCGATATCTCACCGCCACAGTGCATGCTCTGTGCGCCAATTGACTTGTCAGGTACTGAGAAGCATTATTCCTCGGCCACTTGAGGGACCAACTGAGGCTGAAGCAGAACGCCATGCATGCATGATAGAAGCTGTGTCTGAAATTATTGTACATGTTGCAATTCGTCGTAATCATTAACGATCCCTTTTTCACCAAAAGCACGAAAAAAGACCAAATATACTTATGCCTTATTCTTCTTATACTCACTACTTTTGTCATAGAGTGGTTTGTCCTTAAAATTATCCCGGCTAACTTGTTCCAAGCCGGCCTCGCTCCCCCACCGCTCCCTGATTAACCAGAAACATAACGGGCTCTATCTGGAAACCAGACGAGAATAGCGTCTCTCCGAGAAGCTGCTTTCACTGTATACATTCGCACAAAGATCCACCCGACCTCCAGCCCACCCCCTAACAAAAGATCAAAACGTAGTAATTTATCGTCCGGAAAATCCAGGAGGTGGGGGAGGGAAGCCACGCCCAGCTCCAGGTGGTTGGAATCCTAAATTCAGGCTCATATTAGCACAATCCCTCATATAGGAGCAGCTAAGGAAGGGGGAAGAACGCACCAGGAGGAGCAGGGAACCCTGGGGGGGGGGGCCACCCATCATTCCTGGTGGCGGGCCCATCCCCGGAATCATGCCTCCCGGCGGTGGAGGCCCACCCGGCAATCCACCCATTCCCCTCATAGGCCCAGCCAAACCGGCCATTGGAGGTGCACCTGGTGGCGGGATACCCCCCACCCCCATTGGTCCTCCTGGACCACCCATGCCCAGAATCGGTAGTCCTCGCCCGGCAGGTCGTGCGATTCCAGGTCCAGATGCAGCTACTCCAGTGCCTCCGGATGGTGCGGTTGGTGCAGTCCCAGAGCCGAGACGCGCGGAAGGGTCTGCTGGGGGGGGTCCTTCGACGGAGAGGGAGACGATGGTGACACCGCGAAGGATGATGAGGCCGAGGGTACGTTTTTCTTCGATGGTCGTGGGGGTAGTGGTGGGTGCCCTGTAAGATCGAGATGTCAGTAACCGTTTCCCAGAGGGGGAGGGGCCAGTTACGATTTGGTGGGTTTCTTCTTTATGCGACGGAACTCCTCGGTATCTGCCAGAACAACGTTCATATGCTATACCCCTGTCAGCTTTCACATCTTAAAGGTAGCAGAAACCGAACCATAGACCGGACCTTATCAAACGCCATAAGCGTTCCCGTAAGCTGCCTCCCATCATTTAACGTAACTCGCATACGATAGTTGATCTAACCAACTCGTCATTAGCTCCCCCCCCAAAACGAACTCGACGCGAAATTGATGCACTCACGAGATTTACCTAGACACATCTTCATCAGTTTCTTGTCAACATAGAAGCTTCTGATAGCACGCGGAGGGGGGGTTTGAGGACTGACCATCTTTCCCTGTGTTTTCGACATTCTTCGCGGTGTATGGGACTCCGACCTGGAGTCAAGGATTGGGGAAGAAAGTAGTGAAACGTGGGATGCGGAGCTGCTCTGCCGAAGGAGGAGGGATTGACGACTGGCGGCTGTTGGTGAGGCTCGAGTTCCTCTAGACGTTGAGTCGATCGAAGGGTGTGAGATTCGTTTAGCGTTGGGGTTGTTGTTCAAACGCGGCTTGGCGGGACCCTGGGCGCTTTGTCAGCAGCCGCTTCTGCCAAGAGTTCTAAAAGAATTCTCCCCTGTCGCTCACCAGCCACACCATGCGCCCCAGCTTAGTATACCGGTCCTGTAGGTATGGACATATCTATGTGAGGCTTGTGGATAGGGCAAGCCCTCCAAAGCCGCACAACTGAAATTCAACTTCACCCAACGAACATCCAGAGTTAGCTCCGAAAATAGACGACGAACGAGCCGACGAGCACAACCACCAGCAAACCCATACCCAGTATTCACCAACCCACGACATACAATTCAATCGCAATGGTACGTTTTCACTTGCACGGCATTGATGGGGGACCTACAAATTACAACATTATGGGGGGAAAACTGGGGACGGAGATGGAGCTGATCGAGGTATTCTGGACAGGCCGAATCCAAAGCCGCCAACCCCATGAGGGAGCTCAGGATCGAGAAGCTCGTCCTCAACATCTGTGTCGGAGAGTCCGGAGACAGGCTCACCCGTGCCGCCAAAGTGCTCGAGCAACTTTCTGGTCAAACTCCCGTCTACTCCAAGGCCCGCTACACCGTCCGAACCTTCGGTATCAGAAGGTAAAAGCTCAAGTTCAAACCAACCCATGTTTTACTTCTCTCACCCTTTTCTCGCTTCGCGAAATCGGAAGAGAATTGCGTGTTAGAATAAAACCCGATTTGCTAATACTTGGCCTATCTCCTTCCCCTCCCACGCGGCAAATTGGATGATATAGAAACGAAAAGATTGCCGTCCATGTTACTGTCCGTGGCCCCAAGGCTGAGGAGATCCTTGAGCGAGGTCTCAAAGTCAAGGAGTACGAGTTGAGGAAGAGGAACTTCTCTGAGACTGGTAACTTTGGTTTCGGTATCTCTGAGCACATCGACTTGGGCATCAAGTACGACCCTGCCATTGGTATTTACGGAATGGACTTCTACTGCATCATGTGTGTTACCCCCCATTCAATAAACTCCTCTGGGACACAATGCCTAATTTTGTGTGTTATCTAGGTCTCGCCCAGGCCAGCGTGTTGCCCGCCGTAAGCGATGCACCTCCACCATTGGTTCCTCCCACAGGATCAAGCAGGCCGACTCCATCAAGTGGTTCAAGGCCAAGTACGACGCCACTGTCCGATAAACGCATCACCACCACATACAAAACAATCGCGGGGTATTAGGGGGCAAAATCTGTATTTTTCATGTGGAAAGGGCACATCTACATGATGAAAACTATACCTAAAAGAGCATACGTTTTCTCATGATAACATATTTCAATCAAACTGGCGCTAGGTGTGTCTAGAAAATTCGCTGGGAAATTGAAAAATGGGATGGCATGTTATTTTCGGGGTTCTTTTTTTCTCTCCTAGGTTAATTTGGGTTCTGGCGGATCATATCTTTCAATCGATTTAGCTTTTTATCGCTCTGGGAATCTCGATTTGCACTGAAGGAGTGAACTGGCTACCATATGTCCCGCCGGTTACGACATTACACGTATTGATTTGCCCTGCAGTTGCAATCAAACCCAATTAAATCATGATGCTATATGCAAGTGGTATATAACTAGATCATATACAACCCTGACACCTCTTTGCTAATACCGGCGTAACAGAAACTAAGTTGTCATCGCACAGCTTTCGTCCGCAGGATCCTCCACTCTCCATATCGCTAAACCTCGATTATCCCACACCTTCATCACCTTCATCACCGCCCCGAGCACCCCATCTCTCTCAAAATCAAAATCAAGGTCATCAAGGCTCAAATGACTTCGATGCACCCAAACCTTCTGCAACCTGTATAGCTGCTTACTGCCGACCACATCTTTTTCGACATTCATAGCTAAAGGGGCCACCAGATATGTCTCTTTCGACCCTGTTCCTTCCGGCCCCACACCGCACCCACCCTTTTCCTGCTCCAATCTCTCCTCCACTACACCCCGCTTTGCACCCATTAAATCAACTGTAGAACATTGCTCGTTCATCTCCCCCAGCAACCACGTAGGTGGCGAATATGTCTTCCACCAAATCACAGACGTAGCGTTTCCCAGATGTTCAGCAATATAATTCTGCACAGGCACAACCCCTCCTTGATGATACACTCCCATTAGTAAACCCAGTGCCACATTGAATATTATCCACACTGTGATCCATATATTCCGCATAACCCCCACCCTCGGTAGCTGCATGGAACTTAATATAAGTGGCACACATGGCATCAAAAACCTAGCTTCCTGGTGTTGGAACACCGACAGGATAGCTGCTCCAGATATAGCAGAGAGCATAGGTAAGGTGAATCGAGAGGAGACCAGGGCTGTGAGCGTAGCGGGACCCAGGAGCTGGGGAAGGTTAATCAGAAAGTGGGTGTACCGTGGGTGGAGGCCATGGAGGGCCAGGTTCGAGGTGTTTGAGTTGTATATGAGATTGTTTAAGGGGGTGATGACTTTGGAGGAGATGTCGAAAGAGAGAAATGATGGTCTTGGAAGTGTGGGTGGGTGGTAGAAGGCGGTATCCATGTAGATGCCAATGAATGTGATGAAGAAAGCAAATGAGCTGATAACTATGAAAGCAAGTGGACTGTAACTAGGTCAGCTGGCCCAAAATTAGTGCGCAAGGGTGCATGTCATACTGGTTAATGTAGTGAGGGACCAGTCTCAGCATTGGGAGAAAAATGAATCCCGGGAATGTAATTCTGTTGAAGACGCCGAATACTGTGACACATCCTAGAAGTGCACTCGCCAGGAATGCCGAGTCCTGTGATTGATCAATGTCAGTTGGGTCGAGCTTTATTATGAAGGTCTAGGAATCCAACCTTTGACTTGTAGATCCTCTGTATCAACACCAGCGCCCAAGCAACCGCTATCGTCTCCACCGAATTGGAGAATGTGTGCGACTGATGTGCCCATGTGACATAACTGCTAGCAACCAGTAACAAAGCAGTCTGTCTATGACGAGCCAATGTAACAAGTTCTTGTATCGCCCAATCCTCTACAATTCCGTCTAATGTCAATCAACAATTTTCACACGAGGCTGCACTGCAGCACGTGGATGGATAAAACCGACTTACCAAAAACAATCGACGCCACAAGGAGCAAAATCCTCAGCGTGTAGTAGATAAACTTCGGGCTAGGCGTATCATCACCTGTGATGAGATGCAGCAGCTGCATGGGCAGGCCATATGCAAGCCATAGCGGAAAGACACTGCGGATGGGCTTCGCAGAACTGAATTCCCATGTCCTTGTCGTCTCCCAACCAAAAATATCACCTGTGCAGAAAGTCTGTCAGTAAGACAAGCGAAGAATCGGTAGGGAGGGGATCGGCGAGCGGGGTGCGGGGTGCGGGAAGTATAGGTGGGGGGGCTTTGGGGGGCGACAGTACCTGCTATCACCTCTAGGCCTTGGAAATGCTCGTCCGGGTGAATATAAGAGGGCGAGAGTGCGAAATAAACGCGCACAAGCAGCAGGAGTAGATACAGGCGTCTCCACATAGCGTGGTGGGGGGGGAAGAGGCCGAGGACAGGCGGTTCAGGATATATGGCCGCTCAGTCACTAGGCCTTCGAGCTCTAAAGGAGCAGCGAGTTAAACGAAGAATTCCAAAGAGTCAGGGGGAACTACGTGAAGAAAGCGGATTAGTGCAGGAAAACAGGAAAAGTTTCTCGAGTCGGACTGCAGGAACACGATCGCGAACATGTCCAGTTCCTTATACTCTAGTTTTACCCTTGCGCGGCGCAGATTCGGAGGATTTTGTCCGTCTGGATGCCCCACACTCGTTCGGCGGCAACATTTCGAGAGTAAGCTTAAAGCTGCATTGCAGCAAAAGAAACTCGACTCTCACCTGTTGTGGTATGGAGTCTTCATTGGAGGATCAGCAATAAGCACCGTAACTTATGATAATCCCCGGTACTGTAAGACCGATTCTCGTGATCTTTCTGGGCGGCGCAGGCAAGAACCAAAAGACTCCATTGGCCGGATATAAAAACATTATTTATGTTTTGTTCTGTTGCAAAATTGAGCGAAACCCAACCAGACTACAGGACTCCCTGCTGTTGCCAAATCAAAGTAGTGGTATCAGTTTATTCTGTCGTGGGGCTGCTCTTGGGACCCCAGACCATGAACAGCAACTCGCGAACATAATATCACGCAATACAGCCTGGGTTTATCGGTACCAGGATTTAAGGCATGGTTTCAGTCAAGGTTTCAGTCAACACCTATGAACACGTTGCACGTTATGTACATACGGGTATACCTAGTATGTATCAGGTATATTGACATTTACGATCCTGGCCTTAGTACCGAGGTTTTGCATATCAGAAATGGCACACCAACCTTCTAAAGTGCTCAAGTAACATAAAATCATACCACAAAATGTGGTTTCTAAAGTACTTACACTTAGTTCAAAGGCTGAAGAGATCAAGTATTTCGGCACACTATTTTCCTGGGGATACAAATAGCTGTGCTTAGTCGACCTACTACATGAAGATCCAAATTCTCATACATAGCCAGGACCAGATACAGCAACAAACTTTTGGAGGATTGGTGATTTGGGCCTAGAGGGAACGAGTACTAGTTTCAGCCCTTCAATTCCTTGTAATAGCTTACTCTCATCAAAGGAATCCTCCCCTGACAAAATCATTACTCTGAACAGAGTACTTGAGCCAGCATTGTTCACGCAAAGATCGACTGCCATACTAGCATGTATTACCCTCATATCACGTTTATGCTCTTGCTGGCGCATTGTAGTTACTTCTTGTGTACAGTACATTACCTTACAGAGGTACATACACTCTGATGCTACTTCTCCACAACCACAATGTGTATGGTTCTTACGTAGGGTTCGTCATGGGCTACTGCTATCACTTGGAGCTGAGCACGGTGAGTTTAGGTGAAGAGTAGCAGTTAGGATACGTACACCCTGCCCCCCACCGCTGCAGGAAACTCAAGTTCTCTTTTGACAACATTCATATAGCCTTAGAAGATAGACGCGCCCATCCGACGCTTCAACGGCCTCGTGCGTCTCAAAGGTATCATTGGGACATAATCCATAGATCAAATAAACCATCCATTCATTTGACGTTTATCTTTTTGATTTTGTCCTTTAAACCCACCCAAACCCCCTCGTACAGCAAATCCCAACCCAGTGTAAAAAGAGGTACAACAGAAAGAAGATCCGGATGAGAACATAGAGACAAGAAAAAAAACTATCGACCGGCCCAGGTGATTATTCAAAAATCGAGTCGAGGTAATAAAGCAGCAGAACATGTATCGAAAGCCCGTGAGTGAGGAAATATAAGGAGATGATGCGAGGCATGGAAACAGATTTCTTTTTTTATTGACAGAAGGGAGCTGTTTAGTGGCCGGCGGTTCTCCTGGACTCGGCGATAACTCTGTTGAGGTCGTCGACCTTAGCCTTAGCACGGCCGAAGGTTCCGAGCTATAGAGGGGGGAAGGTGTCAGTATTGGGGGCTCGGGGTGATGAATATGTCCGCTGATGGGATGTTCCACATACCCTCTTCTTAGCGAGTTTTCGGGCTCGCTTGTCCTTTCCGTTACGGATCAACTCAATAACACGCTTCTCATATGGGGCGAGGCTATCCACCACAATCAAAATCCATCAGTATTTCCCTTCCCAATCAAAGAAAAGTCCCTCCCCCCCATTCGCTCCAGTCCACCGCCAGCACCACATTTCCTCCCAAAACCAGGATCAACGTACCCTGCAACCTCCTTGATGATCTCCCTAACGAAAGTAGTCCTCTTGGAGAGCCTCCCCTTGCTTCGTCCTATGCGGGGCTTGAGCTCCCTAACTTCCGTCTTGTAACCGGCGTTGGTGCCGCGGGCGATCCCTATACATTCCGCAAAATTTCCTCCGTCAGATCCCAAATTCCCAATTTTCTCCAATTTTTCGGGCGGCGGTCGCTGTGGTACGCACCAGACTTTTGAATGGCCATTGCTGTTGATTTGGTAGTGTTGAGGGGGGTTGGCGTGAGGTCGTCGTCGTTTGGTGGTTTGTCGTATCTTCGATCTAATTTGGGAGCTAGGGCCGATTGTCAAAATTCAGGTGGTGAGCGTTGCTTAGCTGTGTGGAGAGGGTTTGCCCTATGGGTGCATATATGCTATAGGCTTGGCATGATTACTGAGATTTTGCCAACCAGACTAAGATTTTGCAAGCTTCTTTTGCACCGCATGCAGTATGTAGTCTGGTAAAATGCATTTGACCTGACAGTACTACCTATACCAAACTAGACTACCTACGGAGTAGGTCCTCAGAGACGTCGACTCAGAGACAGAGAATCTTGCAAGTGTTTTGGGCAGAAGTAACAACACCAACAGCAGTAAAACCTTAGTCTGGTTGCCTAAACCCTCTAACCACCAAGCAGCAACTCGTATCTTCAAAAATTTCAGGTTTATTTCTCTCTAAAACTATTTTTGATATGTAACTCTCAAACCACCACAGCTTCCGAGTTACACAGAATTCACAATACTCTTCTAGACTTGTCCGAATAGCCCTTCCCCCAGTCTTTTCCTCTCTAGCGAGCTGATCCACCTCAGCCTAAACAAATGTGAACCCAATCACTGCGACCGATCTCACGGAGAAAAAAAGAGATATCCGCCGCACCCAAGATCAGACTCGTCTATATTTCAAGACTCCCTCTCCATTCGGTGCCAGCCTTAGCCAGCCGAAGTCCCTGCATTCCTGAAAACTCGCAGCAGTGAAGCCGGTGTTTCTCGTGGGGACCCTGAACTGAATGTTGAAATTTGCGTTGTTCAATATGGAGAGAAGAGAAAAAGAGGACGAAAGAGCTGCGAGAAGGGTCGCATATAAAGGAAAGGGCTTTTCGGGTGGCTGGGGCGCGGAGCTAGCCGGGGTGGTGTCGGGCTTGGTATGTGGCTTGTGGAGTTGTCGACACCAGCCATGTGCGCAGGAAAAATTATCCTCCGCAGCCGGGCAGCTATCTACGACGTCACTGGCATAGCAACCCCACCAAATATCCGTTAGCTGCGAATCGTTACCCCACTTTAGGTCCCTCGCATACACAGCCGACTGCAATAGCCTTGCCACAAGCCAATTTGTAGGTAGCGATAGATTGTACCCGCATCTGATATCATGTCATATGAGGCCAATTTGCCATCACGTTGCTGGAAGAACTGCAGTTTGCTCTAGGGATACATAGGTACATATGCATGGATTCTTTGGTTTGTGAAACAAGTTTAGACGTGTGGGCCTTGTCTGCTGTGATTGCGGCTAAGGAAAAAATAAAGTGACCCCACTCTCCTCAGATGAGGAGGTTAGGTGGAAAAAAACAGGCACCTACTGAGAAGGCCCGTAAAGTAGTACAGCTAGAGTCAGGATTCTTCTCCTCCAGCTCGCTTCAGTGACAAAAACCCCACTTAACCTTGTCTCGAATTGTTTGTCAAGAGCTTGAGCTCAGTCTATCGAACCGTCAATTCTATCAGCTATGTCGCAAAAGACTGGTATGCCGATGTTGCCTCCTCCGCCCTGCTCGGCTCTGGCCTGGGGACGTTGTGGGCTCCTACTAATTTGAGTGCCCGGGCCAGCAATTCTCTCCGTCTACAACAAGACTGGTCTTCTTGACCTGGCAAAAGGTCTCGTCCAGCACAATATTCGCTTGTTGGCATCCGGAGGTACTGCGAAGCTCATCAGAGAAGCCGGCTTCCCTGTCGAGTACGTTTCCCCTTCCCCAGGAGTGACGAAACTTTCAGCAAGCTAATCATCGCCAATCAATGGCTCTCTCTGTAGAGATGTTAGCAGTATTACCCATGCTCCAGAGATGCTCTCTGGCAGAGTAAAGACTCTACACCCAGCTGTCCACGCTGGTATGAACCCCAGACAGTGTATAGAAGCTCAATCCCCACGCTCATACACCCAACTACTTAGGCATTCTAGCCCGTAACCTTGAATCCGATGAGAAAGATCTTGCTGAGCAAAGCATCAACAAGGTTGACTACGTTGTGTGCAACCTCTACCCTTTCAAGGAGACCGTGAACAAGATCAATGTCACCATTGCCGAGGCTGTGGAGGAGATTGACATTGGAGGAGTTACCCTTCTCCGTGCTGCTGCTAAGAACCACTCCAGGGTCACTATCCTCTCTGACCCCAACGACTACCCTGGTTTCCTAGAGGAGCTCAACAAGGGTGAGGTCACTGAGAACTCTAGGAAGGTTTACGCCTTGAAGGCGTTTGAGCACACTGCGGACTACGATGCGGCCATCTCTGAGTTCTTCAGGAAGAAGTACGCTGGCGACGGTGCTCAACAACTCACCCTCCGATACGGTGCTAACCCCCACCAAAAGCCCGCTCAGGCTTTCGTCAAGTCCAGCAAATTGCCATTCAAGGTGCTCGCTGGGTCCCCAGGGTACATCAACCTCCTCGATGCGCTCAACTCATGGCCATTGGTGAAGGAGCTGAAGGAATCCCTCAAGCTCCCAGCCGCTGCTTCCTTCAAGCATGTTTCCCCAGCTGGCGCTGCTGTTGGTATTCCCCTTACCGATATTGAAAAGCAAGTCTGCTTCGTCGATGACATTGAGGGTATCAACAACTCTCCACTTGCCTGTGCCTACGCTAGGGCCCGTGGAGCTGACAGGATGAGCAGCTTTGGAGACTGGATTGCCCTCTCTGATGAGGTTGATGCTATCACTGCAAAGATCATTGGAAGGGAGGTCAGTGACGGTATCATTGCCCCTGGATACTCTCCTGAGGCATTGGAGGTCTTGAAGAAGAAGAAGGGTGGAAAGTATACTATCCTCGAGGTCGACCCTACCTACGAGGTAGTTTGCACCCCAAGATATACCACCTAATCTAAATCAATACTAATTTATGCCCCACTTAGCCCCCGAGCACCGAGACCCGCCAAGTTTATGGAATCTCTCTCTCTCAACACCGCAATGACGTCAAAATCACTTCCCAAACCTTCTCCCACGTCATCAGCCCCCCAAACAGCATCCTCCCTGATTCCGCCATCGCCGACCTCACCGTTGCAACCATCTCCCTCAAATACACCCAATCCAACTCCGTCTGTTACGCCAAGCACGGACAAATCGTCGGTCTCGGTGCAGGCCAGCAATCCCGCATCCACTGTACCCGCCTCGCCGGTGACAAGGCCGATAACTGGTGGCTCAGGCAACACCCGCGTGTCCTCGGGCTCAAGTTCAAGAAGGGAACCAAGCGCCCAGATAAGTCTAACGCTATTGACCTCTTTGTCACTGGCCAGGCACCGAAGGAGGGCGGGCTCGAGAAGGAGATGTACGAGGGAGTGTTTGAGGAAGTGCCAGTGGAGTTGACGTATGAGGAGAAGAGGGAGTGGTTGAATAAGTTGGATGATGTCGCTGTGTCTAGTGATGCTTTCGTGAGTTTACGCCCCTAAGTTATGTTGAGATAACCTGAAATATGGTACTGATGTGATGCGTCTAGTTCCCATTCATTGACAATGTCTTCCGTGCGGCCCGCTCGGGAGCTAAGTATATCGCCGCCCCAGGTGGCTC
>Ga0307511_10006117_pt1 | contig 12151 bp, 8 predicted proteins | sample 13_EM_MG_FD_200266 | JGI IMG/M metagenome (GOLD analysis project Ga0307511, IMG submission 200266) | Populus trichocarpa ectomycorrhiza microbial communities from riparian zone in the Pacific Northwest, United States - 13_EM | ecosystem: Host-associated > Plants > Roots > Unclassified | place...
CATCTTCAACAATGAGTATCTTTTTATTCATATTCGGTTTGCCCGATAAGCCGACCCCGTTGGATACCTAATTTCCGCATCCTGGAATTTAAAGTAGATGTATTGACGTCCAGAATTTCGGCTGCTCCGCCACTGCCGCTCACTTTACCATGGCATTTCTTCAAAATGGCTATGATGTGATCACGCTCATTCTCGTGCAGTGTTCTGCAGATAGTGTCATTCCCGACAGTCCTCGATAATAAACCTCCGAAACCCGGAAGCTCAACCCGCTCAATGACAGGTCGGTTGCTCATTAACAATGATCGCTCTATACAATTCTCCAGTTCCCTTATATTTCCAGGCCAATTATGTTTCGTCAGGCGATCCAGGGCTCTAGCGGAAATGCCGGTTACGTTCTTTCCGGTCTTTCCTGCCAGTTTTTGGATAAAATGACCGACCAGGAGCGGGATATCCTCCAACCGATGCCTCAGGGCCGGCACAAAGATCGGAAAAACATTTAACCGATAGTACAGATCGCTCCGGAAGCGCCCTTCGGCGACCTCCTTTTGCAGATCCCTGTTCGTCGCTGCGACAATACGGACATTGACTTTAATCGTTCTCTTTCCACCAACCCGCTCTATCTCCCTTTCCTGAATAGCCCGCAGCAGTTTGACCTGGAGATCGGGCGGCAGTTCGCCTATCTCATCGAGGAATAAGGTGCTGTTGTTAGCCAGTTCGAATTTACCGATCTTTCGATCGACGGCGCCGGTAAAACTGCCCCGTTCGTGACCGAACAATTCACTTTCAATCAAATTGGCAGGAAGTGCGGCACAATTCACTTTGATCATCCGCTTATTTTTCCTGGTGGAATTGTCCTGTATGGCCCGTGCTATTAATTCCTTTCCCGTCCCTGTCTCCCCCAGGATCAATACGGTACTATCGCAAAAAGCAACCTCTCTAATGGCCTGATAAATTTTTTGCATTTCAGGCCCCGCACCAATTAGCTCACTGTGATCGTTGTTCGTACCGGGTTCCTCCTGTAAATCGGGCTTTTCGTTGCCCAAACGCTCTTTGTAGCGGCGGATCTCCTCCATCTGCCGTTCAATTACCCTGCCCCTCAAAACGTTGGAGATGGCGATGGCGATTTGCGCAGCAATTCCTTTGAGTAGCCGGTGATTGGCTTTGGTGGCCTGCAGCCAGAGGATACCGATATCTTCTCCGGCTGCCTTTAGCCTGATCCCGAGAATATTTTCCACCCCGGCGGCTCTCCAGAAAGCAGCGGCGGGAAAGGTATATTTGTGGGTCTTTATTACTGCATGTATATTGAAGGTGACGGGGTCGTCCGAACGAAGGATGGCGGCCGTCATATCAACGGCTATTGGCATCTTTGAATCGACTATGCCCTTAGCGCTTTCATCCTTTGGATCATCGGTGGGCCAATCGTGCAGAAAATAGCCATAGGTATTATCATGTGCGTTTCGGATCGTTATAATATATGCGCTGACCCGGAGGAGTTGTCTGAGGTATTGTTTCAGAATATACTGCAGACCGTTGATATCCCTTACGGTCGCCAGCTCGTTGAATATTTCCCATAGTAATGTGCTAGTCATTCCTTTCGGCTACCAATAACCATTCCTATTTATAACATACTAAATACTAAGTTAATACAAATTAAAATATTGTTTGTCATGGTTCGGGATTTCGATAAATGTATGAAATTTCGTTTTGAAACCGGCGTAGCTAAAATAATCCGCCTTCTCTTGCAGGAGAAGGCGGATTATTTTCAATGATCGCCCCGATTGGCGATGCGGATGACGTCTTACTTCACAGGCTCCAGTACTCCTTTTGCCGCTTTGCGGATCACATCCAATACAAAGCTGGGTTTAGAGAGCATGGGAACATGGCTGCTGTCTACCTCAAAGGTGGAGGCACCTATCTTCTTCGCGCCAGCACGTTGCAATTCAGGATGTACGGTTTGGTCTTTTGTGGCAACGATATACCAGGACGGTTTGGATTTCCAGGCCGTTCCATCCGCCGTTGTATTAAACAGGTTGGCATCCGGGGCAAAATGAGTAGCCCATACAAGCTTTTTCTCTTCCGGTGACAGATCCCCCGCAAAACATTCGACACCGGATGGCTTCATCCAGGCACGTCCGTCTGCAACCTCAACGTTGGAGAAAACAGCAGTCTTAGGGAACTTATCCTGCTGTCCCTGCGAGGTTTCGTCAGCGTCGGGACAAAGAGCAGCAATGTAAACGAGCCCTATGACACGATCATCCGTGCCTGCGGCCGTGATAACGCTCCCGCCATAAGAATGGCCCACCAGGATGGCGGGGCTGCCTACCCGACCCAAGGTGCGTTTTACCATAGCGGCATCATTAGCAAGGCTGTCGAGCCCGTATTGGGCTGCGATCACTTCATATCCCTCTGCCTGAAGCGTGGGAATTAGTTTGTTAAAACACGAGCCGTCTGCCCAGATCCCGTGACAGAATACAATGCTCGGCTTTGCCATGTTGTTCTTTCTGTTTTCCATATTTGTATTTTTTGTTTGTTGCGGCCTGAAGGCTGAATGATTTACGATATTTATCGTTCGACAGAACAAAGGTGGGAAGGCAGGATCGATATTTAAAATAGCCTGAGTTATAGCTATCTCTTATAATTCTTATAGATCTGCAGGAAAGAAAAGGGGAGCCGGGGATTGAGCTGTTGTCCATATCTGCACGCTTCCTGTAACAAAACCGTACACCCTGCAGCTGGAGCCCTCACAATCTATTGAAAGTCAACCTTCAGCATCACGGCACCACTTTTGTGGCCGAAGGTATAATCATTGCAACTTCTATGCTTAAAAATTACTTCCTGGTGGCGCTCCGCAGCTTTTGGCGGAATAAAACTTTTTCTCTCATCAATATTCTCGGGCTGTCCATCGGAATCAGTGCCTCTCTCGTCATCTTCCTCCTCGTCCAGTATGACATCAGCTTCGATAGGTTCGAAAAAGAGGGATCCCGCATCTACCGCGTCGTCTCCGATGGGAAGAATGATGGCGGAGCCTGGCACAACAATTGTCTCGCCGAACCCATGGGCGCCGCCGCCAAAAAAGAGGTGTCCGGTCTGGAGATCGTGGCCCCTTTCCGTACACTCGGCGAAACCCGGATCACCATTCCCTATCCCAACACCAACAATCCCCTCGTCCTTCGCAAACAAAAAGATATCATCGTGGCGGACGAGAACTATTTCAACCTCATTGGCTACACCTGGCTCGCCGGCTCACCCGCAACGGCTACTCAGCAGCCCTACCAGGTCGTCCTCACCGAAAAGAATGCCCGCCTCTACTACGCCGGTCTCCACAATGCCGACATCATTGGCAAGCCCATCCTATTCGATGATACCATCCAGTGTACCATCTCCGGCATCGTAAAAGATCTTCCCGGCAATACCGATTTTTATTTCGGCACGATCCTGTCCCGCCCCAGTTACTATACCACCCGGTTAAAACCCACGGGTTTCGGACAGTGGGGGTACGTCAATTCCGCCGACCAGCTCTTCGTACGCCTGGCCCCCGGCGTAAAACCCGCATCCGTCAATGCCCGGCTCACCAACGTTCTGCTGGCTAACGAAAAACCCGATCCACTTAGTCACACCTCGATGAAAGTCCATCTTCAACCACTCGACGACCTTCACTTCAACCTCGAATATGGCGTCTTCGACGAAAGCCGCCAGGCGCATAAGCCAACCCTCTATAGCCTGCTGGCCGTCGCTGCCTTCCTCCTGCTGCTGGCCTGTATCAACTTCATCAACCTGACGACTGCCCAGGCCTCTCAACGTGCAAAGGAGATCGGCATCCGCAAAACAATGGGAAGCCATCGCTCCCAGCTGACCTTCCAGTTCCTCACCGAAACCTTCGTGCTCACCCTGCTGGCCACGATCCTCTCGATACTGCTGACCCCTTTCCTGTTAAAGATGTTCGCCGACTTCATCCCCGATGATTTTCACTTCAACCTGCTCCGTCAGCCGGAGGTCATCTTGTTTCTGGTCATCCTGGTTGTCGCCGTCGCCCTCCTTTCTGGCATTTACCCCGCCCTTGTCCTCTCCGGCTTCAAACCTATCCTCGTACTCAAGAACCAGGCTGTTGCCAACACCGGTAATAGCCGCTCCGCCTGGCTCCGGAAGTCACTTACCGTCGCCCAGTTCGTCATCGCCCAGGTCTTCATCATCGCCACGCTGCTGGTGTCCAAACAGATCAGCTTTGCCCTCCATAAAGATCTCGGATTTAAAAAGGATGCCATCGTCTATTTCCGCGCCAACGGTAACCAGTCGGCTGCAAAGAAACCAGTCATGTGCAACAAGCTGAAAGCCATCCCCGGCGTGGCAATGGTCAGCATCTGCAGCAACCCTCCGTCCAGCTCGGGCACCTACACCACCATCATGACGGTCAGCAATGGAAAAAAAGAGATCCGTGAGGAAGTACAGGTAAAGTTCGGGGACAGTAATTACATCCGCATGTACGGTCTGCACCAGTTAGCTGGCGCCGCCTTACCCCAAAGTGACACCACTAACGCAGTAGTGATAAACGAGACCTATCTCCATATACTGGGTTACCAGGACCCACAAAAGATCATCGGTACCCAGGTCAAAGAATTTAACGGCAACCCATATATCATCGGGGTCGTAGCCGACTTCTTTCCTCATTCGCTCCATGAACCCATAAAGCCACTGGCAATCGCCAACGGTATAAAGGATGCCAACATTTTCAGCATCACCCTTCAGCCCCGCAATGACAATGGCTCCAACTGGACTGCCACTCTCGCTGCGATACAAAAGGCCTTTCACGATGTCTATCCCAACGATGACTTCGACTACCGGTTCGTCGATGAGAGCATCGCCAAATTCTATACGGCGGAAAAGAATATCGCCCGGCTGCTGGCCTGGGCAACGGCTCTCACCATCTTTATCAGCTGTCTCGGCTTGCTCGGCCTGGTGATCTATATAACGACTCAACGAACGAAGGAGATCGGGATCCGCAAAGTGATCGGCGCTACGGTGACGCAACTTATTTTCCTGCTCTCCCGGGATTTTATAAAACTCATTGGACTGGCCATCCTGATCGCCCTGCCCATCGCCTGGTGGGGCAGCCGCAAATGGCTGGAGAATTTCGCTTACCGGACCCCGCTGGACTGGTGGATCTTCGCTGCAGGAGGGGCTATCCTGTTGTGTATCGCGCTGGCCATACTTTGCCTGCGGACATTTAAGGCAGCGGCTGCCAACCCCGTGGAAAGCTTGCGGGCTGAGTAATCCTACTCCTTATCATTAGGCTCCCAAAGTTCCACTTTGTTGCCTTCAACGTCAATAATATGAACAAATTTGCCATATTCAGAAGCCTCAATTTTGTCTACAATTGTCACTCCTTCATTTTTAAGTTGCTCTACAAGAGCTTCTAAATTCTCAACTCTATAGTTTATCATAAAGTCTTTTGTTGAAGGCTCAAAATATTTTGTTGTTTCAGCAAATGGACTCCATTGAGTAGATCCTTTTTTTGCTGGATCTGCAACTTGTCGCCATTCAAAGTTCGTCCCATATTTGGTTGTATCAAACCCTAAATGCGTTTTGTACCATTCATTCATTTTATTGGGGTCTTTGCATTTAAAAAAGATGCCACCAATTCCTGTTACCTTTTTCATTTTTGTCGTGTTAGAATTGTTTTGTTTAACAAATATTGTCTTGAAAGCAAAGCCCAAACAGAATGAAGTGACAAGTCCTAAAATTAATATTGATGTCTTGTTCATTTTGTCAGAAAGTTTTGTCTGTTAAGTTGTCTGGTATGCTCCATTGCGCCATTGCAATCTGGCCTCCATATTACCATTTTTCCTGTTATCGTGCACATTTTTTTTATCAGTTTGTAAATGAAGCAATTAATAGAATGCCTTCTTTTATATTATTAATTACCGGAATACGATGGCTGAAAAAAATTCCACTGAGTAGAGGCAGGTTTGGACCCATTAACTGCAATGTGAAAAGCTCTCTTTTTTGAATTCCGTGAAATTCTTTCCGTATACGGATTTGAAGAATTTGCTGAAATGCGCGGTGTCATCGAACCCCAGGTAATAGGCTATCTCTTTCATACTTACATCGGAATTGGCGGCTCTGCGTTTTGCTTCAAGAATCACGCGCTGCCGGATATGATAGCCGGCGGAATACCCGGAGATGCGTTTGACGATCTCATTAAGGTAACTGGGGGTTACCGATAGCTCACTGGCATAATCCTTTACCATTTTCCAACTGATATATTTCTTTTCGACGAGCGAAATATAGTTTTCCACCAAACTCGCACTCCTGGTTTGCATAGACATCTGAATGGCTCCGTTGAACTGGCGGGCCAGGTAAATAAGGAAGATGCCGGTATATCGTTTTATCATTTCGGTGCGAAACGGGTAGCCGCTATACAGCTCCTTATACAGGAATCTGATGATCTCCTCGATCTCGGCAGCCACCTCCGGCTCCATGCGGATTCCCGGGTTGTGTCTCAGCAGATGGAAAAGTCCGGAACGGCATAGTAATTCGAAGTTATCATTACCGGAGTTGAGGAGATGATCCGGGAAGGAGATGAGATAGCCATCCGTTGTTTCATCAAGCTCAAGCTGGTGTAATTGACCGGGGACTATGCAGTACAGCATATTATTTCCCAGCCGGTAATTTTTCTGATCGATGTCCAAAGAACCTTTTCCGCATCTGAGCCAGAGTATCTCTATATTCTGGTGCTGGTGCGGCATCTGGTCCTCTTCACGCATGTGCTCACGAAGCCATTGTAAGGTTTGGATGTCGAGGGTGATCTCTTTTTCTTTAGACGCTGGTGGGGAAACAGTTGATTTGATTGGCATAGTCATAAAAGTTATAGGCTCGCCTAACTCCTGTTCCAATTGCATGCCAACATATAAGTAAGTGAGTAACAAAATGTTGTGACTTATCGCTCAATAGGTAGATTACGAAATATCGCTTTTTCACCAAAATAAACCGGAATATCGTCTGAATTTATTTTGCCCAAGCATTTAACAATGTTAAATTTATTATGAATATTTTAAGTATTACAAAATGAAGCGCGCCCAATTACTCCATTCTTCCCCCTGGCTGTTGAGAACCGCAGGTTGCTCTTCTGTTATCATTACTTTATTGTATAGCTGTAAGGATGGAAGCGGGACAGCCGGCAATATGGCCATGCCTCCGCCTTCACTGCCGGTAATTACAGTCTCGATGCTGCCTGCCACTACTTACCAGGATTTTACGGCATCGGTGCAGGGCAAACGTGATGTTGAAATAAAGCCGCAGGTAGATGGTTACCTTACGGGTATAGAGGTGGACGAGGGTGCGTATGTACGTAAAGGGCAAACACTGTTCCTCATCGATAGAAGGCCCTTTGAAGAACAATTGAACAATGCAAAGGCCGCCCTGGTGGCTGCCAGGGCCTCGATGGAAAATACTCAGATCAATGTAGACAAGCTCAAACCCCTGGTGGAAAACAAGGTAGTGTCGGATGTGCAGCTGAAGTCGGCCCAGGCAACCTACAATAATGCCAATGCTGCTGTGGATCAGGCCCAGGCGGCCGTTGAATCTGCACGCATCAATCTCAACTATACCACTATAACGGCGCCCAGCGATGGATATGTAGGGACCCTTCCTTACAAAACGGGAAGCCTTGTCACCAAGGGCATGGAAGACGCCCTTACCGTCGTATCGGAAACAAAGGATATGCGTGTTTATTTTTCCATGAGTGAGCCCGACTTCCTTCAGTTCAAGCAGAAATATTCCGGCAACACCATTGCCGACAAGGTAAAGCAAATGCCGCCTGTTCAATTGGTGCTGGCGGACAATAGCGTTTATCCCCAGCCGGGCAAGGTGGAACTGGTGGAAGGACAGTTCGACAAGACCGTGGGCGCCATTAAATTCCGGGCGAGCTTCCCCAATGCGGAAGGGATGTTACGCAGCGGCAGCACCGGTAAAATAAGGATACCCACTACCCTCAAATCCGTCCTGGTGATACCTCAGGATGCCACTTTTGAGTTGCAGGACAAGGTGTTCGTATATACGGTTGGCGACAGTAACAAGATCGTGACCAGGCCGCTGAATATTTCCGGTAGGACCTCCAACTATTACTTCGTGTCGGATGGCGTGAAGCAGGGGGATAAAATTGTGCTGTCTTCTATGGCCACTACGATGATCGGCGGACTGAGAGATGGGATGGTGATTCAACCTCAGATGATCTCGACCGATAGTTTGCTGAAGGCTAAGCCTCTTTGATCAAGTACTATTCAAACATCAGCGTATGTTAAAGCGATTTATCGAACGGCCGGTATTATCTACGGTTGTTTCTATCATCCTATTGCTTTTAGGGATACTGTCATTGTTCTCCCTACCGATCACCCTGTTCCCGGAGATTGCTCCGCCCAGCGTACAGGTTACCGCCGTCTATCCCGGCGCCAATGCGGAAGTGGTAGCACGTACGGTAGCCGTTCCGATAGAAGAGGCGGTCAATGGCGTGGAGAATATGAGCTATATGACCTCCAATTCCAGCAACGACGGCAGCATGAACCTGACGGTCTTTTTTAAACAAGGCACCAATCCCGATATCGATGCGGTGAATGTGCAGAACCGCGTGTCGAGGGCCAACAGCCAGTTACCCCCGGAAGTGATACAGGCGGGCGTGTCCACCCAAAAGATACAGAACAGCTTCCTGATGTTCGTGGGTTTGTATAGCGATGACAGCGCAAAATACAACGAACTCTTCCTGGAAAACTATCTGCGAATAAATGTCATTCCGCAACTGCAGCGTATTCCCGGCGTGGCGCAGGCGCAGGTGTTCAGCTCGAAGGATTATTCCATGCGTATCTGGCTGAAACCCGACCGGCTTATAGCCAATAATCTTTCTCCCCAGGATGTCCTGAACGCCATCAGGGATCAAAACCTGGAGGCTGCACCCGGCCGGCTGGGGCAGAGCAGTCCCGAATCGTTTGAGTATGTCATAAAATACAAGGGCAAGCGCAACAAGAATGAGGACTATGAGAATATGGTGGTGAAGGCCAACAGCGATGGGTCTTTGCTGCGCCTGAAAGACGTGGCGCGTGTTGAATTCGGGGCCTATACCTATATCTCTTCCAACAAACTGAATGGCAAGCCTGCTTCCGGCTTTGGCGTTTTACAGACACCGGGGTCGAATGCCAACGAGATCCTTACCGAATTGGGGCGGCAGATAAATGAATTCGACGCGAATTTGCCCGATGGCATGAAATTCAAGATCATGTATAATGCCAAGGAATTCCTGGATGCGTCGATCAACCAGGTGAAAGAGACCCTGATCATCGCATTTTTCCTGGTAGCTATCGTAGTTTTTATCTTCCTGCAGGACTTCCGTTCCACGCTGATCCCTGTCATTGCTGTACCCGTCGCCATTATCGGCACCTTTTTCTTCCTGCAACTTTTCGGTTTCAGCATTAACCTGCTCACCTTATTTGCCCTGGTACTGGCGATCGGTATCGTGGTGGATGATGCTATTGTGGTGGTAGAAGCCGTGCACTCCAAAATGGAGCGCGAACATCTGCCGGCAAGGAGGGCGACCATTGAAAGCATGAATGAGATCTCCGGCGCCATCATCTCCATTACCCTGGTAATGGCAGCAGTATTTGTGCCTGTCAGCTTTGTGCAAGGCCCTGCGGGGGTATTCTACAAGCAGTTTGCGTTTACGCTGGCCACCGCCATTCTGATTTCCGCCGTCAATGCGTTGACGTTGAGCCCGGCCTTATGCGCCTTATTTTTGAAGGATCAACCTATCGGAGAAAGTGGTAGAAGAAGAGGATTAGGCGCCCGCTTCTTCTCAGCGTTCAATACGGGATTTACGGCCATGACAGGGAAATATGTAAAAAGTCTGCAATTCCTGATCCGCCATAAATGGGTGGCCATCGCCGCCCTGGTGATCATCGCCGCAGGCGCCTGGGTGCTGATAAGAAAAACTCCCTCGGGATTTATTCCTGATGAAGATCAGGGTTTCATCGTAGCCGTAGCCCAGACGCCTGCCGGCAGTAGTTTGAGCAGGACTTCACGGGCTACCGATGATATAAGCAGGATCACCCTGCAGGATGGGGCATCCAGTGATGTATGGAACGTGAATGGGTTGAACTTTGTCACCAATTCTTTTGCATCGCCCAATGCCGTTGTCTTCTCCCGGCTGAAGCCACGGGACGAAAGGGGGCCTGTAAAAGACCCCGCGCAAATTGCCGGTAGATTGATAGGGGCAACGGGTCAGGTAAAGGACGCGCTAACCATATTCGTCAACTTTCCTACCGTGCAGGGTTTTGGGAATGTCAGCGGCGTGGAAATGATGCTACAGGACAGGTCAAGCGGATCTTTGGACAAATTGGGCGCGACGGCCTGGGGATTTATCGGCGCCTTGTCACAGCGAAAAGAAGTAGCCTCGGCTTTTACCACTTTCAATACCGGCAACCCGCAATATACTCTTGAAGTGGACGATGCCAAGGCTAAACAATTGGGCGTGTCTATCAGCGAACTGATCAACACCGTGCAGATCTATTATGGCAGTAGTTTTGTTTCGGACTTCAACCGGTTTGGCAAGTACTACCGTGTCATGGCACAGGCCGATGTTCCTTACCGGCTGGATGTCAATTCTCTCAATGGTATTTATATAAAAAACACCTCCGGCGGGATGGTCCCTGCTACCGCGTTGGCTAAGTTCGTCCGCGTGTATGGTCCCGAAACGGTGACCCGGAACAACCTCTACAATGCCGTCACCATCAATGCAACGCCCAAAGCGGGCTATAGCACGGGCGATGTGATCAAAGCCGTTCAGGAAACGGCCAGGAAGGCTCTGCCAAAAGGGTATGCTTATGAATTCACCGGTATAACGAGGGAGGAGATCAAGGCGGGCAACCAAACACTATTTGTCTTCTTATTAAGCGTGCTGTTCGTATTTTTCCTGCTGGCTGCACAATACGAAAGTTATATCCTTCCCCTGGCGGTGATACTCACGGTGCCGACCGGCATCCTGGGCGTATTTGCCTTTGTCGGCTTTGCGGGGTTGCAGAATAACGTATATGTTCAGATAGGATTGATCATGCTGATAGGATTGCTGGCTAAGAACGCTATCCTGATCGTAGAGTTTGCGGTGCAGCGCAGACGGGCAGGCAAAGGGCTGGTAGAGGCTGCGCTGGAAGCGGCCAGGCTGAGGCTCCGGCCCATACTGATGACGTCGTTCGCCTTTGTAGTGGGCATGCTTCCCCTGATATTTACGAAAGGAGCATCGGCAGAAGGCAACCACTCCATCGGATGGAGTGCTGTGGGCGGAATGCTTACGGGTGTGATCTTAGGCATATTTATCATACCGGTATTGTTTGTTATTTTCCAATACCTGCAGGAAAAAGTTTCTTCGAAGAGATACGCTGATGAAGGCGCAGAGCTGCCTAAAGCTTAGCTCCAGTCAAATGTCACCTCTCTGCCGTTTAATTTCCAATGTTCCGGCCACTGATTGGATAACCAGTCTAAGGGCTCCCCTACAGGTTGCTTTTTTGCCGCCTGGGCAAAACATTGTTTAATGAATTGTTTCTGCTCTGCTCCCACCGCATCCGGCTGTGCGGAAATAAACAGGGGTGCGCTGCTTTCTGCCAGGAGTTGCATCCATTGTTTGTTCCTGCTCCATGGTATCTCTTTCGTGAGACCAACACAATCACCATCCACCGCGTAAAAATGATTATGCTGCGGCATACGGAAAGCCATCGTGTTGACGCCCATCTTGCGTGTACGCGCCCATTCCATACCGCTGGTATCATCCCCAATACGGTTCATCTCGAACAAGCCTGCCGATAAATGGCTAAATGTATTGCAGCCAATAATATACAGGTTCCCTGCGGCCTCCCGAATGGTCTTATACAGCGCCAGTGTTATCTCAGCGGTAGTCTTGGTGTTGTCTTTAAAATGCCAGCCACTGGTAGTAATATCTTCCGTCATTTCAAAACCCCATTTGCCCAAAATATCATACGTGGTATAATCATGTTTCACCAGTTGGTAGCCCCACTGCCGGTACAACGAAATATTATGCCTTACACGCTCAAGGTTCTCTTCGATGGAAGGATCAAGCACGGGGTTCACAGGGTTATTCCTGCCGGGTATGGATGGCAGC
>Ga0307511_10006118_pt1 | contig 12150 bp, 8 predicted proteins | sample 13_EM_MG_FD_200266 | JGI IMG/M metagenome (GOLD analysis project Ga0307511, IMG submission 200266) | Populus trichocarpa ectomycorrhiza microbial communities from riparian zone in the Pacific Northwest, United States - 13_EM | ecosystem: Host-associated > Plants > Roots > Unclassified | place...
TCCACCGTGCATTGCTCTATCAATGGTAATTGACGTGTACTTTCAAAATAAATAATCATAAATGGTTATAGGTATCCGATTTAAAAAGAAAGGCAAGTCCAAGAAGATAGTTTTTTAATGGAGTCACGTATATTCATAGTAGGGGTAAGTAAAAAACTGATTAAACTGAGAAAATTAAAAAAAAAAAACTAAAAAAACTGAATTGTGAAAAAAACCGATTAAACCTATTAGAATTTTTAAAAAACCGATCAGTTCGGTTTTATAAGCCTGAAACCGAAAAAATCAAACCGAAAAAAACCGAGCCAAACCGGAAAAAAACCAAGCCAAACCGGTTTGAACTTGTTTTTTTAAATAACAGAATCGAACCGAAACCAGTCGGTTTGAACCGGTTTGGTTATTTTTTTAAAAAACCGATTTGATTATTTTTTTTGATAAAAACCGAACCAAACTGAAAATAATCACCTCTAAAGAATAGTTAATTTATGTTCAGATTAGTAAATTAACTTTGTTTCAAGATTTTTTCAGCTAGACTAATCTGGACTGATAAAGTGTAATTTAGTTATTTCTATTGATTTTAATTTAAAACCAAACCCAAATCAAATTTTAAATTAGAAGTTGAGTTATTAAATTGAGTGATCTTGGTCTTGAATTGACAACGTTTAATAATCAGGTTTAGAGGATGTTTGAGAGTGTTGTAATGGTTATAGTTAAAGTATATTTTATTCAAAAATATATTAAAATATTATATTTTATTTTTAAAATATTATATTCAACATTACTGGATAAAAATAATCTAAAAATATAAAAATTAATAATTTAAAACAAAATTTTCAAACAGTACCTTGGTAAAACTGATTCAGAGTCCAAGTTCCATGAAATAAACTATGAATAGAAATGGTCCAAATGGATTATTTTCAATTCAACAGGCTTGACAAGGTGACAGTGACCTCCCGTACGTTGACTAGTAGGGAGGAGGAAAAAAAAAAAAAAAGGGTAAAATTGCACTCCGAAGGTATTAGGCAGCAGTTGTTCTTTCATCGCCACATGGAGTAGAAAAGAAGAGTGGGTAGGGGCCGTAGGGCAAACAATTGACCAATAATATGTTTAATTTAATTATTAGAATTTGAAAAATAAATACACCTATGGTGAGTTCTGTTTAATTTAATTATTAGAAATGATATCTTTAGGGTGTAGCTTAATTTGTCAGGTCTTGTGTTTGCTCCCTAAAGATTACCAGTTCGAGTCTCACCAATCTCAGAGTTACTGGAAGCTTACATGATCGTTAACTTCATGGCCAATAAGATTAGTTGAAGTGCGCACAAGTTGATCCGGACACTTATATTAATCTAAAATTTTTTATTAGAAATGACTATAGGTTATCTAAACATTCAATATCAAAACAATATTATTTTGATATTTATATATATTTTTTATGAGGTTTTTTTTGTTCATATGTCAAGTTAAAAGCTTGGTATATTTAAATAAATTAAAATAATTAAATATAGATACACTCTTTCAAAGAAAAATTCAGTAATGGGATTTGAATATGAAACTTCTTATTGAGTGATTTTTGGACCGTCCTATAACTAATATTCAAAAATTTATGTTCTATCTCACCGAATAAATTCCTAATGAAAAAACATCAAGCTAATATTTTTCAATGCTTTATAATAATTCTGAAAGGTTAATATTAAAAATAAAAAAATAAAAAGATTATTTTAATATATTTAAAAAACATTTTTAAATATTTTCAAATAAAACTGCAGATAATTTTTTTTTTTTTTGATTTACGTGGGGTGTCCGGGCCAGCTTACGCGCACCACGACTATTCCTCACGATCCACTGGACACCCTGCAAGCCCAGGAGCAGGTAAGGCACCGCGGGGGTGACAGACATGCACATAGAGGGTCGAACCCAGGACGGAGGCGGAACAAATCACACGATTGACCACAGCAGCTAGACCCTAAAGGCTGCAGATAATTTTTTTAACTCATATGTTACAGATAATAACTGTAACTTACGTGTCGCAAATAAAAACTATAACTCCACGTGTCGCAGGTAGCATTGTAATTTTTAAAACTGTGCTTTATTTACTTTTAACTTTTTTGTTTTTACCGTGCTAAAAACTAAAAAAAAACTCAATGATAAATATGGTTTTAATTTAAGTTTTAACCAGTCAACACCAACTGGACCCACCGTCCTGATTACCTTGATGTCCTTTGCGTTTTGAAACAAACCAGAAAGATCCAAGTTACGTACAGCTTCAAGCATTCTATATAGTCAAATATTGAGACCGTCCATCTTCTTCAATAATAGAGTACCAACCCAGTTCCCTTTTCTTGAAGACGAAACGACTGTAACGTTTTCATTTTCAAGGGAAATTGGCTTCCCAAAAAGGATACGAAAAATGGAGTACTGGGCACAGAAGCCAGTGGAAGTGAGGGCAATAGAGGCTTTAGGAAAAGGGTTCGATCTGAGTAGTGATTTCAGATTGAAATATGCTAAGGGAATGAGTAGTAATAATGAAAGATTGGTGCTTTTGGATGAAACTAACAAAAGGGATGTTGTGTTTCCTGGTGGCCTTACTATCTCTAACGTTTCTGAGGATATTAGATGTGATAAAGGTGACAGGACTCGATACAAATCTGATGTTCTTGAGTTCAATCAGGTCAGATTTTGTATTTTTTTTCTTTTTTTTTTCAGTTGGTAAATTATTGTATGGTGATTTATATAATTTTTCTTCTCTTTTTTGGGCTAACCAGCCTGCTGTTGTTTTTGTTGCATGAGTGGCAGTGGCTGATCTGTTTTTCTATGTGATAATTGTTTGAACTGTGTTTGCTATGTGTTTTAGGCATTTAGTATGAAGCTTGCCTTTTGCTATTCTGGGTTTGTTTTGTTGAGGGGGATTTGGAGTCTTGGACTAAAGCTGTCATCTTTTGCTAGTATTGGAATTCAATTTATTAAGTTCGATGAGCAATCGAGGGTTATGTTGGAGGTCTAACTTCTTTATCACTTGATGCTAGACTAGATTTAACTTCTGCTAGAGGTCCTTTTCTTCCCCACTAAAGCGACAGGGTGGTATTGTTTGGAGGGCCTAGTGGCTTTAGTAATTTAAAAAGCACTCAAATTTTGGTGGGGTTGGTGGTCGCATGCGATGTGCGAACATAATAAGATTCAATTTATGAATAACTGAAGTGGAGTGGGCAACAGAGATTGAAGAAAGTAAACACTACTTAGTTAATCTACTGAAGTGAAAGGAGAAGTAAGTTTGGAATTTGGAACCTCTGATATTTTGATGGAATATAGATTATGGGTGATGATGAAGCTTCTCCACGAGTTTGTTAAATCACTTCACATTACAATGAAAAGATGTACTGGGAAACTAGCTAGTGTGGAGTGCCATTATGAAGTCATGGAGTGGCATCATCGCCACCCATACTCTATGGACAGATGATCTCTTGGAATGATTTGGTATTTTAAAATGAAGAATCTATGAACTAGGTTTGGAGTCTTAATGCTCGTATAAACAGTTAAAATGGGAGATTTAGAGATGCTAGTAGGTATAAGCATAATTTCTTGTCATAAAGGTTCGGTTTGGATAGAGTTTCCTTGAGATGATTAGATGAGAGGCCTTATTCGATTTACAAAATAATGGTCTCAAGAAAAGTATTTGGTGGTTATTTTGCTGTTAGAGCAGAAGGTCAGTGGTTATATGCCATACTAGCTCTTTGGGGTTTCCTTTGACTGATGGACATTTTGCAACTGAATTTGTCGATGTCAGAAAAGTAGTAGTTAAGAAAATGATGTCCTGGAAAAGCTTATGTTATGAGTTTGTAGTGAAATGAAATTTGAGAGCTTCAGCAAAGCAGTCCGACACAATGAGGTGTCGGTGAGCCTAGCTCAGCAACTTTTCATATGGAAAAGTTCTTTCCAAAAGGAAAATCCAGATTTCACAGAGCAGAGTATTATAAAGGATTAAGCCTAATATCAGATTATAGTGCTCCATAGAAGAATTATTCTGGAATAGTGTTGATAAAAGCTACATGAATCATGCAAAGGTGGTCAATCGAGGGTAATATAACAAACAGATTAGCAGTGTGGCTAGTAAAACTTCTTCTTTATTTATTTGTTTATTTTTAATTCTGATAAGCACCTTCTTTTTGTAAGTTCTATGGATAAGCAGTACCCTTAATGCCTACATGTCTGCATCGACAAGTCCTGTGAACCATATTTCTCACTAAATCGCATCTCTGGAACTATGTACTCTTACGTATTACTTAAGTGACAGGCAACATGAGGTTATTGATTTGATCATGCTTGATTCTTGTCCTCACTTAAGCAATTGATTCTGGATTCTGCATGCAATTTGAAAAGTATATTTTCATACTAAATGTCATTGAAATGTTTTTGTTGTTCTGTTTACATCTGTACCCAAGTCTAAATGAAGTAATTCATAATAAGCATCATGTCCTGGATCAGTAACACAATCTGTTTCAAGTTTTCTTTCTCTTTGTCTTCATCTTCCCTTGCAGATGTCAGAGCTACTTAATCATAAATCTTCAATACAAGGAAAAGTTCCTTCTGGCTATCATAATGCTATTTTTGATTTAAGTGGAGACTGGCTTCATGATACTACAGACTCCAAGTTTCTTGCTTTTGATGGCTACTTCATCTCATTGTACTATTTGCACCTGACAGCATCTCGATTAACACTGAAAGATGAAGTAAAGAAGTCTGTCCCTCCTCGTTGGGATCCTGCATTGTTGTCCAGGTAGCTTTTCAGTATTTATGAAAATAAACCATTTTTTTGACATTAACCAAGGTCGTTCAGAATATATGCTAGACAACATTTTGGATTCCTTGTGTTATAGAAGAACAAGAAAAACATACAATTAAGGGAGAATAAAGAAGATTGAAAGTAGGGGATTAAGAAGAGAAAGGAAAAAACAATACTAAACCCATGGTGCATAGCCTGCAACAGAACTTAAAGATCAGAACTCTAATTAGAAATAGAATGTTATAGCCCTTAGTGAGACTCCAATTTTAAAAATCATCAACATTAAACCTAGGCCTAGAAAACATCAAATCATACATTAATCTAGAAATTACAGGGGTGAAAATCACCTTGAGTCCTCTTACTATTAGTTATTGCTTGTTCTAACCCCTCTACGGGATTCTGTCCAAACTAAACCCTATATCTAAACAATTCGGTTCATGTTAGTCCTTCCATCCAACTCCATCACACATTCCTTTGAGATTGACTTAACGATGTTTGTTGACTAATGTAAAGCCAATTATTTGATGACACATCACCTGTTGGCTTAAAATGTAATTTCCAGCGGAGAATAATGGGAAAAAAATAAAAAAAAGGTGAAAAATCAATATAATTAATGAGACCTGATATTATATTGATTTTTCAGATTTTTTTCCTTACTCTTGGATGGAAATTTCATTTTAAGCTAATATGTGACGTGTCATCAAAATTAGTTGTGCGGTAGTCAAATGATGTTGTTAGGTCAATCTCAATGGAATGAGTGATGTAGTTAGATGGAAGGACTAATGTGGATCAAAGGGGCACAAGGTGATTTTCACCAGAAATTGCAGGTGTCAAAAAGACAAGACTAGCTGAATTTGTTCATTGCTGTGGCACATTACCTTAAATTTATTTGACTTGGTGATGCAGAAACTGTTTGCATGCATATATCTTTGTGATTTTCTTAGATACAGGAAACCTAATTCTACAACAAGCATGCCTTTTTGGCTAGACTCCTAGTTGGAACTAGCCTAAATAGGATTATTTTGCTGGCTAGTATTGTAGGATTTTAGGGATTTCAACTGCCAGGGACAGTTCTTTTATTTTTGTTTTTAGGGAGGTAAAATTGTCATTTTGTAAAGTTGACCAGTCAACTACTTCACCTTTAAGAAATTGACTGGCCAGCTAGCTCGACCTATGGGGCACCTCCTTATTAGGTCACCTACTTGCTTTCCCTAAATATAGGTTTGTAACCCCACTTTAAAAAGGAATGCACAAATAAAATTAAGATTTTCAGCTAACATTGGTGAGATGTGTGATGGATAAAATTTTGTCAGGAGTGATTTTCATCATTATTGCCATCATCCACGGAGAGTTCAAATTGTCTACTTCATCACTTGGATGCATATAACTTCCTCAATAAGTTGAAAACTCAACTAAACTATTTTAAAGCAACCACGGGCACTTACATTTAGAACTAAAGATTTATGCTTCATGCTAGGGTCCTTAACTTTGGCCTTAGATTCTCATAAAGCGCAATGCTTTCCCTAACCATGACGTTGTCACTGCATCACCACCACTATTCAGTTATTGCTTGTTTGGTAGTGCGATCGAGGCTGCTTTTGGCCTCAACCTCACTATTAGAAGTGTTTGGTAAATACAACAGATTTTCCCACCATGTTTTCTAATGTGAGTAACACCGTCAGCTAGAGAAGTCTCACATAGCAGTCAAATTTGATCATTACAAATATTATACAATACCAAATTTCTTATCTGTACAAACTCTTTATATAGAAATCCCTATACAATCAGCCACATGTTGAAGATTTTGTTGAATACATAAGACAGATAAATATAAACATATGATTTTTTCATCCATTTTGACTTGATTCATGATTGTCTACTTTTATCATTCTAATAGTTTTTTTTACCAAAAACATTAAAAAATTTTCACAGCTGCAACCACATCAAAAGCAAAAGCTAATGGATACCAAAATAAGACTTAATCATCCATGGACAATGTAATGCATGATAGTTCTAATTTAAGTTTACCTCTTCTGCTCTTGGAATCTTGTGTTCTTCAAATTTCCAGCTTTGTCTTCTACTGATGCTTTTATAGTTATATCTGATCTTTGGCATCATTCTAGACTCTAGAATGGCCATTCCTTAGCATGTAACTGTGTTGAATCTCTAGTTTTATTGGATAAATCGAGGATAAGATTTTTCCCTAGCCATAAATTTGGATGGATACTTTAGGATCCGAAGACTTTTAGTTAAGCATTTTAGGCTGATTTTTGATTTAGCATTGTTAAGATAAAATGAACAAAGCTGATAGCTAAAAAATTGTTCAATAAAAGGAATTTATTAAGAGGAAGAATATACAAATGATATTTGGAGAATAAGACATCCTTCAAGAAGTGAAAGAAAATGAAAAGGAACATAAGAAAAAAAAAAGCACTCCAATCCCACTGAGTTTCATAGTTTGTAATTTTTTAATACCCTAATCTTCTCATCTCTCCACCAGCTTTGAAGTTTGAACCCTTGACTGATGGTTTATGGTCAAACACAAACCAGCAAGCCACAAGAAATGCTGATTAATCCACTACACCACAAAGAAGCAAGAATACTATCCTTGAATATCTTGTCATTTTTCTTCATGATAAAAAATAATTGCTTAAATAGCATGTGTTTCCTAGGTTGGCAATCCTTCCAAACCCAAAAAAAGATCATTAATTCTCCATCCCACTGGTAATCATCCATGATTCACTATTGAAAACAAACACTTGTTCTCCACAAATTCTAGGCTACTAAGCAAATATGATTTTGTGTCCCTTTCTTGTGAGTGTGTGCGATAGTCAAAACTAATGCTCTTTCATGCAAGTAATTAAAGAAGAAATTCAGAAAGTATTTTATGATGTCTATCATACCGTTCCTTCATATACTCACCATGTCCCATTGTTTTAGTCCTCTTTTACTTTTCACACAAATTAAGATAGAGCAATTAATTGCTTTTTTTTTCCCCTTATGATGTGCACCACAATATTTTTTTATATCACACACTAATTTTTTTTTTAATAACTCACAATATTCATATATAAAGATCATAGTGAAGCCTTAAAATTTTAATTAAAAAATTGAGACACTTACTCTTTATGTCACCACAATTATGTTTCAAGAATACAACCATTGAAGATTTGTTTTTAAATTTAAGTTAATGAGGGAGAAAGTAGTTGGATTTAAAGAACTAAAGTGAATTTTAATTGGGATGTAACTGGAAAATCAAACAGTTTTGAACTTTTTTATCGCAGACAACAATTTTTGGACATCACAAAATGGAAAGGTGGACAAACTCTTTGGGGCAGAGGGAGTATCCTTTTCTTGTTAGGCTTATTGAAATACCTTATTCCTTGGTTCTTGTTTTTTAGCCATAATATGGCCTGTGAAAATATTTTTTGTTGATCTGATGCAATTTAGACTCCTACTTGATTTGTGTTATTCTGGCACATGGATGCTTATTAATTTTATTAGGCAGGTTCATCCATACATATGGCACACACATAGTAATAGGGATGGCTGTCGGGGGTCAAGACTTAATTTGTGTTAAACAAAAACCTTCCTCAACAATTCCCCCTGCTGAGGTGAGAAAGCACTTGGAAGATCTTGGAGATTATCTGTTTTCAGACAGAAGAAGTCCGTCCCTTCTACAGGGGAATGCAAGAGATGAAAAACAAGTAACTGTTGTTCTTCTACATACTAGAATTTCATTTCTTGATGTTTTATATATAAATTTCTGAATGTCATGGTTTGATATAGGTTCCCGAGGTCTTCAATCGTATTTTGCAGTCAAACACCATGCAGCTGACTAGCATTACAGAAACCTCAAGCAAGGATGTAAGTCGAACAAGATGTACAATGAATCTCCTGAGTAACAAACATATTTCTTTTCCTGAAATCTCATTTTTAAGTTGGACAGGGCCTCACCATCATTTGTTCAAAAAGAGGAGGAGATGTGTTCTCAAACAGTCACTCCAATTGGCTCCAGACAGTACCAGCTAAACCTGAAGCAATTCTATTCAAATTTGTACCTATAACATCTCTTCTTACTGGGATTCCTGGAAGTGGTTATCTTAGTCATGCAATCAACTTGTATCTACGTTGTAAGTGCTCCTAAGACCAAACAGGGGGAAGAGCAATTATAATATATGCGGGGTTACTAGCCTATGTATGAGAGCTTTGGCAGTCACACAAATATCATTCAAAATGAAACTACTATGAAGTCCATTGATGGTTATGCAAAAGTACAAGGCTAGGATTGCAGAGATTATAACAAGATTGTGATACCTTGATTGGATTTTCATAATAAAGAGGATGCCTTAACTAATTAGTGTCAACTGCATTGTGATCATGAATTCCTGCTTCTTTTCGGTTTTCAATGTGCTGTGAAGCATCCAACATTCAGCAAATGCCTTGTGGGTGAAATGGTGAAACTACATAAAACCTTAAATACCCAAATCTCAATCCTTAAGAGGAATTGCTGGTTATATAGGTCATGATCTTTTGAGTTGTTTTCATGGTAATTAGAGCAGGGTTAGAATTTAGAAGCTGAAGCTCTCTCTATGTGGTCCCTTGTTTTGTTTTATTATTTTCCAAGGTCAGTGGGTACAGACCAGACCATGCATGTTTCTTTTCTTTTCTTTTAGGTCCAATAGGATTGAGCTGCATAGCAGGCGATCACCCTCCCCTTTCCATAAGCCTCCATCTTTGGTTTGAGCAGGTCTTGAACCAAGGTCACTTTGTGCAACACGTGACACAAGTGACTTACATGTTAAACTAGCTAGAATCCTTTAATATGTTTTGTATGTACAGCTATTGTGTTGTATCTCCCTCACCCCTTCTATTTTTTCTTCATCCTCTTTTTATTATTCTGTATCATACAATCCTAGCTCTACGGGTTTTAACTTCTTGATTTATTTGCCATTTCCTTGCACTTATTGGATCACACGTGTTCATAAACTGAAAATGATCTCTCATGGATTCGTTATCTGTGTGTTCAGACAAGCCTGCTCCAGATGATTTACAATGCTTCTTGGAATTTCAAGTTCCAAAGCAATGGGCACCTATGTTTTGCGAGCTGCCTTTAAGGCATCAAAGGAAGAGAACTTCTTACCCTTCCTTGCAGTTCAGCTTTTTGGGACATAAGATCTATGTCAGCCCTAGCCAGGTACTATAAAAGTGGAAAAAAAGATTATTCTCTATATAGTAGTCGGTTGTGTTACCTCTGATTTTACTTCACTATATATATTTAGCATGATATCTTCGTATTGTGTCAAGTAATTTAATGTTCACTAATGCTTACGTTTCCATGTGACCTTAATATGGTGTTTGGCCTCTCCATCTAGCAACTTAAGTTCTTGGACTGGATGCTGGTATACTGTTGCATTTTGTTTTGTTGTTGTTGTTGTTGTCGTCGTCGTCTTGTATGCAAGATCAATTGTTCTGGTGTGCAGGTCAGATGCGGTATTGAGTGATCCTACATAAGTTGTGAGAAATATGGTCTGTTCTTCTATAATATTTTGATCTCTCGTCCAAGTTTTGGGTTTTTTATATTTTTTAATGCTAATAAAGGAAGTGATCAAAAGGCATAATTACTTTTTTTGAATAAAGTTTTCATTAATGTTTAGTGTGGAAAGTTTTGCTTTTAAGCAAAAGAATTGCATGCTCATTTTGCAAATGTTAGGACTTGAGCTGCTCCAGCAGTGCTGCTTATTAATATCTAATGAGGATTCATATCATTTGGATATTTCAAATCTAATCCAAATATTTTCCATAATTATTGCAGATGAATTTTGTTTGTATCAGTTTAGCATATAAATTGGAGAAATCAATCATCACATTTCAGATTTCAAATTTAGCAAAATAAATGGAAATAGCAATTACCATCCTAAATTTCTCTATTTTACACATCATTTCAGGTTTCAAGTGATAAAAAACCTGTGGTTGGCCTACGTTTGTACTTGGAAGGGAAGAAATGCAATCGATTAGCACTGCATCTACAACATCTCTCAAGCCTTCCAAATATCATGACCTTCCCATCAGCCAACCCCATCACATGCATGCCATGTCAATGGCGAGGCTCTGATGATTATAGATCTAACGACCAGTTTTTGGAACCAATTAGATGGAGGAGATACTCAAAGGTGTGCACGTCTGTTGTTAAGCATGATCCCAGCTGGTTGCAGGGAGATACAAGTGGCGTGTTTATTGTAACCGGTGTGCAGCTCCTTTGCAAAGGGCGGTGGCCTAAGACAGTACTTCACCTCCGTCTTCTTTTTACGCATTTACCCAACTGTACCATTCGGAAGACAGCGTGGGCTGCTGCTCCAGAAGCATCTCAAAAATCAAGTTTTCTGACAAATCTCAGCACAACATTCACATTTACTCAGCGAACAACCACTGCTCCTGAAAAGCAAGGTCCTGCCGCAATTAACTCTGGTGTGTATCCAGATGGTCCTCCTGTTCCAATTCGCTCTAAAAAGCTGCTTAAATATGTGGATGTGGCTGAGGTTGTGAAGGGTCCACATGATGCTCCAGGACACTGGCTGGTTACTGCTGCTAAGCTAGTCACAGATGGTGGTAAGATTGGTTTGCATGTGAAGTTTGCTTTGTTGGACTATGGATTTCACTGTGCATAGAGTGGATTTTGTTTTAATGATTGATTTAGTTATCTCCTGTCTAAAAATCCTTTCCTAGCAAATTGGTTTTATGTGCCGAAGAGTTTTGCCATGGTTTGTACAGAGAGAGACAGAATAAATTTACTTGCTAGAATTCGTGCTGTACATTTGGTTGTCTGTGTTAATGGAGCCTTCTGTTTTCTTCGTGGTTTAAGAAGATTTCAACTAGGGTAATGAGTGTCTATAATGTAAATAAATTAAAAAAAAAAGATTAATGAATCGTTTAATAGAGGGACTGCATATGCATGTTGGTGTCACGTCTTACCTGTTAGGGTTTATAAATGAAAAGTGTGCATGAAGAAGAGTGGAAGCATGAGACTGGAGGGAATGCCCAAATGAATCATAAGCATTTACGACTCGAGTAAATCTAACTTGAGAAAAGTTAACATGAGAAAAGTTATTTATTTATGGAGAAAAAATCTTACTTGAGGCACAAACTACGTTTTCTACGAGAAAAATAAGCCCTCGTAAAGACTTGTAGTGGTAAATTTGTACTCTTTGAAACAGTAATTGAGTACAGGAATTCACAGCTCTTCTTGGTTTTTTTTTTTTTAATTTGATATTTTAATATTAAGTTTATTGATTATTAATTTTTATTAATTTTATATTTTAAAATATTTGATTGATAGTAAATTAAGTTTTATGATTTATTTCAGTTTGTTTTTT
>Ga0307511_10006119_pt1 | contig 12150 bp, 9 predicted proteins | sample 13_EM_MG_FD_200266 | JGI IMG/M metagenome (GOLD analysis project Ga0307511, IMG submission 200266) | Populus trichocarpa ectomycorrhiza microbial communities from riparian zone in the Pacific Northwest, United States - 13_EM | ecosystem: Host-associated > Plants > Roots > Unclassified | place...
CCTCCCCCCCGCCAACCTACCCACTGACTGCCTGGAAGGCTGCTTATTTTTACTCCGTCCATGTTGCCACCTCCTGTAGCAAGCCCCTTTGTCACATAATTCCCAATATCAGGAGATTGGGGGAGGAATGGATACGGGCCTCAGTCAGGAGTAGGAAATGGTGGAAACGAGAGTGGAAATAGCCGAGGAAGAGAGCCAGTAAGGGTAAGATTTCAGAGAGAGAAAGCAAGAGTGGGACTGTGTCATGAGAGTAGCGGGAAACCAATTCGGTCATCAGGAAACAGTGCGGGGGGGGCATTGAGGAGGAAAAGCGGTTAAACCTCCTTGCTTCATCTTCACTTTTTTCGCGTCCGTTTTTCCCCCAGCTTCTTATCGATTATCATCGTCATTTCCTTCATCCGAGTGCCCGTAACCTCCTACTTCATCATCGTTTCCTCCATCCCCTTGTCTGCCCCACCAAAAAGAACAAGCCAAGATCCATGTATGGTAGGTAAATAAAATCTATATTGAGGTTTTTTTCTGATTTCCATATTGTTTATACACACCCGCGGATAAAAATTGAAGGCAAGATATAGGAACGCTACAGCATCCGAAAATTAGAAGCAATAAAACAGAGAAGCAGGATAGTAAAAGACGTTGCAATAGAATAAGAAGAAAAAAAAAACAGACGAGAAAGAGAATTCACTTCCCCCACCTTCTCCCAACCCCCCTTAGCTTCTAGCTCTTTAAGATAGGTTAGGCCTTTGGGCGAGATAGTCTTCCTATGTTTTGCTTCCCCCGACGGGGAACTGGTATGCGGGCAAGAGGATCGAATGGGACCAAATCAGCTAATGTGCGAGTCTTCAAAAAATAGTCTCATATAGCACAAGTTAGCATCTGTTATACATCAATGCTCCGTTGGTCTAGTGGTATGATTCTCGCTTAGGGTTCACCCTGAGTACTCAGCCTTTGTCTGCGAGAGGTCCCGTGTTCGAACCACGGATGGAGCCTTTTCTTTTTGTTTGTGTTTTTTGAGACTCTTCTTTTTTTTTTACGACATGTATTTATTTGTTCAGCAAGAGTCTCGTGCCAACCAAAACGCCTGTTATACATTCCAGCCCCTAGCTACATATGTATCAACTTGACGAAGTAGACTGGTTGGCATGACCGCTGAGCCAACCAGACTAAGGGATTCGAAAATACCAATGACCTATAGTAGTAGTAGTAGTAGTAGTAGTCTGTCTGATTAATCGGGGATATAGTACGGTCGGCGTATTGGCTATATATGTTACATACATAGATACATGTATATCAGTAGGGGTGAGGTATATAATTTGGGAACTTCTCATATTGATACTTCTACAATTAGGTAACATCGAATGGCAGAGAATACATATATGAGTGGTGGGTGAGTGTACTAGCTAGGCCCGAATCAACTCTCCTTTGTTATTGGGGGGGATTGTTGATTTGATTGTCATTGGATCATGGAAAAAAAATGCCGCAAATGATCGAGGTATGTACGTACTATTCCAATAAATCCATGTTCAGGGTAAGTTGCAGGTTGTCCACAACCATAAAATCAAAACATCGCTTTTTCTAAACCAAAAATTAAAGCCCATAAAATAACAAACATAGCATACATCACATAACTAATCTATAACTTAGATCTACATCTCCACAGAAAAAAAAAAGAGAAAAAAAACCAACAAAAAATAAACTCATCGGTTTCTCAAAAAACCCACCACTCCCGCACAATACCCCGCCAAATCTGCAATCCTCGTCCCCTCCCTCCTCTCCTCTTTCCTCCACTCCACCAACGCCCCCCTAAACTCCCTTGCGCGCCTTCTCCTCTTCCCCCGCGCAGTCTCCGCAGCAGAACATATCTCGATGATTAGCTCGCCATGGACTTTGAGAAAGACGGCCATCCATGCATTGACGAGCTCCCAGTCGCGGTTGAGGCGGAGCCGGGAGATGAGTGCGTGGATAAAGGTGGTTAATTCGTCTATTCCCTCAGGGTCAGTATCTGGCTCAGTTGGTAGTGGCGAGCCATCTTCGTCGCCATCTTCGTCGTCATCGTCATCGGAGGTTGGGTTGACCCAGTATGAAGTATCCAGCGATCGAATCTCCAGATCCGCACTCGCAGGAGGCAGGGTTTTAAAGTGCGCCACAAACTTCTCAAATGCCGCCTCTGTAGATCCAGATATATCTGCACATGCTCGAAGCAAGGAAGTAGTATTCTCCCCCGTCGCTCCATTTGTAAGTCTACTATCCCTGTTCGCTAGTCTCATAATCCTCGACTTCTCCGCCTCCTGCTCCGCCAATGCCTGCGCCGCTTCCTCGGCCGTCGGGGGATAAAGCGGGTTTACATTCGGAAGCAGCCCTGTATTTCCATTTTTCAGGCTCGAGAGCGCACCAAGGAAGAATGGTGCCGATTTCGGCTTTTGGGGGGCGGAGGTAGGTTTATTCCGTTGCTTGACGAGGTCGAGATGGAGGAGTGTTTGCCAGCGAGTTTTTGGCACAAGGGAGAGGGTGAGAAGCTGATCTGAGAGCTGGTCGCGGGAGATGTATACCCCGGATTCTTCCTCAATTGCTTCTTCAGAGGTAGTGGGATTGTTGTTGATTGCGGAATCAATGAGTGAGGTTCCCCCTTCGCCGGAGGACGAGGGAAGAAACAAGTCAATAATATCTTCTTCCTTTAGGTGGCGGGTAGGGATCCGTGTGAATAGGGTCCTATTTGTCCAAAGCGCAACCCCCACCGAATCGACATGTCCCGTAACAAGGAACTCGCCCTTCCCTGACCAAGCTAACGAAGTGATGATACTAGGTGTACGAATTCCATCAATAAGATGTCCCGTTGGGAGATCGTAGATTCTCAGAACCGAGTCCGTACTCGCGGAAAGTATCCACCTCCCGTCATTCGAGAAACAGAAATCGGAGATTCTGCCACCAGCACCCCATAATTCGCGGATGACTTTTTTTGTTTCCGTGTCGATGACTCGGATGCAGAGATCGTCGCAGGCTAGGGCGAGGAGGTCGCTGTCGCGGTAGAGACGGGCGGCGGTGATGCCCGTTGAGGTGTGGGACCAATCGATTTCGTGGAGGAGTTCGCCAGTTAAGGTGGCCCAAAATTTTATTTTTCCATCTAGGCCGGTGGTGGCGATCCATCTGTTTGTAGCGTCTGTGACGATACTTGTGACTGCTCCTGTGTGGCCTTTCCACTCTACGGGGGGGAGTTGAGGTTGTTTCTGGCCCTTCTTTTTCTTGGGTACTGGTGCTTTCCGTGGGAACGAGCCTCTGTTCAACCCACTCTGTAAATTCCACATATCCACGGTCCCCTTCGAGCTCCCCACGAACGCGAAGTTCCCACATGCACTAATAGCTACTGACTTGACTTCTCCGTCATCACTCGTGCGGAAGACCCATCTTCCTAACCTTTTCATTTCGTAATGCCATGTCCTGGCTGCTGTTTCCCCCCGGTGCGCGGTTATTATATTCTCCCAATCGCGTTTTGCACCGTCAGAGTCTGAGATAGCGATTGCTGTCACGGGGGGAGCCTTTGTCTCGGCCAAATGTTCTTTCAGATTCGCCTTCTTTGCTTTCCGTGATACTCCTGCTGAGCCTTGTGAGAGCTCGAAGGATTGTGCATCGTTGCGGAGGGAGATGCCCCAAAGTGTACGGTCCTGTGATGCGGATAGGAGAAAATGTGATTCTTGAGGATTATGGAAAGCGAGAGCAGTAGGTGGTGCTGAGTGACCACTTCTCTGGCGGAGGGTCCGGGGGAGGATGGTGTGTGGTGAGTCAAAGATCCATTCCTTCAGACTGTTATCTCCGCCGGTGGTGATCATGATTTTCTGTCCTGCGAGAAACTCGCATTTGAGGATCCCCCCGCTTGTGCTGTTATGTACGGCGCGCATGGCGCCTACGATACGGCGCTTTTCGAGATCCCACAGGGTGATATCGCCATCTGTGTCACCTGCTGCGAGAACTCGACCGGAGCCACTGGTAGTGGTTTTTTTGCCTTCGGGGGAGGTGCCGGCGCCGACGGAAGGGTCAGTGCAGAAGGAGAGGGAGACGACTCGTTTTGAGGAGGTGGGGGGGAGCTTAGGGCCTAGGGTGAAGAGGTTTGTGTCGGTGAAGATGTTGTGGATGTGGATCTGGCTGGTGGTGGTGGAGAAGGCGATATGGTGGAGATGTGTGGTATTTGTGAGGGAGGTTATCTTTGCGCCGTCGAGGTTGGGGGTACAGGTATATATCAGTTTCCTATAGCTATCGTTAATTCATGAGGACTTCTAGCTGGAGGAGGGAGTTGACTTACCCGGTCTTGACGTTCCAGATTTGTAAATCCCCCCCTGCCCTTGCAACGACGACCTTGTTCAGATATGTGCTTGGGTGGATGACACCGACAATCTCCCCGCCCTTTGTCGGCTGTATCTCTGTGTGGACCTCTTTTGTAGAAACCTTCCACACAGTAAGTTGTCCATCTCCGAATGCGCCAACAATCCAGTCTCCAAAGATCAACATCTCCTTCCATCCACTTGTATTCCATCCACCCATTGGCTCGTCTAGCTCCGCGACTTTCTTTCCTCGCTTAAACACCCACGCTCCATGTGCTGAGTCGGACACCGCCCCACCGAATGCCGCAAACACGTATTCCTTCCATGCTACCACTCGACGGATCTCGGAGGGAGTGGCTGGGGAGGAGATGAAGACAAGGTTGAGGCGGCGGACATCGTAGGTTTGGAGGGTTGTCCCGACGGAGGTGGTAATCTGGAAGGTTTGAGAGCCTCTAGGAATGCAGCTGAAGGGGACGGTGGGGCAGGTGATGTGGCCGAGGGACTATCGATGAAGCTTGTTAGGAAGGTCCTGAGATTGAGGTCTTTGAAGACTCTTACCCTGTATGGAGCAAGAATGCGGGAATGGGTCCTGATGCATGGAGTCGGCTTTTGAGAGGGCTCTGCGACTTCTGTCCTTTGCCGCTTGTTGGCGGAACCTGAGTCCGCAGAAGGCATGGCTGGCAGCGGGGCTTTTGGGAATGGCGTCTCTACAGCTTCAGCCCAGCAAAGTGAGCCGTCTGGGGGTGTCGATTTCGTGAGTTCCTGGGGGATTAACTGGTGTTCTTGCAATTGCTTGCGTTCAGGATCTCGAACAATTTTCTTTGCACCTGTTATGGCGCCAAGATTCCACCACTCACGTGATTCCAGATTATGTAAGAACAAATTTTATCTGATCCATCTTATCATTATCTAATCCATCTTATCGTCACGCATTGATGTGCTGCTGGGTAAGGCCCTTGGCAGCATCGGTACCAGGACTGCATCGCACACGAGTATCGTTCGAAATTGCCATTTGTCTCGCTTCTTCGAGCTCCAGCTTTCATTGGTCCTGCCCTAGCCTCGCAACTGGCCCTGCCCCGTCCTGCCTTGTGGGGCCTTTGTAGTCTGGTTGGGCCTTTGGGCCTTGTGAGACAATTGTGCTGCAGCTTCAACCCACGCAGGGGTGATCCCTTGGCAGAGAAAGGCGAAAACCGGATCCCCCGGCCTGTGATAGACAGCCTGTAAGCAGAGCTCGAGGTCTCTCACTCTGCTGTCATTGGGCTGGGCACGCGAGCATTATTGGGCCGCAAATACGAAACGAAAATTCACTCTAGAGCAGAGTCTCAAGTACATCAATAATGCTGTTGCCACTGCGCGCCTTTGCTTTTTCCAACATGCCCTAACTTATCGTAATTGCTATTATTTCTAGAGTGCCGGTATTTCCTTTGCTTCGCCAGATGGTGGCAGAGCTCTCTCTGTTCGGGATTTAAATATGCCATACTCCGTTGCTCCCTTCAGTTGCTGAAGACCTGCCAGGTGAACATCACTCGAGCCCTCCGAGCACCCATTCCCTTTTGATTATACATATACATACATATATATTAGACCCTTGCTGTTGGTATCGTCATAATTATCATCATCATCATCGTTACACTCTGTCAACTACCCCAATTCCTGCGATCGGGGGACAAGATCAGGACGGATCGCCGCAGCCTGCCCTCTAGCCTGGTTCCTACCCTCCGAACACAGTGTGCACCGTATCAGTGCAGTCAAATTGGGAAAACGCGCACGAGGGCAAAAAAAAAAAAAGAAAAAAGAAAAGAAAACCCGCAACTGTAGTGCTAGGTATTTTATTCTTGCACGTATCCCTTGCATTCCGTGCCTTGGGAAACAGGGCAGGCCGCCGTACGATTGGGACCAGGACGCAGTGGTTGTACCGGTATCAGCGTGGGCCTGCCCGACACAGCGTAGAGCAGCTCCTAGAGCAGCTCCTCCGGGGGGTCAAGCTCGCGAGTAGCGGCACCAGCAGCCTGATTCGGCCAGGTCACTAAACTTACATAACGGGGCCTTGGGTTTCTAGCTCGCCGCGATGTCCTCGGCGGTCGAGCGGCCCTTTGTGCCATCCTCGGTGCCAACAAGACTACCATCCTCGCCTCGACTGGTGCCAGTTCGGCCTGCTCTTCTCCCCCAGGTCACTTCGGAGCACATACGTCTGTCGAGGTCCCTTCACACCCCCATCACCTCTACGTCCCTTACAACTACAACCATCTCTACGGAGGGTGCCCGTGCTGCCATCTTCGAGCAAAGGCGTCGAGGGTCGTTTATCGTTACATCCCCTGCGGGCCACAGTAACGTCCTTAGAGCGTTTACTCAGCACCGTAATTCGTTTTCTAGCTCTTTCCAAGACTCTGCCACCACTACCTCCGGGTCCTCATCTCCGCCACTCACCTCCGAGACTAGCTCAATAATTTTAGAGATATACCCGCCGGATTCATACCAGGCTGTGGAGGCGTCTACCGGTAGCCCAGGTCCCGCACTTCCCAAGCCGATATTTCGTGCACGCTCTGTTTCTTTCACTGGTCCCGCGGGATTCGCTACGACTGCAACATCACCATTGAACGTTCTGTCTGATCCGCAGACAAGAGTCACATCAACCTCCGCAAGACTGGGTTACCACGTTCAGAATCCCGTTCAGGAGGAGGAGGAGTCTGCTCAAAACCTTGCATCCCCGGCTAGTAACGCAGCAGCCCTTGCTCGACCGAGGGGAATGTCCCGCAGTGGAACCCCCATATCAGTGCAGGGTGTTCCAGTATCATCCAATGGCATTGCTGGAGAAGGGCAGGGCAAGGACGAAGCTGGAAAGAGGAACTCCATTGCGAAGGACAAGAAGAAACCAACAATTGGTCGGATTGGGGTTTGTGCTTTGGATGTAAAAGCAAGGAGCAAGCCCTGCAGGTATATATTGAATCGATTGGTGGAGTCTGGGGATTTTGAAGCTGTCATATTTGGGGACAAGGTCATCTTGGATGAGCGTAGGTTTTCATGGATGGTGCATCCTGATTGGGTTTATTTTTGCTAACGCATTTTACGAATGTAGCGGTTGAAAGCTGGCCAACATGGTATGTGTAGTTTCTTTTTGCTTTTAAATATCCCGGATATTTTTATTTGCTTTTGCATAAGCAAGCATGGGCAGATAATACTACTAGCTGGTATTCGTGATATATTTCACTGTCTAATCAGGCCGATATACCCAACCATCTGACAAACAATCTTTTCTCTTCACTGTTTTTTTTTTTTTGTAGCCTTCACAATAATCATCATTCCCGCGTCTAGAAAAATCAAGCAACTAATATCCCGCAGCGATTTCTTGATCTCCTTCTTCTCCGCGGGATTTCCACTCGAGAAGGCTATTTCCTATGTCCGCCTTCGCAAGCCGTTCTGTGTCAATGATTTGCCTATGCAGAGGATTCTTTGGGATCGCCGCATTGTTCTTCGAATTCTTGATGCTATCAGAGTACCAACACCAAAGCGACTAGAGGTGTCCAGGGATGGAGGACCTGACATTGCCCCCGAGCTGCTTCTCCAACTAGAACAATCTACCGGATTGAAAATTGCAAGGCACGGGGAATGGAAGATTCCCCAAAAGGTGGAGCTGCTGGAAGATGGGGAAGTCCTCTCAGTGGACGGCCAACTGCTCCGGAAGCCCTTCGTAGAAAAGCCAGTCGATGGGGAGGACCATAACATCCGCATATACTACAAGGGTGGAGCTGGAGGGAGGCGACTTTTCAGGAAAATTGGCAACAAGAGCAGTGAATATGATCACAATATGTCACAAATTCGGACGGATGGTAGCTACATCTATGAGCAATTTATGGATGTGGATAATGCGGAGGATGTCAAGGCATACACCGTTGGGCCAACCTACTGCCATGCTGAGGCACGGAAGTCCCCGGTGGTTGATGGTCTTGTTAGGCGCAATACTCATGGGAAAGAAATCCGATTTGTGGCACATCTAAGCAAGGACGAGGAAGCCATGGCTTCGAGAATAGCGACAGCTTTCGGACAAGCAGTTTGTGGGTTTGATATTCTCAGGATACATGGAAGAAGCTTCGTCATTGATGTCAACGGTTGGAGTTTTGTCAAGGACAATGACCCTTACTACGACAATTGCTCCAGACTCCTGCGGGAGATGTTTACCAAGGCTGGTGACAAGGCAGCGAAAGCGAGGATCCAACCACCGCCTGGTGATGGTGTTCGCTCGCCGGACAGTGGAGCCAACCCCCAGCGAAGGCTGAGTAGGACGATGAATACGCATCGTGCCGCAATCAGGGATTTCCTGAACAGAAGCCCAAGTGTGAGTAAGCTTACAAGCCATCATCAAGCCTCCAGTCCACAGGCTTCCTCTACGACAATCTCTCCACAGATCACTCCGCCTCCTGGAAATGACTATGCCGTTTCGATTCACTCTGTTACTGAGGGCTCCCAGAAGGATGATACTTCACCTGAGGAGCCACCGGTGGCGCCGCAACATACTTGGAAGTTGAAGGGCATGGTGGCGATAATGAGGCATGCTGATAGAACACCTAAACAAAAATTCAAGTTCACGTTCCATTCGGAGCCTTTTGTGGCATTACTGGCTGGTCACCACGAGGAAGTGGTTATCTTGGAGGAGGGACTTAAAGACGTCCTCCATGCGACCAACAGGGCCATTGACCTACAATGCGAAGATCTTTCAAAGTTGGCGGTATTGAAGAATGCACTGGAGAGGAAGATGGGTTTTCCGGGAACGAAGGTGCAGATCAAGCCGAGCTTTGTCAAGATCGAAGAAGAAGAAGAAGAAGTGCAAGCGGTAGAGGAAATTGGGGGAAGTGAGTCGAGTAGTACGCCCTCATCTGAAACTGGGGAAAGGCCAATGGATGGCGGGAGCTTGCTTGTGGAATTGCAGAAGCCGAAACGTGTGAAGCAGCGTTTGGAGAAGCTGCAGCTGATTATCAAGTGGGGTGGGGAACCAACCCATTCGGCGAGGTATCAGAGTCAGGATTTGGGGAGTGAGATGAGAAAGGATTTGATCTTGATGAATAGAGATGCCTTGGAGGACGTAACTATTTTCTCCAGTAGTGAGAGGAGGGTTTACACAAGTGGTATGTAACTCTCAAGGCTGATGTGTTGAAGTATTGCTGACAAGTGAGTAGCACAAATCTGGTCCGCATCGTTCTTGGATATTAAAGAGTTATCGGAGGATCATATCAATGTTAGGAAGGACCTTCTTGACGATTCTAACGCTGCAAAGGATGAAATGGACAAGGTCAAGAGGAAGCTAAAGCTGCTCTTGCGGGAGGGAGCTCAAGCACCGCCTCAGTTTGCCTGGCCGAAGGATATGCCTGAGCCCCATGTGGTTATGAAGAACGTTGTTGACTTGATGATGTTCCACCGCCGTGTTATGCATGAGAACTACGCTCGCATATTTGGGACTACATCATCCGAATCTCTCTCTTCACTCACCTCCGGTGGCCCCGGAAGCTACCCAACCGCTGGCTTTGCTAGTAATTCCCTTGCTCAGGCTGCCTCTATCCAGAACCGCTGGTGCTGCGGTGAAGACCCCGAGCTTTTCAAAGAGCGCTGGGAGAAACTTTTTGTCGAGTTTTGCGATTCGGAGAAGGTGGATCCTAGCAAAATATCAGAGCTGTATGATACGATGAAGTATGATGCCCTTCACAATCGGCCGTTTTTGGAGGCAATCTTCATGCCATCTTCAGTAGTGCTGGGCAGTGAGGGCTTTGAGTTTATTGGGGATACGGCGAATCAGGTTGTAAAAGGAGATGGAGAAAGTGATAAAAGTGGGGTAGCACCAAGCCAGAGGGAGTTGTTGGCGCTGAGACGGAAAAGTATCATGAACCAGAGTCCTAGGCAGAGTCTGGAGGAGGAAGCGACGAGGAGTTGGGCAGCGGGGAGTGGGAAGACGTTGGCGAAGAGTGATTTCAGGTTGGTGAAGTTGAGGGAGTTGTATAAATTGGCTAAAGTTTTGTTTGAGTAAGTGTCACCCGTACTATGTGAAGCTCATTTAGGTGCTAATTAGAGCGCAGTTTCGTGTCTCCACAAGAGTATGGAATCGACGACCACGAGAAACTCGAAATAGGCCTCCTCACTTCCCTCCCCTTGATCAAGCAAATCGTCAACGACCTCGAAACCGTACAAGCCGCCGAACACGCCAAGTCGTTCATTTACTTTACCAAAGAGTCGCATATTTACACCCTGCTAAACTGTATCATCGAGGGTGGTATCCCGACGAAAATAGACCGAGCGAGTATCCCTGAGCTGGACTACCTAACGCAAATCTGCTTTGAGCTGTTTGAAAGTGAGAATAAGACTGAGGATGGAGGGGAGAAGAGCAGTTATAGTATTAGGATCAGTATCAGCCCGGGGTGTCACAGCAATGATCCGTTGGATATGAAGCTGGATAGTAAACACTGTATTGGGTGTAATCCGAGGAAGAGCCTCACGAGACATGAGGAGTGGAGAGGGGTAGTGGAGAGGCTGCGGGAGAAGTTTGATAGGGTGAAGTTGCCGAAGAAGTTTACGCCGTTGAAGTTGGGGGGATCGGGGCCGTAGTGGAGGGGGGGATCGGGGGTAGAGTTGGAGTGATATCTTTTTTTCGATTCCTGCTTGTGTTGTATATTGGGTATGGACGGATAGATGTGGAATGAGGTTATGACTTTGATGAAGGTAATTATTGGTTATGAGGTGTGATTGCATGCATGTGGATTAGATGGTGTTTCGCTTGTATAGCTTGACTTTGTCGGCATTGGAAGGGTTATGGTTATGGGTATATGTTGTAGATGGGATTGGTCTCGTTTGTTTGTACATGTGCTGCTTTCTCAGTTTTGTTTACTGAGGGGGATAAAAAGCTTGGGGAAGTTAATTTAGTACATTTATCTTGAATTGGTGGAAGCTGTGATGAGGTGTATGTGTGTATTGTTTTTTCTTGCTCATGGTGTCTACACTAGTCGTACAGCCCCTCATCGGATGTTGCCGGCTAATTTCCTAACCCCGGGGTGGTTATTCAGGGTAACCATTATATTCAGGGTAACACCACTACCCCTTATTTTGTTTGAAGAAATGTTTGGAATACCTTTCTCCGATTTTCTAGGTAGGTCCGACATATTCTCGTTTCATAAGCCACATAATCAAAGGGCGCTGTTAACTGAAAGACAAATAAACTCACTGCTGTGATAGATACAGAGAGCATATCTATCACGTTTTTTTTTTTGTAAATCAGTACTCGTATTCATATCTATCACGGGTTGCCTGGTGGCTGGCAAGCTGATATGTCAGCAGCAGGCTTGGAAGGGTCTACCTACCAGACTCATACATAGTCCCCCTCTTGCTCGCCTATTGTTGTTGTAAACAATCCTCATCCTCATCGGCTTCACCCTACCAGGTTGCCTTTCTCCACGGTGCAAGGTTGTCCAGTTTTCCTCAACGCTGGTTCTCCTGCCTGCAACTGATAATACAGTTGACCGCATATAGGATTCAAGAGAGTCAAGGACTGTGAGTACCCATTGAGCCATTCCCTCTGACATTTCCTCGTTTCTGGTGCCTACATCTATAGATTACCTACTCCCATCCATCTGCTTTCATCTGTCTAGCAGACTAACAAACAAACAACAGAGCAGAACCAAAGGATTCTACCACTACAACCTCTCTGCTCGACAAAAACTATGTCTCAACAGCAGCAGAGCTTCACCTGGAATGGGCCTGCCGGAATGGTTCCAACTGCGCTGGCTCCTGGGACGCAGTTCCAACTTGTTACGTTTCAGGCTGCACCTGCACCTGCTCCGGCCCCGCCTCCTCCGGCGGC
>Ga0307511_10006120_pt1 | contig 12149 bp, 11 predicted proteins | sample 13_EM_MG_FD_200266 | JGI IMG/M metagenome (GOLD analysis project Ga0307511, IMG submission 200266) | Populus trichocarpa ectomycorrhiza microbial communities from riparian zone in the Pacific Northwest, United States - 13_EM | ecosystem: Host-associated > Plants > Roots > Unclassified | place...
CGCCCGGGCTGGACAGTTTTTTACATCGCTCGTCAACCGTGAGGAGCTGTACGAATAGCCAGTTAAGGCATGTCGAAAATATACTGGTCGCACCACTGTCCTGCGACCGAAGTTAGTGCTCTGGCACTTCAGAGCTCTTGAATTTACTCGCTTCCCAACAATATTCAGCTCACTTGAAGCAAGCCGATGGTCTTGGTCAAGCTTGCACGTTGCAGAGGGGAGGGGCTCGGTTCCACTATGATAAATAACGCTTCGTGCCTGTTCACACCGGACAACGGACCCAATCCATACGTTGAAGCTACACAGCGACACCTTCCGGTTTGCCGCGGCCCGGCGTCCCCAACCCCTCATCGAACGCGGGTGCGGAACCTGTGGTTGTTATTTCCTGTGGTTGTTATTTGGTTGGAGCTCACGGCAGGTTTGGTAGGCGTCTGCGTCCTCGCCTTCGAGACCCTTAGGTCTCACTCGGCGACGAACTGTCGACCTTTCAAGAGAGAGGGTTTCAGATCCGGCGTCACTCAATGTCGTTGACAACCACAACTCGAGTGTATCTATTTGGTGGAGCCGTTTGATAGGAACGATTGGCCGCTACGGGTAACATGGATAACGAGGATATCACCACTGGCCCTCCCCCGCCTCCGAGTCCTGACGATAAGTAAATTCTTCAACCAGACCCTTTATCTCGCTCGCCACTTCCGGACACATATGAGAAATACGACCGAGTATCGCGAGCGAAACGGTTTGACCGCCCGAAGTTTGATGGGCCAGGTACGTTCTCAAGTGACTCCAATCTTCGTCATCCTCCAGGTAGGGATCCTGCAGACACAACGTTTTAAGCGAGGGGAAGAGTTTCGTGTTCCCGTGTGGTCCGTCCTGGTTTGGCTGGAGGAAACCTTCATACAGATCCACGTCGGAGAGGTGCAACGCTTCGATGTTCGGCATCATCAAAAATAATTCTTCCAACGGTATCACATCAAGGTAAGCATCGAGGCGTACGACATGCTCTCCGGGAATTGACGCGATTAGACCAATGAGTAATTGTTGCAGCGTGCCTAGAGGAGGTTGGTTGGTGAGGACCGTGAGTGACACCTGTGGTGGCCCCTGTATCAGCGTAGGAGTTTTTGCATATATGACGCTGACAGAGATTGAGACGGAATCGTCATCTGTGAAGGGGGAAAGGTCCAGTCTGTCTTGAAATCTGGGATTGCGTCGGAAGTAGTTTTGCATGTATGGTGCGAGGATTTGCGGCATGTCCTCCGCCGTGGAACCGGTACCAGTCAGGTCCATCTCATCCAAGATCTCCGGGAGTGTCAATTGGCTCAACAACCCCAAAAGGTGATGGGGCTCCCCAGTCAGGGAGAGCGTGTTCAGGTGGGGTAGTTGCACTTTGAATGTCAATCTGTCGGCATCATCGGGGAGGGAGGCATTGGCCAGGTTGAGTTCCTGGAGATTGGGATTCGAATTGAGGACTGAAAACAGGTGAGACGCTGGTAGGGTGGGCGACGGCGAGGGCATCCTGACATCGAGGGACAGGGCAGTCAGAAGTGTGGTTCGAGGTGCCAGGTGGTCCCACGACGAAATTTGAATGCACCCAAAGAGATCGAGGAAGCGCAACCTCGAGAGGTGGGACCGAGTGAAGAAATCCGAGACGTCCACGAAAGTCAATCCCCCGTTTCGGCAGATAATTGACTCGATATTGTCATTCTGACGGTCTTCGTTGTCGGGGGTCAATGACGAAATGATCGAGGCCAGGGTACCACCATCGGTGGATGTCAGATGGACCCGGCGTATGGTGTCTTGCATGACGCGACTCTTGACTGCGTCCTGGAGGGGTTCATCGAAGAGGAAATGAGGGTCGGATTTGCTTGCACCCAGCACTAGGTCGAGGGGGGCAGCTCCGGCCCAATGGCGACGACGTTTCTTCCAATCCTGCAGCGTGGTTCCCCAGGACGTCCAAAGTTCCGGGGTGCGAGATGCGACCTCGAACCAGTGGTGACAAACGAGGAGGAAATTGTACGAGCCCTTTTGTAATCCTTCCATACGCCAAGAGTGCGCCTGACCCGCCTCCATAAAGAAACTCCATACGAATATGTACCCCAGAATTTCGGGAGGTACGCACATGGATATGTTCAACAACGAGTTTCGGGTGCGTTTGAGTTTGATCATGTCTCCTTTGCCCTCTTCAATCTGCTTCTCCAAGGCTCGTATCGAGTCGATGTTGGTCTCGCGACCCATCCTAGCGTTGGGTCAGAACCGCGAAGTGCCTCAGAATGCACGCACGTACATCGATACCAATACTTTCTCCTGGTTTTCAGGTACTGATGGTTCTCGTGGGTGTCCGGAGGAGGAAGAAGGCGTTGATGATGGTGAGAGTCCGTATGAGTCGTTTGGGCGCTTTGCCACCACCAGCGTCTCCGGTAAATGCCAGGACCGACAAGTCCTCCCAGTGCCGTAAGAAATGTTGGACGCTCGATCTGGACCGTTTTGCGCGCCGCTGGATGCCTATCATCAACCGTGAGGCCTCGAAAAACTATACTAATAGTCAGCCGAGGCGTGTTATAATAACAACATACCGATACTCGTCATAAAAAATCACACCACTATCCTGCAGCCGAGGTTCTTTGGGGCTTCAGGCTCTCGAGTCGACCCACTTCCCAATAGCATTCAGCTCATTTGGAGCAAGTCGAGGGTCTCAGTCAAGTCCGCATATTACGGGGGTAAACTAGGTTTACCATGATAATGTTGGAACGCTTCGTGCTTGTTTAAGTACGCTCAGCAACGGATTTGGCCATACATTGGAAGCTATGCAGTGAAACCCGCGGTTTTTCGTGGCCCGGCGACCCCAACTCTTCGCTGAAAACAGTTGCAATAGGAATGAATAGAAGTGATAGATTGCATCAGTGGCCAGCGTGTCGTTAGTCATCCTCCCCCGTCTCCGTGTAAGTAAACTCTTTAACCAGATCCTTTATCCTGTCCGGCACCTTTGGACAGGTGTGAGAAAAACGACGAATCACTTCAAGCGAAATGGTTTGACTCTTCGAGGCCCGATGGGCCAAGAATGTCGTAAGGCGGCCCCAGCTGTCATCGTCCAGGGGTGGGATATCTTCCAAACGAAGTAGCCGAAGTGAGGGGAGGATGTTCTCGTTGACATGCGGTCCATCCGGGTTTGGCTGGAGGAACCTTTCGTAGGACTCCGGGTCAGAAAAGTACAACGTTTCGACGTTCGGCATCATTAAAAAAGCTTCTCCTGGCAGTTTCATACTGGAACCATCATTGAAGAACACAACGCGCTCAAGGGGAACGAGTGCGATTAGACTGGTGGACCATTGTTTCAACACGTTCCGAGAAGGTATGTCGTGGTAGATATCGAGGGACACCTGTGGTGGTTCCAGTACTTGCGGGGTAGCCTGGGCACGTATGACGCCGACCGAGATTGAGATGGAACCGAGTCGGGATGAACTGCAAACCCCCAGTCTGTCCTGAAACCTAGCATCACGTTGGAAGTGGTCTTGTATATACGGAGCGAGGGTTTGCAGGACGTCATCCGTTGAATCGGATACAATCAGCTCCATATGGTCCAACATCTCTGGAAGTACCAACCGATGCAACAGCCCTAAAAGGTGACAGGGTTCCCCTTCAAGAGAGAGCAGTTTTAAGTGGCGCAGCTGCACTTTAAATGATGATCTGTCAGCATCATTTGGGAGGGCGGCACTGGACAGGAGAAGTTCCTGGAGATTGGGATTCGATACGAGGATTGAAAATAGCTGAGCCGTGGTCAGAGTTGGCGAAGGTGGGAAAGTGTCAATGTTGAGGGATAGGGCGGTCAGGAGTGTAGTACGGGGTGCCAGGTAATCCCACGACGAAATCCGAAGGTCCCCATAGAGCTCGAGCGAACGCAGCTTCGAGAGACAGGACCGAGCGAAGAAATTCGAGATATCCACAGGAGGTGACTCTTCTTTTCGCCAGACGATCGACCCTTCTTTGTGCCAAACGACCGACTCGATATTCTCGTTCTGACCGCCTTTGTCGTCAGGGGTCAACGACGAAATGATAGATGGCAGGGCGCCACCACTACCAGACGTCAGATGGACTCGCCGTATGGTGTCTTGTGTAACACGACTCCTGACTGCATCCTCGAGGGACTGGTCGAAGGTGTCTGGTTCGCATTGATGTTCATCCAGCACCAGGTCGAGGGGGAAAGCTCCGGCCCAATGGCTATGGCGCTTCTTCCAATCCTGCAACGTGTTTCCCCAGAAGCTCCAAAGTTCTGGAGTGCGAGACGCAACCTCGAACCAGTGATGACAAACGAGGATAAAGTTGTAAGAGCCCTTCTGCAACCCTTCGAAGAACCAAGAGTACACATGGCCCGCCTCCCTGACAAGGCCACAAGCGAATATGTACCCCAGAATTTCAGGAGGGACACGGGTGGATATGTTCAACAACGAGTTTCTGTCACGTTTGAGCTTGATTGTGTCCCCCTTGCCCTCTTCAATTTGTTTCTCCAAGACTCGTATCGAGTCGATGTTTGTCTCGCGACCCATGCTAGTTTCCGCTTTGCGTCAGCACCACGAAATACCCCAGAACGCATTCACTCACATAGACATCAATGCTTTAGACTCCTGGTTTTGGGGCACTGATGGTTCGCCCTTGCAGGTATTTGGAGGGGCTAACATAACCAGGCAGAAGACGGTGGTGGCGGTGGAAGGTAATGTCAGTGTGAGCTTAGGGTGCAGTCCAGCCCCAAACTCAGTGGGAGGGAGGATGAGGAGGGAGGAAGAGGGGGACGCTCAGGGGAAATACTAAGTTGCACCGTTGGTCTTCCGGGCGCCCCATCGCGGGCCGCCGGCACCCGCAACCCCGACTGGCAACGGTCGAGGCGAATGATCCCTATACCACCAGCCAGGGTAAACACGTCGACAAGATCCCGGCTGGATGCAAACGGAGCTCGTATTATCACATTCCTATAGTGTTTCGCGTCCCTCGGCCGTACCAACGTACATAACCGAGGTTGAAACTTTATTGTAGAGGTCGGTCTGCGTCCTGGCCTCTGAGAGATTTTCTCGTCCTTCGCCACTCAACGCCGACGACCCAACTGGAGTGTATTCACTCGGTAAAAACCGTTTGATAAGGACAGTTGGCTGCTACTCGTATGTGGGTGACCGGGATATCGCTACTCACTCTCTTCCCCCGAGTCTTCGTGAAAATTGAACTGTTTAACCAAACCCTTTATCTCGTTCACCAGTTCCGGACACATATAAGGAATGTGACCAAACACCCCAAATGAAATGGTTCGGCCGTCCGAAGCTTGATGGGCCAGGTATGTCGTCAAGTGACTCCAATCACCGTCGTTCAGAGTGACATCCTGCAAACACAATTCTTTAAGCGAGGGGAGGAGTTTCGTGTTGGGTCGCGGTCCGTCCGGGTTTGGCTGGAGGAACCCTTCCGATAATGCTACGTCGGAAAGGCGCAACACTTCGATGTTCGGCATTGTCAAAAATAGTTTTTCCGGCAGTTCCACGTCAAGCTGAGCGTCGAGTTGAGCGTCGAGTTGTACAACACGCTCTTGAGGAACGAGTGCGACAAGATTGACGAATAATTGTGTGTGGATATGAGGTAGGTTGTCGAGGGTCGTGATCGACACCCATGGTGGCTCTTGTGCTGACGCAGTAGTCTGGGCATATATTACCCCGACCGTGATTGAGATGGAGTCGTCGAAGAAGGAGGAAGAGAGTTTCAGCCTGTCTGGAAATCTGGGATCACGCCGGAAGTAGTTTTGCATGTACGGCGCGAGAGTTTGCGAGATGTCCTCCGCCGTGGGAGAGCACAAATTCAGGTCCATGTCATCCAACATTTCCGGGAGTATCATTTGGGGTAACAGCCTCAAAAGATGACAAGGCTCCCCGGTCAAGGAGAGGGATTTCAAGCGGGGCAGTCGCACTTTGAATGTCGATCTGTCGGCGTCGTTGGGGATGGCGGCATCGGCTAGGCTGAGTTCCTGAAGATTCGGATTCGAAGCGAGGATGGAGAACAGTTGAGCTACGGTTGGGGTAGGTGCCCACGGGGGTATGCTAACTTCGAGGGATAGGGCGGTCAGGAGGGTGGTTCGGGATGCCAGGTGGTCCCACGACGAAATCCAGAAGCTCCCATTGAGCTCGAGTAAACGCAACCTCGGGAGGCGGGACCGTGCAAAGAATTCGAGACATCCACGGCAATGAACGCCTCGTTTCGCCAAACGATTGATTCGATATTCTCGTTCTGACCACCTTCGTCGTTGGGGGTCAATGAAGAGATGATGGCAGTTAGGGTGTCACTATCAAAGGACGTCAGGTGGACTTGGCGTATGGTGTCTTGCATAACGCGGCTCCTGACCGCACCCTGTATGGATTCATCGAAGGGAACACGGGAAAAGTTGATTTCCCCATTCAGCACCAGGTCAAGCGGGGCGGTTCCGGCCAAACGGCGATGACGTTTGTTCCAATCCTTCAAAGTGGTTCCCCAGAAACCCCAGAGCTCCGGGGTGCGAGTCGCGACCTCGAACCAGTGGTGGCAGACGAGGAGGAAATTGTAAGAACCCTTTTGCAAACCGGCGAAATGAGATGGAGAGTCCAATGAATAATCCGCCTTCCGAATGAGATTCTGAGCGAATATACCTCCGAGGATTTCGGGAGGGACGCGGGTGGATATGTTCAACAACGAGTTTCGAGTGCGTTTGAGCTGAATTATGTCGCCCTTTCCCTCTTCAATCTGCTTCTCCAAGGCGTGTATCGAGTCGATATTGGTCTCACGACCCATACTAGGTCCCCTGTGGGTCAGCACAGCGGAGTGCCTTGGAATTTTCACACGTACATCGATACCAGTGCCCTCTCCTGACATTTGGGAGTTGAGGGTCCGCCCTTGTGTGTATCCTGAGGGAGTAACATGACGAGATAGAGATGATGGTAGTGGAAGGAAGAGCCAGGCAAAGACCCCCCGGCGCTTTGCGGTTTGTCAGCATGCCGCGTCTTCGACAAATGCTCCCAACTCCCTCAACGTGTGGGGCCAGATTCCAGTTCGATAAGTCAACGGAGTTCGCATTACTCCCTTCAGCCGTCCTAATGTACGTAACCGAAGGTTCCTATAGGTTCTTATCTGTCGTCCGCCGAATTTCAAGATAGTCGTGGTGGTCGTTTGTGCATCTGCACCACTTGAGGGAAACGCGCTCCGGTTGATTGTTGTTGTCGTGATTCCACGGGACCAGCCTACACCCTGCACGCTTCAGATGTCCCGTGCTTAATCTATACCGATGCGCTTCTATGGGTTTGGGGCCACCGCCTTCCTATTGCCGCGCTCCGGGCCACGAGCTCGAGGTCTAACCGCATCACTGATATACATGTTGCAGGCTGGTGTGGATAAAACGCATTTACTCAACCGAAATCTTCGAGGAAGACCGGATCGTAAACGCAGATATGAGTCCTCTCAGCCCAGATGTTGAAAAAGAAAGCCTCGGTTCCTCCTTGTCGGTCTCCAAGGTTGAAGGCGTATCATGATCACACTCTGTAGAGGGGAAGAGGGACTTCTTCACAAACGGGGACGGTGAAGATGTCGACCTCACCGGGTGGTGTTAGGTTATGCTGTTGCCGCGTTCTTCAGAACCGAGCATCACACGTAACGGGGAGGCCACCTTTCGAGACCCGTCGATTGCAACGTCCACCGGCTAAACGACAGAAGGGGGTGGGGAAGAGACACAAAAAGTGTCCAGATCTCTAAAGATCGGAGACGTTTGACTTGCCAAGAGGGGTTGACTCGAGGATGGGTGCCTAGCTCGTTCAAAGTGAGAGGAGGTGAGAAGATCTGATCCGAGTGATTGGATCGGTTCGGGATGGACCATCGATCTTATAGAGCGAGACGCTTTCTGGCTCTCCGTTGCTCGACGTCAACGACTGCACAATTCGGGTGTGTCCATTCGGTAAAAACCGCTCGATGGGAACGGTTGGCTGCTAGGTTACAAATAACGTGGATGACCAGGGTATCGCTACTCGCTCTCCTCCTCCGAGTCTGCTTCAAACCCAAGCTCTTTAACCAAACCCTGTATCTCACATACCAGTTCCGGGGACATATAAGGAATATAACCAAACATCCCGAGCGAAATGGCTTGACCGTCCGAAGCTTGATGGGCCAGGTATGTCGTCAAGTGACTCCAACTATTGTCTTCCAGGGTGATATCCTGCAGACACAACTCTTTAAGTGAGGGGAGGAGTTTCGTGCCGGCGTGTGGTCCGTTCTGGTTTGGCTGGAGGAACCCTTCGGATAACTCCACTCCGGAGATGCGCAACACTTCAATGTTCGGCATCATCAAAAATAGTTCTTCCGATAGTTTCATGTCAAGCTCAGTCTCGAGCAGTACAACGTGCTCTCGGGGGATGAGCGCGATAAGATTGATGAGTAGTTGTGCGTTTAGATAATGCAGATCGGTGAGGGCCTTGAGCGCCACCTGTGGTAACACCCGTTCTGGTGTGGTAGTCTGGGCACAGATGACTTCGACCGTGACCGAGGTATATTCGTCACAGGAGGAGGTGGAAAGTTTCAGCCGGTCTTGGAACCTGACGTCGCGTCTGAAGTAATCTGGTACGTATGGTGCGAGAGTTTGCGAAATGTCCCCCACTGTGGAAACGGATACGCCTAGGTCCAAGTTGTCCAACGCCTCTGGGAGTATCAGTTGACCCAACAGCCCCAAGAGGTGACGGGGCTCCCCAGTTAGGGAGAGGGATTTCAAGCGGGGCAGATGTACTTTGGATGGCGATCTGTCGGCGTCATTGGGGAGGGCGGCATCGGCTAGGCTGAGTTCCCGGAGATTCGGATTCGAGCTGAGGATTGAAAACAGCTGAGCCGCGGTCGGCGAGAGAGTGTTGATGTTGATGGAGAGGGCGGTCAGAAGCGTGGTTTTGGATGCCAGGTGGTCCCACGACGAAATCCAAAAGCTCCCACTGAGCTCGAGTAAACGCAATCTCGGGAGGTGGGATCGTGCGAAGAAATTCGAGACATCCACAGTAATGAACCCCCCGTTTCGCCAAACGATCGATTCGATATTCTCGTTCTGACCACCTTCCTCGTCGGGGGTCAATGAAGAGATGATGGCGGTTAGGGTGTCATTATTGTAGGACATCAGGTGGACTTGACGTATGGTGTTTTGCATTACGCGACTTCTGACCGCACCCTGGAGGGATTCGTCGAAGGGGAAATAGTAAGGGTCGGAATCGTCTCCATTCAACACCAGGTCGAGCGGGGCTGCTCCGGCCAAACGGCGATGGCGTGCGGTCCAATCCTCCAAAGTGGTTCCCCAGAAACTCCAAAGTTCCGGGGTGTGGGACGCGACCTCAAACCAGTGGTGGCAGACGAGGAGGAAATCGTGAGAACCCTTTTGCGATCTGGCGAAATGGGATGGAGAGTCCAGTGAATGATCCGCCTTCCGAACGAGAGTCTGAGCGAATATATCTCCGAGGATTTCGGGAGGTACGCGGGCGGATATGTTCAATAACGAATTTCGAGTGCGTTTGAGCTGGATTATGTCGCCCTTTCCCTCTTCAATCTGCTTCTCCAAGGCTCGTATCAAGTCCATGTTGGATTCATGGCCCGTACTAGCATCCGCTTTGAGTTAGCGCCGGAGAGTGCCTAGGAAAACATTCACTCACATCGACGTCAATACTTTCTCTTGATTCTGGAGGACTGCCAGTCCATCCATGTGGACATTTGGAGGAAGCGACATGGCGATGTTGTAGGTGATGGTGATGGTAGGTAAGCTGGGGCTCCGGCACTGAGTCAATTACCGATTACCGATTACCAGTAACCCCGGGCCGCGTCTCCGGTAAATGCTCCCAACACGGACCTAGGCTGAAATGCAGGGTAGCAGGGAAATGCACTCTGGTTGATTGTGGCTGGCGCGGTCCTACAGGACCGACCTACACTCTACGTTCTTGCATCACTCCTATGAGGTTTACGACCCACCGCCTTCGTGAAAGTCGCAATCCGGGGTTGTAGACTTGTAGGTATGGGTAAACGCACTCAAGAAGTTGAAATCTTCGAGGAAAAGCAGGACTGAGGTCGTAGGTGCGGTCATGAGTCCTCTCAGGCCGGAAGTTATTGGTTTATGGCGTCCGCGAGAGGAACCCTAGGGAAAAAAAGCCTCGACTCCTCCTTGTCGGCCTCCAAGGTGAAGCACTGGGAGTGTACCCTGTCGAGGGGGAAAGAGGAATTCCCCAGGCTGCCCGACTTGACGTGGTCTTCGCGAATGGGGATAGTGAAGACGTTGACGTCTCCAGGTGGGATTAGGTTATCCTGTCGCTACGGTCTTCCGAACCCTGGATCGCGGATGCAGGGTGGCCATGGCCCATCTATCTCGAGATTTGACTTGTCAATTACGACATTCACTATCCAAACCTCGGAAGGTGGCAGGGCGAGACGCAAAAATTGTCAGGATCTCCAAAGTAACCCCTTGAACCTTCCACCAAAAAGGCCGATCGTCACCGCAAGGGACGCCGTTCCACCCTGCATTTCACCGCCACCATCGAGTCCCATCAGGTCCCATCACTATTTCCTCGGTCCAACGGGATTGATCACTGTCAGTCTGTGGATCCATGACTCTCTCGTATACTACCGTAAAGTTTACAGGGGATCGGCGACCGCCCTCGGTGGAATCCGGTGCCTTCGAGGACGAAATCGCCCATTGCACCCGCCTTGAGCACCCCTTCTCGTTGGTCAAAAAATGACATCGGTAGCCACTTATCGCGAATTCCGCCGATTACTCCGAAGGCTGACATCCGGGTTCCTTGACGTGTACCCCCAGGGCAACGGTGTGGCGCGACATCCCTGCCATACACAGAACCTTTCTTCCTCCGTCGACTGGGTTTAGGTTCCGGTAACCCCCTGTGTGTCGACCAGCGCAATATAAATGTCTGCCAGACCCAATGAATTGCCCTTCCCGTCTCCCACCCCCATTCCCTCACCCATCTGTCCCCTTTCCTTTCCTTCCCCTGCCCCTTAGCTGAGGCGCAAGGCATGGCAGAGCCCAGTTTCAGCGACCTTAGGAGTGAGTTCTCGGTTGTGACTTGACTTTTGGATTCCGCTCCGTTGAGCGCTAACCCACGACCCTCTAGATATCACAATCATTTTGTTCGTTGTCGCGTTCTCCTTCACGGCTTACAGGTGTTTTGCAAGATATACGAAGGGGTTATGGTGGCACGATGATTCCGTCGCGCTGTTCAGTACCCTCTCTTTCATCATCTGTGCGGTCGGTTCGTACAACATCTACAACCGATTCACCGCGTACGACTGATAGCTTCTCTCCAATGACCCTAGGGTGTGCTTACATTGCGGATGGTATGGGATTGTATCCTTGAATGTACCAACGAGTTTCATCCGGTTAATCGCCGGTGGATTCCAGAATCATCATCAGGAAAAGGAAAAACTGCTGGTTACTATCTCGTCGTGGTCGGTTGGTGTACGGCGATCTGGTGAGACCTTTTACTCACCCTACTCGGAACATTGAGCTTATCGCTGAGCAGGGGGACAAGGATTTCCATTATATTAACAGTGGTCCGGATAACTCCCTGGTGGCTATCGAAGAAGATCCTATTATGTGCGAGAATTTCATTTTCAACGCTCTTCCTTGTGCTGATTCTTTGCCTCCAGGGGTCGCCGGCTTTTTCTTCCTGGAGTTCACCGCGACGATCGTACAGCCGTTCTTGGTCTGTGAATTGACCCATACCGAATGGAAGCAGACCCCTGGATCCATTTGCCTTCTCCCACGGTTCGTTCCCATCTCCCTGGCAGTTAGTAAGTTGCCCCATCCCTCGTACAACTGTCTATTCGTTAATCGGCTTGACCCTCAGTGTCAGTCATCTCGGACGCCATCCTGATCGCTACCCCCTTGGTGGTGTGTAAAGTTTCCCCGCTTCTCTCATCTGCTTGGGCATTCTTTCGTTAATGAATCTAGATCTCTAGGGGTGTTCACATCCGGGCGTTACGTTTCCGCCTGTTTTCCATCTTCTCCATGTCAATCGCGACGACACTGGCGTCGCTGGTGCACGTTGTAATGGTGATCGACAGCCCAGGTATTTGGGAAGGGATTTCCGGTACGGTGACTGTTGCTCACCCACGGATACTCGACTCACCAT
>Ga0307511_10006125_pt1 | contig 12148 bp, 13 predicted proteins | sample 13_EM_MG_FD_200266 | JGI IMG/M metagenome (GOLD analysis project Ga0307511, IMG submission 200266) | Populus trichocarpa ectomycorrhiza microbial communities from riparian zone in the Pacific Northwest, United States - 13_EM | ecosystem: Host-associated > Plants > Roots > Unclassified | place...
TATTGCACCGGAATCCAACTATGGGGGATGAATCGATGACCAAGCGCCGCAATCGGCCTGGTGGGCGTGCGGAAAAGCGTTCTCGAAAGCACGAAGCATAGCCGTTAGCTGTATCTCCTCGTTTGCACCGGCTGTTGGCAGTCGGTGCAATAGATGTGCGTAGGGGTCGCAGTGGGACGAACGAGGGGATGGGCATGTCTGATGGTCACCAATACATCGAAGAAGTAACGACAAACCGTAGGGTTTAGTAGTCGGAGCCCATCAATCCGACGAAAGGAAGATTTCATTATACGGTTTGGGATAAGGTTAGGAATAAGTCTTGTCTACGTAATACAACGGTGACGAATACCACAACAAACGCCCTTCACCCCTACGCCTACACGTCGATGGGACTATTGACATTGTACATCCCTTGCAAATGTTGGAAGATCCAGGTGTTACAGTAAGAAGAGCGCTTCGGGCTTTCGGTTGTTTTGCGTTGCGTTGATCGTGGACGCGATAAAGGGAACTGAAGGAGAGAGACCGTTTGTGTGGTGATGCCGAGAATGATGCGAAGAATACATTGCGAGATGGTTGTGAGAGGTCGTGGAAAGTCGTTAACGCCAGAGTCCGAATCGAGAGGGGGTGGAGATGAGGTAATAGCACCAGCCTTTCACCTCCCGGTGTACTTTCACCCCTCGAAATCTCCAAACTCATCCAGCTTGCACATATCGTCTTCGTCGGCACCACAGAATTCCAACGGTTGCCTAGCGTCGTTCACGAACATCCTCACACATTCTTCCTCGTCCTCACGGTCATCCCCGGTCGTCCAGTTCCACCACCTCATTGGCCGAGACCTCGTAGCAACAAGAGATAACGGACGAGCCGAACAAGATAGCTTCTCGACGATCATGTGACCAGAGAAAGGCACCATCTCGGAGGCGATCCACGTCCTACCCTTGGTGATCTTCGTGGTATCGAGGGGTCCATTGGTTTGGTTGAACAGGACCGCAGCGGCAAAGTCATCAACGATCAAGTTGTCATGCAGGAAATCGACATCCGTCGCCCGATCGAGTGGGAAGGTTTCAGGGGAGAAGAGGAGGGTACCGTTAGGTGGCCCCAAGAGCACCCCCATACCTGACGGAACAAAGGATCAGCGGAGTGGATGCGATGAAGGTTTCTGATGCATACCAAATGCTGTAGAATTTCTCGAGGTCCCCACGTACTCGTAGATCTGGAAATCTTTACCGGAGAATAAGGGACAGAACGGACTAAGTTTCTCCTTTGCTACGGTCTCGAACGGGCAAAGGTGCATGATGGCATAAGCGTCTTGTGGATCGAGGTTCGCTCCTGGAGCAGCCGAGTTGAGGCGAGCAGCGATGTGTCGAGCGGCAACGTCGATGAAGGCCTTCATCTCATCCATTGAACTCGTCGCACCAGGACACATCTTGTTCCCCAACGTGTTGTCACTATCGGGCTAAAATTCCACACGCGATCTCAGCTTCTCGTTCCAGACCCGAACTGTGAAGTTGGAACCAACCGTTTCTGGGATGACCAAATTGACCTTGGTGGGGTAGGCTCCTTCGCTTGCCGCTGAGAAACCTGCATAGAGGAGGATCGACAGACGGCCTACGGTTCGGGAGAGAAACAAGACGCGTACCCCGGGTCCAGCGCGTTGAGGATGTCTGTGATCTAAGGGGAGGGGATTGAGTCTAAGGACGGAACGAGAGAGATTTGGAAAGGATGCAATGTGGACTTGAACGCGCGGATATGCCAGGAGTTTGAGTAAGAGCCAAGATCGTCGGCCGCTTTCTGTGTATGTGAATGAGTTTTCTCGGGAGACACGTCGGCGGAGCTCACGGTAATTTGGAGGTGCGACTATTTCTTATTCGACGCTCTCGGTTCCGTCGAGTGTCAGGTGTACGTGTGCTCCCTTCGTCATCGAGGGCAGGGATCTTGTTTCGGGTGAGTGAGGTGAATGAGTTCGGGAAGTCTGTTCCGAACCGGTAGCGAGCGTCTCCGTGATCCTCGGGCCCTTGCACCCGGCGCCCCGGATCAATTCAAACCTATGACCAGCCACACATTCCACGCGAGCCAAACCATAGAGGGCGGCGGCGGCTCCTCGTATTTCGCTTCCAACCAGCGACCTACGCGTACCAGTCGACGTCGATGCGATGGCCCTTTACACACTCCCCCTGCGAGAGGCCTTGAATGACTCCATATCCTCCGGGAAGTTCACCGACACGAAGATAATCCTATTCTCGCGAAGAGACTCCTCTGGGACCATTTGCAAACCCAGAGCGCTGTACGCCAACAGCCACGTCTTGAAGACCGTTCCGTACTTCAACGATCGTAAGCCCCTTCAACTTTTCCTAACTGTGGTTCACCGAATGATATTCCCCAAGTACTTTTCGGAACGTTTGCGGAATCCGAGTCGAAGGATTTCTCGGAGCCCCTCGATGATACCGAGTGCGCTGAGAATTACGGTTACCACTCCGATAGTGATCTTGAGGAGGACGAGGATTCGGAGGCACCGAAACCCGCCAGGGGCCATCCCTTCGACCCTTTTTGCTTTACCCCCACGGACAACAAGCCAGCACCTTCCCATGGCGAACATAAGGAACGCCTTGAGAAAGGAAGAGTTATAAGGATCCAAGATATGGCCCTCATCACGTAAATTTCCTCGAACCCGTTCAACGGTCATTCTAACGACTCGGTAGATTCCAGGCATTTTTACTCTATCTCTACACCGGTTCAATCGAGTTTGCGCCATACGGGTCGGAGAGTAATCGCAAGTCGAGGAGCGTCGAGATCACCTCGGTCTCGAAGGACTCGATTCCCAGACCATCCCCAAAGTCAATTTATCGACTTGCAGATAAGGTTTCTCCCCCTTCCTCTTCCCTAGGAGCGAGCTTGAGTAACAGTCGTTCAGTATGATGTCCCTCCTCTGAAACGACTCGCTTTGGACAACATCGAGGATGGTCTCAAGCGATGTGATATCGTCGAAGAAGTATTCAGCGAGTTTACGTCTAGGTGAGTTATCCGTCCTGCCTCATATACACACCGACGAATGAACGCGTACAGGTACGACGAAATCAGGACGATTCAGGTCGACCATCTCGCCTCCGTCCGGTTTGGTGCAGACGAAGGAAATACCAAAAACCTCTGCGACAAAATTGATGAAAAGGTTGACGCCTACGCAAGTGGAAACTTGGGTCACGCAGCAGAGGCCGTGTCCCTCCTGTGGGAAGTTTCGCAGAAGGATAGGCACCCGGGTCCCACCGCTCGAGCCACGAATACCTCTGTCCGTTCTACACTTTCGCTGCTCTTCCGCCACTAATCCATCTCGCCCGCTTATAGGCGCCACAGACTAAAAGCCCCGCAAACTGGAAGCGTGTCAAAAGCGCATTGATCAGATCGATCCGTGAAGGGGTTTTCGTTGACCGAAAGTATTGGACGCGACATTCGAGAACGGGGAAGGTCTTACGACCTGTTTATCTTTCAAGCCTGGTGGCCGGTGAAAAGCTGCCACACATTGACAACCGTAAGTGACTCAATCTCCCCCAGTACAGATATCCGAACGCAAGGTTGGGTAGTCGTGAAACCATACAAGAGCGAGGACGGATGGTTTGATAAAGACAGTGGATCCGAGGACAGCGACTGCGAGAGCGGGTTAGACCAATCCGGACGTTCCGCAACGGAAGTGGAGGCCGGCAGCAAGGTGTCGGGGGATGCTTCCCCGGTTCTCTCCACTGGATCCTTCGCCAGGTAAGTGTGTAATCCCGTGAACAGTGAGCGAGTTGCTGACATGCCCATAGCTGGAAGTCCTTATTTTTCTACTTGTATGCGGAGTCGATCCGATTTGCACCCCTTAAATCTCAAGGGTCGGGTGCTCGTGCTCGGTATATACAAGAAGAGGCGGAACGGAATCCGCATAAGCCTCCTCCGTGCTCACCCAAGGGTATCTATTCGCTTGCGGTGGCGGTATGCTTCCACTATATCTTTACCCACTGGGTTTCCCGTATCACTCATCGTTGTGCATCTAGCTCGAAATCGACCCTCTCCGAGGCCTTGCCTTGAGTGAAATTCGGTCGAAAATCACCTCTGTGAATGTCGTCGATGAGTTCTTTTCGAGTTTTACATCTCGGTGGGTGTTTTTATTCTCTGATTCTAAAATTGTCGTCATCACACACTTATGAATAACTGGGAACAGGAGGAGGGATATCATGAGGATGCAACGTGAGCTTCTGAGCGATAAATTTGGTGACAAGGATACGAAGGCTTCCGCAGTCAGCCTAATCAAGAATATGGCGAGTGGTACCGGTGCACATCACGCTGGTGCGTTGAAGTTTGGGTTGAGAGAGGGCTTTTCGCCTGCACGCGTGATGGGAAAGAACCCACCGGCAGGTCGAGACGCGGGGCCTGCAAGACGGCGATGAATGGTTCAACAGAGGATACGCATGGGCCTCAGACATTTTTTCACCCAACTGTGTTGATACCCTCCTCTGTAGGTATAGACTAATTCTGACGTTCCATTGAGACTTACTCGATCATCACAGTCAATGTAACCTCTCCAACCGCTCTCTTCAACTCATTAACATAAACCTGCGGATCACCCACGGCGGCGCCTTCGGCAATACCAGGGATGGCCTTGAGCGGTCCGATTTCGTGGGGGAGGTGTTCAGCGAGGTCGCGTCTAGGTGACGTTCACACAGATGAGTGAACATGTACAGGTACGACGAAGTCAGGATCATTCATATCGACCGTCTCATGCAGCACGAATATACTTGGTGTTGTTGAGAACGTCGTTGGCGTCTCTGAGCGCTCGTGAGGCGAGTTGCGGCGCTTGAGCTTTTCCCCCAATGGGATCCCAGTGCCACAGCCCCGGGGTCTGGACAGAGGAAGGACACTTACATGATAACCAGGGATTGTGTGCTTTGATAGGATCCATAATACTCGGCAGACAGGAGGTTGATGGCGATGCACTTGGTCCCTAGGGTGTGCCTGGGGACGACACTCATCGGGATTGGGACCGAAACCATCCTGTGCTGTGAGTAACGTGCAACTCTCCGCTCTTATGTATATACTTGTATCAGGGACAAACCCCGGATGGCCCTCGATTGCACTCCCTCCCCCCAGGCTCCGAGTCTCAGTATGGATTACAGTCGTATGAGGGACGATAACTCCAGTTTTGATCCCACCAAAACACCGGATGCACCACCGATCCAAGCGGATCCCTCATTTTTGACCCCAAACGAGAGAGAATTCGGTCCTAATCACTCAGCCCAGTTCTCCTCGTTACCGTCCACAACGAGCTTCCAGTATTCCGACAAATCTCGGTCCTCAAGTTTGCAGCCTCTTCACCCCAAGCTCACCGACCCCAGGCACGTGCGCGAGCCGCCACGATCAAGACCGGTGTTCCGAGGGTTTGAGAGACCGAGCTTCTCTCGTATCGCGATCCTAACTGTCTTATGCCTTATCACATACCCGGCATTCTATATCCTCACATCCGCGGCGAAGGATAAATCTTTATTCACTGTACGACTCATCGTCTCTATTTGGTGTTCGGGTATCGGGTTCGCCCTTGGGTACATTATTCTCAAGATCGGAGCGAAACACATTGAGGCAGCGAGTGAGTTCACGTTGATTGGGTGCCGGGACTCTCTAAGACTCGGTTTCAAAGAGCCTGGGCCACGGTGATCCACATGAGCCACAAAGGTGACGGAATGAAGCTTCGCGATCTGGCCAGAAGCTCGAGTAGTCCGACGAGCTTTATGCCCGCTCTCCATATCTTCCGGTCTCGTTTCAGGAACCGAGAAACTTCCAGGTGTTCGCGCAGGTCATACGAGTCCGTTACAAGATCATCTTCCACCCTGCGTCTCCTAATATTGCTGCAGCAAGCGACCATGGTCACTATTCTTGGGATTCTTCGTCGTCCTCACCATCCTGGCTCCCCTGTTACCCTTCCTATTCGGACGCATCATGGAGATCAAAACCTTTGTCAGCGTACGTGCAACAGACCTGCCTTCTCGTTCTTTTCGCTAATTTTTAGACAGATGCAACAGAATGTGTACAGCGAAGTTTTGATTGCCGGAGACTTATCTGAGGGAGATATTCTTCAGGCGGAGGACAATGGGGCCTTCTTTCTCTCCAACAGACCCGCGACCGACACCGGAGAGTTGGTTTACGACGGTGATACCGTCTACTTCGCCCAACCGAGTCTCTCCCAGTTCGTCCCTGGTGGCTCTGGACCCGGGGCTTTCGACCAATCCTTATCGATTGACGATCTGAATAACACCCGGTCAAACAACGCTCTTGCGTTCACGGGTAGGAACGCGACTAATCGTAACACCGGCGTGGTTTTACGGTACGGACCGCCCGCTCACTGGGGGTGTAACTCGACCTCCTGAAATTGACCTTTTCAGACACGCCCAGTGGGGAATCAGGATCCGCTGTGAGAAGTTACCCAACCCTGAAGTCAACTTGTGAAGGAACTTAATGCTCCTTCTTCCGGACTAACTCTCTGACTTGTTCCTGCCCAGAATACCCTCTTCGGGAAGCAATATCACCTACACTTTCGTTCCCAAAGATTTTCTTCAAGGTATATTTAGGGTGTACGACCTGGACCTACCGGAGGCGTTCATGGAAGAGGGATTCCGCGACCTAGACGCGATCGATACCATCCCATCAAATATTGACGTATCAGCAATATCCTACCTCGGTGAGCTCTCGTCGGCCCCTCTTGAATTGTCCGTGCCTAATCCGTGCACTACAGTAGGGTCTCCGGACAACGGCGAGGCAATTAGCCTCCGCTCCATGCAAATTTCCTCCGTGGACAATGAAGGATGGACGATCGTCGAGACCGTCCTCATCCGAATCCGTCCCGTGTCCAAGGATCCTGGAATTGTCAGTCACTTCCCTGTACACTCCGTCAAGTCAGATCCTTTTGGGCGGTACACGGTCGGTTATGATGCCGCAGTTTGCGTGCTGGGGTATGAACCTTGGATTATAGAAACGTATAACACATCCATTACATCACCCTCTATTTTGCGGATCGTCGGGAAAGGGAACGGCAGCACCCCGATTTGGCCGAATGGCAATATCCAAGGAGATCCAATCGCAAACACTAGGTATCTCAACAGGACGGGAAAGGGCACGGCCTTCTGGAAAGCCAACGACATCGCAGTCAAGCAGTTGTGGAGGAGTCGTGAGAGCCTTGGTAGAGATTACCTCCCCTCCGCCACCGTGGGTCCCGTAGTACCCCCGCACGCAACATTTCTTCTAACCTCGCCATACCCTATAGGCAGTTTCTTTTACCGATGGTGTTGGACCATATGCATACACCGAACTCTCTCCAGACCGGCTCGCCGTCATCCGCGCACGGGCTGGCGCGGCTACCACTCTACCATACCTAGCGGGGTCGGGACCCCTCGTCGCACAATCGTATGCGGATGAGACGCTAGCGTATGTCACTTACAAACCGCGGCAACTTATCGTCCTCCTGGCACTCGTTTTGATTCTGGGAACCATTGGAGAGTTGTTCGTGCCGATGCTACCGCTAAATATTCCACGAAGAGAATTTGGGGTCTATAGTTGGTTAGCGCTGTTCCAATCCCAAGTACGTGGATTTCAGTCGCATTTCATGCACAAGGGTTAACCAGCTATTGACGTCTAGGAGTTGCGGTTTCAGGCGGCCGATGACCTCGATAAGTTCATGAGCCTCGATGAATTAGGGGAAAGTTTCTCGGATAAGCGGGTCAAGTTCGTTGTGGAGAAAGACGAGGTTTGATTCTCAGAGTACCGCACTGACCCCAGTTGGTATTTTCCTCCCCCGAGTCGTCCATATCTCGGGATGATCATGTTCATGACGTGGCAACGTGTAGTCTTAGTTTTGTAATTATCAGCGCGAATTCATGCCCTGAGTCTATTGCTGGAGGCCAATATTCTTCCACTTATGTACGGAATCTGTTTTCCATGACCAACCAAAGCTTCACTCAGGCCGGCCTGCGAATTCCCAGATCTTCTCAACGGCTGCAGCTCGCTCGAGGATGAGTTGCGTGGGGTTTGACGGGTTGGAACCGGGAGGAAGTCTATGCAGGGTGTACACCTCTGAGGAGAGGGTTGGATGTTGGTGTGCCCGAACGAGGTCAGCGTTCGCAAAACCCATCGCCCGTTCCAGACAATCAGTCGAGCTTGGTGCAGGGTCAAACCCAAAAAGTGACTCGCATCAACATCCACGTTCCAAACGTCGGCTGTCCACCGCCGTCGAGCACCACGATGAAGAACAGAACAAATAACCGGAATCCATACGTGGCCTCGCGTTTCCCGTCTAAGCCAAGTGCCATCAAGACAGATGGAGCGGCCCCTTGCACCTAGATTTTGCACGTGCACTCCTTCGGACCTCCCTGTGTGTGATAATGATGCTGGCACATTCGTCCAGGGAATCGCGCTGCTACGTAAACCCAATGCTGACGAGGACGATTGACTCCGTCATTCAGGGGATATAATCATCGCTGTAGGATCTCCTCCATCCATCCGTGTCACGTCTGTTCGAGTACGAACACGCCAGCTGGGTTGCAAAATTCCCAGAAACAAGAGCGAGCGGCACTGGTGGGGTTGACGAGGGCGATTAGGAAGTGTCATCCTCACTTCGTGGTCGGTGGTCTTCCGACGGTGGGACGCTAGGCGGAGCCAAATTGGACCAAACCTTTAGCCAAAAATAAGACTGGGAACGTCGGCATCGATGGAATGGAGCGGTGGTGTTACGATCGTCTCGGACGAGAACCCGTGTCATGTAGGGGGGCGCACGTGGAGAGCAACGTACTGACAAACCCAGATAGACTACCCATCTCCATATCACACGCCTTCGTGATTATGGGCTCCGCATTCTACGTACGAGGAGGAAGTAGAAAGCAACAAAATAGTCAGGGATAATCCTGAAATTCGGCATCCCGTCTCTCTATGCCACGAACTTGACTCGCTCGTCCGAAAAAAATTCCTCTAATTCATCGAGACTCCTGAGCTTATCGAGGCCACGAGCCGCCTCAAATTGCAGCTCCTGAACGACTAGTTAGCCCTTATGGATGGAACACGACAAAGCTCACGTGCCTGAGATTGGAAGAGCGCCAACCAACTGTAGACCCCGAACTCTCTCCGAGGAATATTGAGTGGCAACTTCGGCACGAATAGTTCTCCAATGATTCCCAGAGTCCAGATAAGTATTGGGAGGCCGATCAGCTGCCATGACTTGTAAGTGGTATATGCCAACGTCTCATCCTCGTACGATTGTGCGACGAGGGGTCCCGACCCCACAAGGTATGGTAGAGAGTTAGCCGCGCCAACCCGGGCGCGGACAATAGCAAACCGGTCCGGGGAGAGTTCTGTGTATCCATCCAATCCAGTACCATTGGTGAAAGAAACGGCCTGTGGAGTTCGTTGAGGTTAGGAGAAATTTGGTCGCGGGGCACGATGGGACTTACAGTAGGAGAGGAGGAGTAAGTATCGGCGCCGACGTTAGCTCTCAGCATTTGGTAGATGCCATTGGTATGGGCTACACTGAATGATATGTCCTTGCTCGACGAGTTGAGATATCTTGTATTCTCGATTGGAGGTCCTCGGATATTACCACTCGGCGACGAGGTATTGCCGTTCCCTTTCTCGACGATCCGCAAAATGGAGGGGGACGTAACAGATATGTTGTATGCTTCGATGACCCAAGGTTCATACTTTTGCACGCAAACTGCGGCATCGAAACCCACATTATTCCCAGCTGCAACCTCGGAGTATACGGGGAAACTGCCATTTGGATTGAGACCGGCGGTGATTCGGATGAGGACTATCTCGACGATAGTCCATTCGTAATCCTCCTTATCGGTTGGCATAGAGTAGAGGGTAACACTCACGCCGTCGTCTGGCGCACGTACTGCAGCGCGCGTGTTGGTGCGAAGAATGTGAGGGGGCCAACAAGGACTCACAGAAGCAGGCGATTGTTGAGAGGTTGATGTTTGAGGGGATAGTATCGTTTGCCGCTACGCTCAGGGGACCCCCCGAGAAAGCAGCCGGTAGGTCCATGCCATACACCGAAAACAAACCTCGGAGAAAATCTCGGGGAACGAAGACGTAGGTGAAATTTAGGCTCGATTTTGGTACTCTGGGTAGGAACAAATCAGCGAGTTGGTCCAAAGGAAGGTTTGTTAGGTTGTTTCACAAGTTGGCTTGAGGGTCGGGCAGCTTCTCGCAGTGGGTCCTAATTCCCCACTGGGAGTATCTAAAGAAAAGGTAAGCATCATGGCGTCCAGCTACATCTCTAGTTAGTAGGTGGTGCGTACCGTAAAACCACGCCAGTATTGCTCCTAGATGCGTTTCTACCCGTCAAAGGAAGAGTATTACTCGGGGCCTCCTTCAGACCGATCGACGTAAATTGGTTGAAAACCCCAGCCCCATAGCCACCAGGGAAGAACTGAGACAGACTCGGTTGGGCGAAGTAAACGGTGTCGTCACCGTAAATGAACTCGGCGGTGTCCGACATACTATTGCCATATGCGAGCGCGGACCAGGTCACGGGAATGTGCTCCGCCTGATCACCGTCCGCCTTGGATAGGTCCCCGGCGATCAGAACTTCGTGGTAAACCTTGTGTTGGTTCTATTGAAACGTTAGGAGACGCAAAAAGAAGGCGGGTCTGTAGCACGTACGCTTACGAAAGTATTGATCACGATGATGCGTCCGAGTAAAAAATTTAAGGCGGGAGCCAGGATGGCGAGGATGATGAAGAACGCCAAGAACAGCGACCATGGTCGTTTGCTGCAGCAATGTGAAAAGGCGCTGAGTGATAGACGATTTGGGGACGGACTCGTATGATCCTCGCGAGCGTCTGGAAGTCTCTGTATTCCCCAATCGAGACCGGAAGATATGGAAGGCGGGCAAAAAGCTTGTCGGATTACTTGAGCCTCGGGCCAGATCGCGGAGTTTCATTCCACCACCTTCGTAACTCATGTGAATCACCGTAGCCCAGGCTGTTTGGAGTAATGCCTTAGAAAGGCTCGAAAGCCAATCAGTGCGAACTCACTCGCTGCCTCAATGTGTCGGGCTCCGATCTTGAGAAGAATGTATCCGAGGGCGAATCCGATGCCAGAACACCACACGGCGACAATGGATCGCACAACGAATAGCGATCTATCCCTCGCCACCAATTTGAGGATATAGAATGCAGGGTATGTGATAAGGCATAGGATGGTGAGGATCGCGATACGAGAGAAGCTCGGCGTCTCGAAGCCTCGGAACAGTGGTTTTGATCGTGGCGGCTCAAACCTATCTGTGGGCTTGAGAGATTGTAGACCCAGAAACCGAAAATTGCCGGAAGACTGTAATTTCTCTTTGGACTGCGACGACGAGGACCGGGTTGGATATCCGGGATCGAACTCTTCTCCGTTTAGAGTCAAAGTGGATGGATCTTCTTGGATGAGTCGCGCAGCTGGGTTTTCGGTAAGGTCAGGCCTGGAGTCGTCGTGCCTCATACGAGTCCGCTCCATGTTGGGAGTTCGGGGTGGGGGGGGGGAGTCGACGGCCATCTGGTACTTGTCCAGAACCTAAATATATCTGATAGGAATGAAATCCACGTTGTCCACAGCCCAAGATGGGTTCGGTCTCGGTCTAATGGTCGCCGAGACCTTTAGACGCACCAGTCTAAGCGTCACCAACACGTTCCCGTCTGCCATCCGTGGGTCCAATCAAGGAGATTCATGGGATCCCATATCCTGTACCGTTTCAACAAAAAATAAATAGCCTTTAAATGGGCATTTATTGGCTACTACGTCGTGTACTATAGGCCCCCGGTTCAAAGTTAATAAATGCGATTTTGTATTCCGGGGAATAGGACCCGTTAGACACAAATAAGACCCCTTCCCATTTATTGTGACGAAACGGAGCATTGCTGGTATCCGGGCACAAATGCGCGAAATCGTGCAGAAATAGCATATATAGGCTTCACATGCCTCAAAACAGCATGTTTTGCAGGCATTTTTATGTGATTTCGAGGCATATGAAGCCTATATATGCTATTTTTGCACGATCTCGCGCATTTGTGCCCGGATACCAGCAATGCTCCGTTTCGTCACAATAAATGGGAAGGGGTCTTATTTGTGTCTAACGGGTCCTATTCCCCGGAATACA
>Ga0307511_10006127_pt1 | contig 12141 bp, 7 predicted proteins | sample 13_EM_MG_FD_200266 | JGI IMG/M metagenome (GOLD analysis project Ga0307511, IMG submission 200266) | Populus trichocarpa ectomycorrhiza microbial communities from riparian zone in the Pacific Northwest, United States - 13_EM | ecosystem: Host-associated > Plants > Roots > Unclassified | place...
ATTGACATCTGTGGTACTGTCGTAGGGTAGCCGTGCTGGTATTGTCCTGAATAGGATGGTACAACTGCGGATATTGAAGCCGAATATGGTGCAAGTGTAACGGCAAATTCTAAATTAGGGTGGGCTATTTTTGATACATAGATAAGTTGTGAGATCTTCAGGAACATTTGGAAGAGGAAGGCACACTTGATTCTTTGACATGACGGTAAACAAAAGGAAAACAGTACAAAATGCCTAGAACGTACCAAGCATTTCACCACCATATAAAATGTCTGAAAGGTTGCCCGCTGTTGCTGAAACTTGCTGTTGCTGTAGGCCTATGTGGCCCCAGTGGTGGTTTCGGTGCTGGTGAACATTATGACCATCCGTGAACTGAGGCCCTAGGTGGGTGGAAGTAATCAATGGTGCATATGATGGCATGCTTGAAGTAGCTGTGAGCGATGATTGAGGAAGATATGGAGAGGAGACCATGACATCGTAGGTCGAAGAGTCGGAAGGAGAAGGGGATAAAGAATAGGGACCGTCGCTGTGGGGAGTGTAGGTTTGGTCGTATTCTGGTAAGGCAGATGAGGCCATGAGCCCCGAGGGGTGTGAATTCATGGAGTCGTGCGAATAAGGGGGTTTGCGGTAGTTGAGCACTGCTGCAGATGGGTATTCCTGCCTGTGATGTGGATGCTGGAGTGGAGGCGGGTAAGAAGAATGCATCATAATAGGAGTATTCACCATGCTTGTGGCGTATGGCTCTGTGGGGGTTGGTGGTTTCGGAGTCCGTGGGAAGTCATGTTTTGCCATTGCAGAGTGGATAGCACTTGTAGCCGAGGGATGCTCCATGTTGACGAAATCGTAATTTGTGATAATGCTGAGTTTCTTAATGTCTTCGTTAAGTGGTCTGTTGTCAATGTCACCAAGACAGTCGCTCGCCTCCAGGGCAATCCTCGACTTTTTTACTCTCATTGCTGTCTGATCCATGGATTTCTTTTTTACTGCGCATCTGCGGTCCCTCTCAGCAACTGAAATATTGGAATCAATTGAGACTGGAAGTGTCATGCCCCTCAATTTTCCACGGCTTGCAACGCCAACACCCCAGGTAAGCTGCGTCCGGTATCCTTTACATTCGTTTCCAATATCGAGACACGGTCCGCAATATGGCCTCCGGCGGTCACATTTTGCTCCGTTGGCTCTACAAGTGAAGCAATCCTCAGCAGCGCCTGTGGTCGGTGCTCTCCTCCTGCGCTTTCTTGGAGCAGATGTAGTATGGGCTACTGCCGGGACCGATGGAAGAAGCGGCTGTTGATGAACAAGCATATTTATTGCTCTGTGTACTCAGAAAAAACAGAGGGGAGTAAATTTAAGAGATATAAGTAGAAGGTACAATTTGGTAGTCAACACGAGATCAGGGAAGGCGTGGTGATATAGTGTTCGAGGGTGGCAAGAATAGACAAGTTGGGTTGACCGGATGAATTGTAATCGAATATCAGTAAACCATATTGGGTCGTATAGCACAAGAATGAGTAATTGGTATAACGCAATGCGATACTTTGTTTGCTTTCAATGGGGCAATCGGGTGGTAATAAGCTGGAGGCCAAGTAACGCTTCCTCGATCCCAACAGGGGCAGTTAGTACAACGTGAACGTCTTGCTTCAACCTGTTCCACCTGCCTTGGAGCAGCAGCAGCGTGTGGCGGGCTTGTGTCTTGCCCTCAGCATCCCTCCCATCTCACCAAACTAAACGACCGTTACATCTAAGATCGGGTCGGCCGAGGCCCTGTTCATCGCTGCAAGTTGCTTAGTCTGGCGGGCACCAAGTTCTGTGTGCTTGTCTGCAGGCTAAGCAAGTCGCACCCGACCACCTTGTGCGTGAGTGTGTGCATACCCTGGAATAAATTGGGGGGTCTGGATGCGCTGCATATGGATAGTAGCAGCATGGGTATCATGGGGGTGGATTTTGGCTTTTCGATTTGACCGAACCCCAGTCAGTACCGAAGAGAATGTTATGCAGAGTACGGAGTAAGTAAATAAAACAGCCACAAGGATGGCGGGCGGACCAGGGGGTGGATGAGGGGTTGCCCGATGCCATGTCTGGCTGTCCCTTGTCCTTCACAGAAGGCTTGGCAACGCTCGCTAGCCGCTCATCAAATCAAATGCAAATTGTATGCGACTAGCATGTATGATGGGCCGGCCAGGATGGCTGTCTTCCGCATCGTGGGAGCTGGCTGCGGAGATTCGGCCCGTTTGTTAGCCCGTGATGTAAAGAATCAGGAATAGGGGCGAGAAGAACTTTGGTGTGGTACCTCCTCATCAAAATAGCCGTAACTCAATGAAACGAGGCAGTAGTTTAACCTCCGTCTGCATTTTTTAGGCACTAATATTAGTACTGGTATGTTATCTTGAGGGTGGTCGCTGCCCGTGTAGTAGTCTCGAGTCTACACGTGCTTTACCTAAACGCCTGTGTCGCGCGTGTATCTCTTCTCTGTCTCAGATCATAATAACCCGGCTATGTCACTGACACAGATCAGACATTTAGACAAATCTCGCAAGCTGAGAGCACCCCACCTACCTAGGATGGGGGGACCCACTCCTTAACTGTAATTCGGAGTACATACCGGGCTTCGGCAATTGCTGGAGAACGAATAAAACCTCCGTCGCATTCTGGACGTGCGCTGAGATTGTTGATTCTCGTGTTCTATGCCGGTCGTCCCATATAACCAGACTAGTCCCATATTATGGCCACTGTGTTCCCAACCTTCTGTGCCGCGCACATAATTGTACTCCCTGGCCATGGCTACATAGGCCTCGGTCATATTGATGAATCAATGGAATAGTTTCTCATCCTCAGTAATCAACCGGAGATTTCTTAAGTATCTAAGGCAGATGGGACAGTCTCGGAGCTGGAACCCCTACAATTTCTTCCCTCAAACTCCACAGGGGTGGCGAAGCCATTAGAGATTGGCCCCACCGTCTCAACTAGGTGGTCATTTCTACCACATGTTTCCCCATCCTGAGAAACCCACTAAAATTTTGTTGCACCAAGGAAGGCTTGAAACGTACAAGCTTTAGCAGACTCGGCCATCAACCGCTGGATTTCAATGGCCCGCTAATTCGGTAGGAGTTGAGTGCAAGCCTTTGAATAAGAAAGAAAGGCGTTAAATCTGCTGAAGCCTAGCTGGCAGATTTGTTAGTAGGCACGGTCTGCAAAAGTGCTCTGGAAGGGAGTTGAATATACTTTACTCAGCGCCCAATTAAGGCGCCAGATCAAACCCTAGCTTGAGATATACCTGAAAAAGGTCATCAATTAGCAAGAAAATTCACCCGAGCAACTGTACTAAAACATGAGTGGTTATTGGATATTCCAATCCCGGGTATGTATCGTCCATAACACAGGATTATGCAGCACCCATATCCTTTACTAGGCTGAAGTCTTGACCTGAACCTGGAGAGCTAGGCACATTCTCTAATGCTAAATGGGCCTGCAATTGCAAGATAACATAGGTTGGGGATACTCTGTTATACTTAGCTGCAAGTATTATGAAATGCTAGTCTGGTTGGCACATGAAATGCCTGATTCCTTCACTGCCAATGCAAGTTAGGGGAGGGCCTAGGATTATATTCATTTATTATGACTCTTGGTATGTATCCCAATATAAATGCAGGATATCGAAGGTCAAAGTAACAGAATATACGTATGCGTATACGTACGGTACAATGGAATGGTAGCCTTTTCACTGAATTCCTTTACCCTAAACCGATGTGCGCCAGATTGACGTTCCGTCAAAAGCGAGAGGTACCCCCCCATATCAGTTGGAAGACTGATCATGAATCATCTACCAGTGCTGTGATGCGCCGGCTTGCAGCTAAGCTTGTGCTGTTGTCCGGGAGCGAGGGTTAACTACATAGAGGACTAGAATTCCAATGAATGGCCCCGGTCAGCGAAGTTAACATCAACTCCAGGAGTAATACAACGCCTAAAGTATTACCATGAAGCCAGTACAGGCAGCATTATCATACTGGAGTCCCTGGTAGAGGGGCAGTGCACCCAGGGCGCCCCCGGGATGTTTTGCCCCAAGGCCTGAGATAAACAAGACCGCCACTGTGGTATCGACTGGAATGATTCCGAAGACTTCAGCACTTCTGGTGGAAGGCCAAGCGAAGATAGCCCGTACCACTAGAGCTTCCCATCGTTGTGTTAAATCGCCGTTCCAAAAACATTGTAACTCACCTAGCTAAACCAGGATCATGGGCCTTACCCTTATCTGCATAATCTCACCTCAGAGCATTATCCCTGATTATAACTATTATTCATACATTCGGAGAATTAAAGAATCTCCCACCCTCCATCTCCGCTTCGAACCGTGCTTCAGTTCATGTATTAGTAGTATCCATTGAGAGACATGTCAAGCAGGGGTAACCTATCTAAAAAATATTGGAAGCCATATCTTGCAGCGAACTACAAGGTATAGCTTCATAGACCATCCACATTGCCAAGCACCCATCACAGCATTGTCTCTCCACAGCAGCTCCCATTGAACCATCAACAGGCTGCATACTTATTCCCGCTGAAACCCGACCAAGCCGGGAAGTATTCTGTCTCGGACAAGCACTAAGCTTTGACATCTCCATATGAAGCGTCCCGATCGAGCAAAACATCTTAGCGTGGGGCACCCAGGAAATAAACACACAATTGAAGGTGGAAATGGTAGCAAAGGCTTGGTGTCGAGTAACATTCATTGTTTTCTCCTTTTGTTTAACTTTAGTTGAACGCGTTCCTGTGTGCGCCCACCCCCACTCATTGGGAAATGCCCATCATTCCGTGAAATTCGATTGGTGCTTCCTTCGTCTCCAAATACCAGCACAGAGCCCAATTCCGTATGTACGCACAGAACCCCCATGAACAGTCTTTGTTTCCTCTCCAGTATACACCGGAGGCACGGACAAAAGGAGACATCCGAAAAAGCCGTGATTATTTGAGTTTGGTCCCGTCCATGTAACTGTAAGGGACCATGCCAAAGTTGAATGCCGTAGCAATCATTAGCACAGGATGTCGGCCTATCTTCAGTGAAGAATCGCAGAGGGATAATACTCCGCAAGTGGAGAGGGCGGGCAGAACAATGTTGGGTACTGGCAGAAGTGGTCTCGTCTCATTCAAATGAAAAACATCTGATGATGGAGCGACTCTGAAGAAAGAGAACGCGAGGCTACGAGACTTGCGCATCCGGAGCGTGACGCCATGCCATTATAAACTGCGAGAACATTGTGCTTTCCGTATGTGACCCTAACTGATGGTTTTTATTGCCTATCAGAAGAATGAAGATTCGCTACGCTTCGCAGTGTCATTCACTTATTTGCGTCACGGTGCCGACGATAGTCTTCGGGGTATAAAATGAAAGCACAATGTTCTCCGTATGTAGGCAGTCTTATCACTCGAGTGACCCGACGGCGTGCCCTTGGACAAGCTCAACCTACGCTCAGTTCCTAACGGAGCAAACCATGAGGAGGGCTCGTCAGAGTCTTCCCATCTTCCCCTGTACCGAGCAATGACCCAGCACCAAGAACCAACACTCGGTAAGACCGGAGCGGAAGTTCGTCTCCACAGGCTGTACTTGAATGTACTTGACTGACCTTCCCCACATCATCGAGAGTTGGATTCCACTGAACCAACACCTGGAAACAGTATGAGAAGGCCTTTCCTGCGCGACTTCGACTGAGAACTTAGGGTTAAGTTCCGCAACTTTGGAGCTCTACATAGAGCTCGCCACACTCAGATCCTATTGGCCATCTAGGCAGCCAGGAAAAGGTAGGGAGATATGCATGTTATATCTAAAGCAACAGTAACCATGGGGGGGGATTGGCTGTGATGTATGTGAGCGTCGTTGTGACGAATTGGGTTGTGGAAGCTGGGACGAAGAAATCACGTCTCTTGTAACACAGTCGGGCTCTTCAAATGAGGTGAAGGGTAGGGGGTTTTGCAGCACAAGAAGAGCATAAAACCAAGGACAGGGACGAAAGGGTTGAAAACAAAAAATGGCTGAGAGGGGTCGAGACGTTGGGATTGGCGTGATGGAGAAGGAATAGAGGGGTCCGGCTGGGGGGACGCGTTATTTGTATGGGGTACAGGGATGCCGTGTGACATGAAATTGCCAAGAATCAATCTTGGTTGGATTCACGAACCCCACATATGCTGCCCAGCACAGCCGCCGACAAAATTATACTCGACCTTCAAAGCCGACTACAATCAGCTGCTGCGATCTTCTTTGTGACTTTCTATTGTCCCGCTCGAAGATATTATCATGGGCGAAGTGGTTTGGGTCATTGGTCGCCATACGTCGCAACGCGGGGCTCAAGAGCTACTCACACAACCTGATGTGTATGGGGCCTTGAATGCAAACGTATGCTGCGCTGCTGTTGAGATGAGGTTATTTATTACTGATATTTCCACGGTGTTAGTATGACCTGGTTACAAGCTTCATCACGAACATGGCCTTCAGAGGGCGAGTCGAGAAGACCCTATCAGAAGCGAGCACGGAGGGCAAATCTCTAGTTGGGATAAGATCCATGGACGACGATGAAGTGAATATTCACCCTGCTGAATATGTGCAACAAGTTGTTTCCTTCACAGCACCATGGATAGAGTTGGATTCAGACGATCCCCTTGTGGCCCACGTCTCCAAACAGGTACCGTCCCGCACTGACATTCACATTTACAGCAAGCCTGGCTGAAGCTCACTCCCTTGTGTTTGAAGGTGCTGAGACACGAAGTGGCATATGCCAGCTTTTGCGGAGTAAATAACATCGTTGTTACTGGCCCCAGGCGCCGAGCCAACATCGCACAGTATGCACACGCAGTCGCCTCGGTGTTGACGACAAGCCCCTACATTCAATTTCATATTGACCTGCCGTTGGCTGAGGATGAAAGTGCAAATGCCGATACTGGAAGCCATAGCCACGCATATGATTCTTATGCTATGTGGGATTTGTGGAATACAGTTCGATCAGTATGCAAATATAATCCCAGACTATCACTAAGTTCGTGCGCACCTCAATGCGTGACCATACACATGCTGACAACTTTTGTAATTTTGTCAGGTTTAAAGCTACCTCCAAAGCTCCCTAATATGGATATCCAAACTCGCTGGTTTACTGAGCCTATTCGAATATTAAATATTCACGCTTCAATATACGTTCCAAATGCCAAAGGGTTTCCTGTTCTTTCGAAGAGCCATCAAAATCTCATCAACCGATATATGAAGCAGCGACCTGCACCTTTCATACTTCTTGGAGATACTCCATCATTGCCAATCACCCCAACTGCGAGAAAAGGGCCACATGACTCATTGAATTGGCTTCATTACCTTCGGCATATGTCTAAGAATCAGCAACCCCTCACAGCCGTGGAGAAATTTGGAGCCGGCTATCAAGATTATCTACAAGCCCCATTGCAGCCACTTACAGACAATTTAGAGAGTACAACATATGAAGTCTTCGAGAGGGATCCCGTAAAATACGAACAGTACGAGAAAGCTACTCGTCTTGCACTGGAGAAAAGAGATCCAAATTCTACCACGTTCGTCCCCAAATCCCTAGGGATTCTTTACAATATGCGGTATCAGGCTAATGAAACTCATCTAATCAGTATCATTGCGGTTGTGGGTGCTGGTCGCGGCCCCTTAGTATCCCGAGCACTTCAGGCAGCTGAAAGTGCCGGGAGGAATATTCAACTATTTGCTGTTGAGAAAAACCAAAACGCCTACGTCACGTTACTGCGGCATAATAGGGAAACCTGGGGAGGGCGAGTTACCGTGATAAAATCAGATATGAGATCATGGAAGCCATCTTTTAAAGTGGATATACTCATTAGTGAGTTGTTAGGGAGTTTTGGCGACAATGAATTGAGCCCAGAGTGTTTGGATGGTGTCCAAGGCGTTCTAAATCGTAAGTCATGCCCACAAGCTTACTACTTCAAGTTCTGAGGCTCGACATATTGACAATCCTGCTCACGATTGATGCTTAGCTGCTGGTGGCATTTCTATCCCCACCTCTTACTCGGCTCATTTTTCACCTTTAATGGCACCAAAAATTCATGCCGATATATCTGGCCGACTCAGCGCTGATCCCAACGGACCGGAAACGCCCTATGTCGTCTACCTACACCAGGTTGAGCTTCTTGCTGAGAGTCAATATATACACAATGCATGGGAATTCACGCACCCTCTCCCTGTCGATTCATCTGCTCGAATTGCGGAGTTACAGGCTTCAGGCTTGACGGAGGGATATAACGAGCATAATATAAGATTCTCGAAATGCACTTTCAAGATCCCGAGAAGAGGCGTAGTACATGGGTTAGGTGGGTATTTTGAAAGTGTGCTGTACAAGGATGTGGAGATGAGCACGAGGCCAGACACTATTGACGCAAAGAGTAAGGATATGATTAGCTGGTTTCCAATATTCTTTCCATTAAAGGTACGTGATTTCTTTTTTGTACTCAGCCCCAATGAGGGTCCTTGGCTTGTGTGCGTGATAGGGACTTATATACTTTCTCATTTTACAGAACCCAATTTACGTCCCAGACCTCTCCGAGCTCGATGTCTCTATGTGGCGACTCACAGACGACAAGAAAGTTTGGTACGAGTGGATTGTAGAAGCATACACGATTTTGGACGATGATCAACGGTTTAGACTGGGTGTCAGCGATCTACATTCGAGTAAAAAGGTTGCTTGTTTGATGTAAATATACCTCAGGGATTTGCACTGCGCATGTTGTTTATATCGGCTGGGTTGGGTTTTCCTTTAATTTGATTTGGGGCAGTATTCTCCCTCCTATTGTGTCCTGTAGCAATAGACGGCTGGAATATTCAGGCGTCAGGTAATCCGTTGGAAATGTGACTCAGAACAGGGTGCATGGATGGATTCCGGTACGTGCTGGTAAGTAGGGTGAGACAAAAGACTGGGGTGTATTGGATAATTGATTGGTGTTAGGGTGCTGCATCATGTCAAAACACTTAGGCAGTTTTTCATTTTCAACCTGTGTAGCTCGTATATAGATTTATACTACCCTGACTTACTACCCTGATATAGTTGGGATCGGGACTAGACTAGGAGTAATCACCACCAATGCTTGTGTCCATTTGCCTGCTGCCCTACTACTCAGAACCGCTACCCAATATGAATTGCTGGTAATATCCAGACTAACCATATGTGGATTCATAAGTGCTTTAGACTTCCCTTTTCGGTAGTCTACATTGAGAACGGTTTAGTCTGAGTCTGGATCTGGTTAGCTGCAGCAGTGCGAGCTCGAGCGTGCAGAGGGCATATTTATCCCAATTCGTTCAACACAAGCTTATTCAGGTATGCTGGAATTGGCCTCCAGTATCATGCAGGGACAGTGAAGTTTTGCCCATTATCTAGATAAGTAGAGTCCCTGTTGATCAGACTGTTGCAGATCTTGCAGCTAAGGCAGATGACCTTCATACTGCACAGGCAACAAAGGAAATACATAACTTGGCGGGGCGGCTGGGACTCGAACTAGGGCTTTCCTCCAAAGGGGCAACACAAGGCCCGAGTACAAACCACTCGGCCAAGGGGGCACAATTCCTGCTTGGTGACTGGCCACTAAGATGATGCACATATACAATAGTAAATAAGTGCAGGCCCAATAGATAGCGTTGGAACATGAGGGAGGTCACGATAGATAGATTTAGATTAAGACTCTCACGAGATGATAGGAGGGGTATATGTCAGACAACTGCTGCGACTTTCCAACCCAAGCGAAACTTGAAAAAACTGGAGTTGACTGCCATAAAGTCTTGCTTTTCCCGGTTGGTAGATATTTTATGACAATTCTTTTACCTTCTGCGCTATTCTAGATGCATAACTTGCTTTCTTGCATCAAAAAGTCGTCTGTAGGGAGTGTTGGAAAAAAGCGGCGGGAATTTGGCCGATGGGGGCTGCAGGCGGAAACTTGCATGAAGAATAATTACATGAAGTAGAACTATAGTTCACCTCATACCACCGCCTTCTTTAGGGTGACACTGAGTCGACGATGGCTCTTGCTGATTTTTTTACAATTTGCGTTGGTTTCCTTCTAGCCTATCATATAAAACATCTGCCACAATCGTGACATTCTCTTCCGCCTTTCGATCCGCCCCAGGCTCTTATCGGATTTCTTTCTCTTCGTCACCAAAGTGAACTGTAAGTTCAAGTGTAAGGATATGTTTGAAATATCAAGTAGGGTCAAAAGCCGACCTTTTTTAGTTCGTAGTTAGGAAGAAACCCAAGGGCCTTTGAGTTTAACTCCACGAAACCGACCTATTTCAGGGTAATAGTTGTCAATGACGTTTCATACCAGCGCTCACTACCTCAGCCAACCCTTCCAATTAGTTCTTCTTCCCACGCCCGATTCTCTTTGGCCACAGGATTCCCTCCAGGTTGGGGAGGTTATGTGCACGTAATAACAGAGGTAGCTAGTACTCTTGTTGGGGGATAGCCGTTTGATTTGATGCAATAAGAGGAAATTACATGTCAATGGGATATGTATTTATAAAAGCTTTGGCTGCTGCCAGTGGAAGGAAACGGGGGGCTGGGAGGTATTGGGAGAGACTTATAGGTGTTAAAGAGGAGTAGTGCAGTAGCCTGGGCCTGATCCATTTTTCTCAAGGCTACCCTGAGTGCCTGGTACATGTGAATATAAGGTTATAGACAGGCATATATATACATATATATCAACGAACAGAGCATAGTCCGAACAACCAGTAACGTCTTACTGATTTTGCTTAGAGTTTACGGTTTATTGAATTGAGAGGAGTCGCCAGGGGTGGGAGGCGGAGCCAGTGTTGGAAATGAATTTATTATATAATTTTTTTTGTAAATTTTGACCGCAAGGGTACTAAGGTAATAGGGGCGTGAGATGAGCTTTACTAAAAAAAGATGGGCTGGCGCTTTGAAGTAAAAGCGTAGTGGATAAGGTCTGGGCCTGGGTGGAGGAAGTATATTGTTTGCATGGGCCCTTTCAAGTTCACTTGGATGGATGCTTTTTTTTTTCGCTGAACATACCTACTTGTTCTACGCCTCGCCATACATACACAAGCCGAGGGGCCGAAAATACTTTGCAATTATTGACAACAGCTGTTGAAAGAGTAGTTGGATAGTGGGGGGTTTGAAGAAAGTGGATTCTGGCAATATCGGAGGGTATAGGTGGAAATAAGGGGTTTTTTTTTTAAAAATTTTTGTTTTGGAAAAGGGTTGCTATGCAGGTCCCCCAACTTTCCCTTTGGTCCCTAGTGACCGATGACATCCGAGTAGAACGAGTACCTATACCTGAGACTTGCAGCCACGATGAAATATGGAAAACGTGTTGAACCTAAGAGGTTATATATACTTAAGCTGGGTAAGTACTTAAGTATGACTATCGGTTGTGCAATTAATTTAAATTTTTGCATGCTAATTATTCATAGAATAATCAATCTCAATCTCGTTGTGCCACCGACTCAGGGTAATGTTGATACTACACCTCAGCTTATGTAATTTTTTCTTTTTAAAAAAAAAAAAGATGCGGTCTCGTATCCTTGCGACATTTTATAGAACCAAACCCAGAGTTAACGGCCGGCATAGAACTAGTCCCATGAATAACTAGACTACTTGTGAACCACAATTTCACGGGTCTAAACGGTATCATCCCCCCCTCCCCACCCCCCTTTGTGGGCGACACCCATGGCCAGTCGCCCATAGTGTGCATGCAAAAGAAGTATGTAGGAAATCGCTGTGGGGGGCCCAGCCATCCTCCTTCTTTACCAGTAGGCCCAAGGCTGACAGCTAGTATGAAGTGGCATAGAAGTAGTCAACATGTACTTTCATCAATACATACTCTTTTTGTAGGTAGCTGACAATTTCGAGGTGGGAGTCGGCTCTCCTATTGTGCTTTCGTGGCATTTTGCAACTTACTTAATAGGTACCTAGTTACCATAATACTCTGAAAAAACGTCTAGGATACTAGCTGCAGAGACTAAGTACCCTGGTAAGCCTTGACCTCATGCCACCATATCACAGTTAATTGCTTTGTTAGTGATAAAACGCTTAGGTTAGTAGCATCACCATTCCGGGCTCAACCTGATACAAAAATTCTAGATCTTGGGTATGTTTCCACTAGTACTTT
>Ga0307511_10006128_pt1 | contig 12140 bp, 19 predicted proteins | sample 13_EM_MG_FD_200266 | JGI IMG/M metagenome (GOLD analysis project Ga0307511, IMG submission 200266) | Populus trichocarpa ectomycorrhiza microbial communities from riparian zone in the Pacific Northwest, United States - 13_EM | ecosystem: Host-associated > Plants > Roots > Unclassified | place...
TTGGTCATTGACACTCGGAGATCCAGATGCTGCGAAACCACGGAAGAGGCCCAGCTTGTCGGTACACACGACGGGATCTCGCCACCCGATCTCCGAGCGATGTCGACGTCACTTGTCAACTTCCTTGGTCCCACAGCAACGAAACGCTCACCGTGTATCCCTTCCACTCGCAACTGCGCGTATTGCCCCCACCACAGACGTTGGCAGTCCAGAAGTTTGCTAATCCCCTCTTCCACTGGGCCAAGTTCGGAGGGTTTCGTCGACGGGGCGTTCCAATGGGCCCGTGGAAATGACGTTCTAACGTCTGCACAGTGGTGATAATTTGTGGCTCCCTCTTCTGCTGTGTGGAGAATAATATGGACGATCCTAAGGTTGGCTCCGCTCGCTCTGCCTCGGGGGCACCGCCTCACTGGGATGGCTCAGCAGTGGGTCCCTGGACACACACAGGCACCGCGATAGGCAATGGGTCCCCTCGAAAAATCACTGTGGCGGCGGATCTCCCTTGCACCCTCACCACACCCGTCCAACTTCATGGCTAGAACGGCACCCCTATTTTTAGAAAGCGGAATTGAACGTCCTGTATGTGTATATTTTGCACAGGAGAGCGCCCAGTAAACCGCCACGGCAGACTCCTGATACGGGACTCTCGACAATATGGCGAACACGGACCCGTTTCCCCCTGCATATAACAACTGAGCCAAAAAATGGAACTCCTTACCACCTTCCCCCTCCAAGTCCTCTGCTCGACACATTACCGATATCCTTCGTCATGTTTCCCTCTTCCAATCAGACCGAAAGTTGGCCACGCAAGAGAGACGGTATCATCATCGCAAGCGCCCCAGATAGAGCACCTCGCAACTATCAGCCTCCACCAGGGGTCGAAAGGACCACTCCGACTCACCACCAGCCAGCCAACCTCCCAGGGCCGTCGCACCGACCAACGAAATACCTCCACGTTCCAGATAAAGCACCTCGCGAAGAGCGGCCTCCAACAGTGGTCGAAAGAACTATACCTACCTACTCCCAACCAGCCAGCTCCCCAGGCCAGTCTTACCGACCGACCAAATACTCCCGTGTCCCAGACAAAACACCTCGCGACGAACGGCCTCCACCAGCGGGCGAAAGAACTACACCGACTTATTACCAGCCAGCCAACCCTCCAGGGCCCTCCCACCAACAGACCAAACATGCCCTTGTCCCAGACAAAGCACCTCGTGACGAGCGGCCCCCACCAGTAGTCGAAAGAATTCCGCCGACCAACCCTCCGGAGCCGTCCCACCCCCCGATCAAATACATCCATTTCACAGGAAAAGCATCCCGTGCCGAGCGGCCTCCAGCATTCGGAAAAAAAATCGTGTTCGCCAAAGACCAACCAGCCAACCCAACGGCCGAATCCGCCCCTGTCCTTCCCCTCAACAACATGCCAGTCAATTTCACCGGAAGGGTTCCGAGAAAAGTGCGGTCCAAAATCCTCTCGTATCCGTTTGCTAATAATTCTACAATTTTAGTGCAAAATGTGCAGACAACTATTGCAGGCCGTGGGTAGTCCAACCTACATTCGCCCATATTAACCTTGCTGATTGTCGGGCTTCCGCCCGGTGTAGGAACCCAATGGACCTGGAAGGTTCTGCCCACAGTGCTGCATGTGTTACAGACTCGCCTAGGATCGCGGGTGAGACCTGCCTGCGCAAATTCGCTCGGTACGAGGTTCCCACGTTGTCGTCGCGTTCACCTCTCACTGAAACACCCCAAACAGTCTGTGACTCGAAACCCGAGCCTTTCATCAAATTCTGGAGACGCTCCTGGGGCTATCGTCCGGGTTTTTTTGTTGTTTTTCATCCTCTCCCCTATGTAGTTCATGTCGGAACCTCCTATAACTCCTGTGATTAGGAAGCCTATGCCGCACGAGTGTAGTATCGACGGATGTTTTTCCCCTTTACTGTCGCTAATGGTATGGTGGCAAGGCTGCGTGATGAGCACCCATGCGGGTTCCTGATGACAGGACCAACGGTTGGGCCCGGTGTAGGCGTTTGCGTGCAATCTACCACCATTGAGGAACAAAACCAAGCGGACGTAACAAAGAGTCCACAAGGTACTCGAGAGTAAAGCGAGCCGATCAGAGGAAAATCTGAGAAAGCACAGCGGCGGATGGCAATGAATTTTACATGTACGGGAAGGGATGATGTCTGAAAGGGGGAGGAGGAGGGAGGATAGCAGCAATGACGAGTATTATGGTCGGGAAGGGGTGAAGGGGAACGATATTCTTAAGGAGGGGTTGGAATACCATGTCTGAAGGGTACGAGGTGATCGCAGTTGTCACCGCTCAGTTCGCCAAACTGAGGACAGAGAGTTACAGGTTAGTAGGCGTAGGAGGTAACACCGTTTCCAGAATCTCACCGTCGGAATCCTATTCACCAGAAATAGCCGGTTTTATAGTTTGTTTCTCGATATCCTTGAGGATCTCTCTGCAGCTCTCTACATCCTCCATAGTTCCAACCTTCCCATAAACGTCGATAGCGCGCAAAGCCTCAGACTTCGCCTCTTCAAACCTACACTCTTTAGACCAAAGCCTAGCCTGTAGCTTCATCGCACGACCCATGTGGCGCGCGTTATTGGTCGCGTACAATTTGGCTTGTTCGACGTGAGTGCGTGCGTCGTCAAATCTGTTTTTGTTTAAAAACAACTCCGCCAGGGACCGGTGAACCCGAAACTCATCTTCATGCCAGTTGAAAGGGGATGCAATTACGAGGGCCGTCTCGAATTGTTTGATGGCCGCCTCTGTCTCGCCCTTGTAGTAGTATATCTCGCCAAGGGTATTGTGAGATTGGAAGGTCGGATGTTGGTGTTTTGGGAGGAGGTTGATTGCTCGACGTGCGACACTCTCTGCGGCATCGAGTTGTTTGTCACTGAGCAACAACCCAGCGAGGCGATCCAGAGAAGTTGCTTGTCCCACTATGTCGTGTAGCCGTTCGTAGATTTCCGATGCTTCCTTCACCTGATCTATTCCTTCCTCGTAGAGGCCTAGCTTCCTGTTTGCGTCGGATAGAGAACGTAATGTTCGGGCAACCTGAGCGTCATCCCCCCCCTCTCTCTGAAGTTTCAAAGCGCGTACGAGGAGCCGTTTGCGCTCCACGCTGTTTCCAACATCGCAAAACAACAACGAGAGTTGGACCAAGCACCCTGCCTTGGAGGAATGGACATCTGGGAGGCCTTCGATTTTTGGCCCCAGCACAACAAGCCGTGGCTTATGCCAATAGATGTGGTTCATGAAATATGCACAGGTATCCCAGATGACAACCGAGGCCGGATCAATGACTGTGAAGACATCAAGCAGATGCTCGACATTCATGTCTTCTGATATAGTCCATCGCGCCTCGTCAAAGCCGGGTTCCCCAGGGTCGATAGGAACTGACAATCGGGTGATGTAGCACTCTTTGGCCATCTGAAGGAGTGGGGATGTCATTGGATATTTGAGGCAAAGGTGGTCTCGAAGCGGTGCTAGCATTGTGACGAACCCGTTGCTTCGATATGTCAGAGAGAGGGAACAGAATTTGTCCGGCATGTTTTTTCCGTTGGAGGTGGTTGGAAACAACCAGTCGACATTGTCCTCATTGATGCCTTGAGGAAAGAAAGCGACGACACCGAGGAGGTCGCGCGCATCCGGGCCAAGCTTGCGGAACGTCGGCGAAGCGAGCGAAAGTTCGATGGTTGTCGCAAGGCTCTCGTCGTAATCCGTCCGAAGCACTTGGGTGCGGTGTGTGCCCCATTCCTGGGCCAATCGATCATAACCCCACATGTTGTAAGATGCGGTCGTCGCGAGCAACGTGATCGAGAGGGCGTGGAAGTCCAACCGTCTGAGAAGGTTGCTGATGATATCAGACCGCCCGCCGTTATCGTAGATGGCATAGAAGACATCACAGGCTGACTCTATCGACAGTGTGGGGATGATTGGGCGTTTGCAGTGTCGGGGAACGGTGGAGATGCGGGAGGTGACGCAGAGACATACAGTCTCGAACTGACTCAGCTCCTCCACCGCGGCAGATATCTCCCGAGCGCCTGCCACCTGTGGGTCGAGGAGGGACTCGGCATTGTCAAGTACGAGGATAATCTCCCTTGAAGATAGGAACGGCCGTAGGGGGGTCAGACCCTCAGGGTTTTCGACCCCTGCGCCGATCACCTTGGAGAGTCGGCTGAAGAAATGAGCGAGAGAGGCAGGGAACTGGTCGCAACGGATGAACCGACGGTTGTCTCCAAATGTTCCTTGATGCGATCGTGATGGAGGACGGTGAGAGCGATGGACGTTTTCCCGATCCCCCCTGCGCCGATGAGAGCGACTGGGGTGAGATTTTCTGCAAAGCCAATGACCTTCTCGATCAGATCCTCGCGTCCGAAACAGGCCCTCGGCGGTGGGGGAGGCGACTCTCCAAGTGTGCTAAATGAGAATATGAGACGCAGGATTCGCCAGTAGTTGGGACCACCAACCTAGATTGACTCTGGGCAATGGTGAGTGTTAATTTGGTGATGAATGGAGCAATAAAATGACACTGACCGACCGATTCTTGCCATCGGCCCCTTCCTGACTTTCCACGATGGTGCGGTGGACGTCAGAAACGATGGTATGGGTGTTCAACACGTCGCGGTGGACGTCGGACACAGCCACGTTCGTGTTTATTGCAAGTTCTGTCTGGAAGTGACCAATTAGCGGCGGTCATGCGGGGGTTACACCACATACATTAAAGACATGAAGGATCCTATTGAGGTCCAATCTCCAGGTCGCGATCGTCTCTTTGTCGTTCTTCGCGTGGAACATCTGAGAGAGCCCATTTCGTTGACCCCGCCTGACGACGTTCTTCTGAATATCAGCCACGGCCCTGCGATTAGGAGCTTGGTAAGTAAATGGTCTGGTGTACGCACCGCCGGTTCGACTCGCGTAGTCAACTGCCCAATCGCCTCGAACACTGACTGACTAAGCCCATCCACTTTTCTTCCGTTCATCCCCCGGTCAAGCGCCTTACACACATCAGCACAAGCCAAACCGAGCTCGACGTACTTCTGTTTTGTTGGCCATAGAGTCCTGGCTACATGTAAACCTAGAATATATCATCAAAGAAGAGGGGAGAACGCACCATTATCATTGTCAGAAGAGCACTGACGGAGCCAAAAACGGCCTTGGCTGGCGTGAAACTGGATACCTCCTTCGCCAAGTTCATGGCCTCAATGGCCACGTTCAACAACGAGAGAGCGTCGTCCCGACGTTTCTGTCGTAAATCCGCATCCATGGTCGAAAGTCTGGGTAGAGGCAAGAGATGGTGCTGTAGGCAGGCTGTTGAGAAGGGTCCGGACCCAAATACGGACGGGCGGCCATTCAGTCACGGTGTGCCTCACGTAAACACAGCCACTTGACGAAGGAAGCGTTTCGGGATTCGAAGGTACGTGTGATCGAGTAGGGCCGCTGACTGTGCAAGGACATATCATCAAATGCACATCCTCCACCCTCAACCTCTCAATATCGGGCACTTGCATCTATTTGCCAGGCTAGAGACGTCCTTAGCTGGCGACTACTACCGAATATGTCCGCAAGGTTCAGAGCCTCGATGTTTGCGTTCAACGAAGAACTCCCAAAGGGGGATCATAGGGATGGCGGCGAGGAGAGACTCCAGGCTCTATCCGTCTGCGACTCAACGGAAATCGATTACCCAGAAAGCGGACCGCCCGGGGGCGCGTCTGATGAAGTGATCCACAATGTGGCGATAGGAATAGCGAAGCCACATAGTAGTGTCACGATGGTTCCCCACAGTACTCATTCTCACATGCACACCGCATAGGTTCCAAGAGGTCGCGGCGGCCAGATCTGGGCCTTCTAATTGCGATGCTTCAAAATATTGCCACGGTGTAGGATTAGCAGGATATACTACAACGGTTACGGTTTGGCTATTCCAACGCCTAATCATGGTTCGCATTTGGCCAATTAAAATTTGACATTGAGGAGAGTGGTCGGAAAATTCGCCACATCGTCGCAGGACGGGCGATTTACTCAGGAGGAGATATTGGTCCGGTGCTTTTTGGTCAATATCATTCTTGATACCACCTCGGCGTGGCGTCCTCGGGGAGGTTGAAGTGCTCTTCGATAACACTGACGACTTCGTTCGGGTCATGCGTCTATCTTGGACGCACGAAAACGAATCATTCGAAGAGCTTCCCGGTGTATCATACCGATTCATTAAGAAGCATGGTCACCATTCTCCCAGACTCAGCCTTGATTTCCCAATCCGCAAAGGGTTCGCCAAAGCGCCCGGTTATGTGCAATCTACAACCACTAAGGAAAACGAACCATTGAACGTAACAAATTTAAAGAGTCCACGTAGTACATGGAGTGAAACGAGCCCATCAGAGGAAAAAAGGAAAGAAAAAAAAACATGACGGATGGGTTGGGTGGCAATGATTACTACGGGTACGGGAGGGAATGTTGTCGGAAGGAAGGAAGGGAGATGTAGGATAGCAGCAACGATGAGGAGTACCATGGTCGGGAAGGGGTGAGGGGGTGGAGTGGTGTTCCTCTCAAGGGAAAACTATGTCTGGAGGGTGCAAGGCAATCACCGTTTTCACTGCTCAGTTCGCAAACTGAGGACAGAGAATTACAGGTTAGCAGGCGCAGGAGGTACACCGTTTCCAGGAGCTCACCGACGGATCCTATTCACCAGAAGTAACCAGTTTTTTCTTTTGTTTCTTGATATCCTCGAGGATCTTTCTGCAGCGCTCCACATCCCTCATATTTCCAACCTTCCCATAAATGTCGATAGCACGCAAAGCCTCAGACTTTGCCTCTTCGAACTTGCACTCTCCTAACCAGATCCTAGCCTGCAGCCTCGTCGCATGACCCAGGTTGCGCGCGTTGTTGATCGTGTGTGCTTTGGCTTGTTCGACATGAGCGCGTGCGTCGTCAAACCTGTTTTCGCCCAAAAATATCTCCACCAGGGAGTGGTGAATCCAGAACTCTTCCCCGTGCCAGTTAAAATTGGATACAACTGTGAGGGCTGTCTCGAGGTGTTCGATGGCCGCCCCTGTCTCGCCCTTCGAGCGGTATATCTCACCAAGGTTACGGTGACATTGACAGGCCAAAAATTCGTGACCTTTGTTTGGGAGGAGGTAAATTGCTCGAAGTGCGGCACTTTCTGCGGCATCAAGTTGGTTGTCGTCGCACAACAACTGGGCGAGGCAATTTAGAGAATTTGCCTGTCCCCATATGTTGTTAAGTCGTTTGTAAATTTTTAATGCTCCCTTCGCCCGATGTATCCCTTCCTTGTAGAGGCCTAGCTTCCTGTTTGTATCGGATAGGGTCCATAATGTTCGGGCAACCTGAGCGTCATCACCGCCTTCTCTCTGGAGCTTCAAAGAGTGTGTGAGGAGTCGTTTGCGCTCCACGTTGTTTCCGACCTTGCCAAACAACGACGAGAGCTGGGCCAAACACACTGCCTTGGAGGGATGGTCATCTGGGAGGCCCTCGATCTTTGGCCCCAGAACAACAAGCCGTGGCTTATGCCAGTAGATGTGCTTCATGAAATGAGCGCAGGTATTCCAGATGTCGTTTGAGGTTGCATCAATGACTGTGAAGACATCAAGCAGGTGCTCGACATTTGTGTCCTCCGATATAATCCATTGCGCCTCATCAAAGCCGGGGCTCCCAGGGCTAACATGGATTGACAACCGTGTGAAATAACACTCCTTGGTTGTCTGGAGGAGTGGGGAAGACATTGGATCTTTGAGACGGAGATGGTCTCGAAGTGGTGCTAGCATTGCGACGAATCCGTTGCTTCGATACGTCAAAGAAAGGGCGCAGAGTTTGTCAAACACGTTGTTTCGGTTGGAGATGGTCGGGAACAACCAGTCGAGGTTGTCCTCGTTGATTCCTTGAGGAAAGAAAGCAACAACACCGAGGAGGTCGCGCGCACCCGGACCAAGCTTACGGAATGTTGGCGATGCGAGTGAAAGTTCGATGGTTGCCGCCAGGCTCTCATCATAATCCGTCCGGAGCACCTGGGTGCGGTGTGTGTCCCATTCCTGTGCCAATCGACTATAACTCCACATATTGTGAGATGCGGTGGTGGCGAGCAACGTGATCGAAAGGGCGTGGAAGTCCAATCGTCTGACAAGGTTGCTGATGATATCGGACCGGCCGCAGTAATCGTAGATGGTATAAAAGACATCGCAGGCCGACTCCATTGAAAGTGTGGGAATTACTGGGCGTTTAAAGTGTCGGGGGACGGTGGAGATGCGGGAGGTGACGCAGAGACATACAGTCTCGAACTGACTCAGCTCCCCTACCGTTGTATATATCTCCCGAGCGCCTGCCACCTGCGGGTCCAGAAGGGACTCGGCGTTGTCAAGGACGATAATAATCTCCCTTGAGGATAGGAAAGGTCGTAGAGGAGTGAGATCCTCAGGGTTTTTAACCCCTGCACCGATCACCTTCGACAGCCAGCTGAGGAAATGAGCGCGAGAGGCAGGGAACTGGTCGCAACGGATGAAATGACGGTTGTCTCCAAATCGTTCCTTGATGCGATCGTGGTGGAGGACGGTGAGAGCGATGGACGTTTTCCCAATCCCCCCTGCGCCGATGAGAGCGATTGGAGTGAGATTTTCTGCGAAGCCAACGACCTTCTCGATCAGATCCTCGCGTCCGAAACAGGCCCTCGGTGGTGGAGGAGGCGACTCTCCGAGGATTCTGGATGTAAATGTCAGATACCAGATATATAGATGACTGGGGTCACCAACATAGTTCGAGTCTGGGTAACGGTGAGTGTTGATTCGGTGGCGAATAGGGTAAAGTGGCACTGACCGTTCGCTTTTTACTGTCGGTCCCGTCCCGACTTTCTACGATGGTGCGGTGGATGTCGGAAACAATAGTTTGGGTGGTTGCAACATCGTGCTGAAGATCAGAAATGATGACGTTGGTGTCGGAAACGACGGTGTGCACATTTGTGACATCGCGGCGGACGCCGGAAACGACCGTTTGGGTGTTCAAAACATCACGATGGACATCAGAAACGGCTACATTCGTGTTTATTGCAAGCTCGGTCTGGGAGTGAGTGTTAGCGGCGGTCGTGCGGGAGTTACACCACATACATTAAAGACATGAAGGATCCTGTTCAGGTCCAACCTCCAGGTCGCGATCGTCTCTTTGTCGTTCTTCGCGTGGAACGTCCGAGAAAGCCCATTTCGTTGACCCCGCTTGACGATGTTCTTCTGTATATCGGCCACGGCCCTGCGATTTGGAACTTGGTAAGTGAATGGTCTGGTGTATGCATCGCCGGTTCAACTCACGTAGTCAACTGCCCAATCGCCTCGAACACCGACTGACTGAGCTCATCCACTTTTCTTCCGTTCACCCCCCGGTCAAGTGCCTTACACACATCGGCACAGGCTAACCCGAGCTCGACGTAGTCGGTTTTGTTGGCCATAGAATCCTGGTTACATGTGAACCTGGAGTAAATCATCGGCGAAGAGGGGAGAACGCACCCTTATCATTGTTAGAAGAGCACTTACGGAGCCGAAAACGGCCTTAGCCGGTGTGATACTGGATACCTCCTTCGCCAGATTCATAGCCTCGATGGTCACGTTCAATAATGAGAGAGCGTTGTCCCGACGTTTCTGTTGCCGTAAATCCGCATCCATCGTAAAGAGTCGAGGCGGTTGTGAGCGACGCAAGCGGCTTCGGGGAAGGGTCCAGACCCTGATATGGATGGGCGGTCATCCTTTCACGGCGCGCCTCATGCAAACACAGCCACTCCATGAATGGAATCGTACCCACGGCCAAAGTATTTCAGGGAAGTTACTAGGCCGGAGTCCAGCCTCAGTTCAGAGGGAGGGAGAGGGAAGAGCGTTGAGGGTTCAAGGCGGCCCCGGGGCCCCGGCCGCGTTACATGTGATCGACTGGGACCAACTGTTCAAGAACACATCATTGAGCACCCATCCTCCACCCTCAACCTCTCGATACCGGACACGTTGCCTCTACGTGGGTGCAACTGATGAAGCGGGATGCGGCCTTAGCTGGTACCAGATATCTCTGCAAGGTCCAGAGCTTCAATGTTCACGTTTAACGAAGAGAGCACCTCCCACCTCCTCGGTCATTCTGTGGATATCGTGGCGCACTCGGGGCGTACACACAGACTGCGAGCAAGACCATTTCCCCATCCGGAGAAGACGTAGCATAAACGAGGGCTCCGCGTTAGAGTCCAAGATCCCAGACGAGAAGGATCAATGTGTTCTCATCCACTGTTACACAATTCACGAGCGGGTTTTTATTCCGATGATCACCGGGGCGGGCGCTGGACCACATCAACTCCCAAAGGGGGATCATGGGGATGGTGACTCAAGTGAGTAGAGACTCCAGGTTCTGCCGGTCAGCGATTCAACGGAAATCGATTACCCAGAAACCGGACCACCCAGGGATACCTTTGGGGTGATCCACAATGGGCCATGAATCTTCATCGCTGGCCGCTGCTCTTGGTGGGGGCGATGGGAGCGGCGAAGCCTCCTTGTGGTTTCCCACAGTTACTCATTCTCGCATGCATACCGTATCCCAGAGGTCTCTCGTGGCGGTCAGATCTTGGCCTTCTAACCACGATGATTTGAATTTTTGCCATGACGCAGGATATAGTACAGCGGTGACAGTTTGGTTATTCCGACGCCTAATTAGGGTTCGCATTTGGTCCAATTAAAAATTGACACTGAGAGTGGTCAGAAAATTTGCCATATCGTTGCAGGACACGGGCGACTTACTCGGGAGGAGATATTGGTCCGGTGCTTTTTGGTCAATATCATTCTCGAGATACCACCTCGGCTTAGCTCGATTACAACGATCCCTTCCCGCGAGTGAATCCATTGAGTGGTCATACCCTCCCCAGACGGAAGTCCGCAAATCTCGTTGAGATGGCCCAGGATCAATCCAGTCAGTTTGGAGAAACGGATGGTGTAGTTGATGTCCTTGGGATCTGCTAATCCCTCCTTGAGGGCTACCCGGTGAAATTCGGCGAACTCTTTGCGGATTGCAAAACCGAGGCTGAGTCTGGGAGGATTGTGGCCACGTCCCTGAATGGGTCGGTATAGTACAGGAAGCTTCTCAAATGGTTCGTTTTCGAGCGTATAGGATAGGTGTAGGACCTGGCCCAACATCAGGCGTCTACGTCTGCGACACATAAGAACGCACATTTTTGACGTAAACAGTGTCCATTCGTCCTCTTGAACACAGGGGTCAGACTTGAAGCTCCTAACCCCAATCCAATCCTTGGTGAATACCTTGGCTGCCATGGTACGCGGCAAACTGGAAGAGTGAACGGGGAGATGAGGGTTGAGTACTTGAGTGCGAGTCGCCATCCGACATGTGGCGCGATTCATCCCGCTCCGATCCACCATTGATCCCGGACTAGGGTGCTGTGAGAAATGCTCCGCATTTCTAACTAACAGTTATTAACTACCACATGGGACAGCACATTATTAACAGACAAATTAACTAGTTACTGACACTGGCGCTAACTGCTCGTGCGAACACAAGTTATAACCGATACTGAATTGTTCGCAGTTAGAAATGTGAGAAAAGGAGGTACGAAATTCGACCCTACCATCACATATTTTCCCAGTCATCCTCAGTTGGTTCGTTTCTGAGTGTATGCGCCCGGTGGTGGCTGCACTGGACCCGCCTAGGATCGCAGGTGAGACCTGCCGGCGCAAATACATGGTGTCGGAAGTGCTTCCCGCTTTGTCGTGACGTTCGCCTCTCACTGGAACGCCCCAAACAGTCTGTGAACCGAGACACGAGCCTTTCATCAAATTCTGGAGAGATGTTCCTGGGGTAATCGTCCGAGCTTATTGTTGTTTCTTATCCTCTCCCCTATGTAACTCAACGTCGGAACCTTCTATAACTCCTGTGATTGGGAAGCCTATGCCGCACGAGTGTAATATAGTATCGACGAGTATCTTTCCCCTTTACTGTCGCTAATGGTATGGTGGTGAGTAGTGTTGTCGCGAACTGAACTGAACTGAACTGAACTGAACTGAATCGTGGAAAAAAGTGAGTTGAATCACTTCTCGCTGTCAAAATCACTCGCGGCCGAAATGATTTCTTTTACTAATTTACTGGAAGG
>Ga0307511_10006129_pt1 | contig 12140 bp, 16 predicted proteins | sample 13_EM_MG_FD_200266 | JGI IMG/M metagenome (GOLD analysis project Ga0307511, IMG submission 200266) | Populus trichocarpa ectomycorrhiza microbial communities from riparian zone in the Pacific Northwest, United States - 13_EM | ecosystem: Host-associated > Plants > Roots > Unclassified | place...
GGTGGGAACGGGGGCGCCGCATAGCCTTAGGCTGATTAGGCGTATAGACTCCAAAAAAAAAAAAAAAAAAAATAACTCGAGTCTCTACGGTATTAAAATGTCCCCGTGGTTACGTTCCCAGACTAACTCAGTCTGGACATGATCTACGAGGAAAACGTGCTGACTAGCTGCAGTTAGTATTTCACAATAGCGGAACAGCACTTTACAGTAGTGCACATGCTCAACCCTGCTTGCCACGAAAGTATCCGAATCTGGCGCACCATGAGGGAGTTGAAATGGTCCAATTGCCAGATGGTCCCGTACAATCCAACACTGTTTACCAATATGCAGTAACACAGTGTTCATTTGCAGAGGCAGCAGAGAAAGTATGAGATATAATAGCCTTGCCCCGAGATATAAGTGACATAGCGTGTTAGTTGTGGAAATCAGGTAAATCCCTGCACAAAAAAATTACACTACTTAACGATAAAAGCATGTGAGGGCACGCATCACCTAGAGCACTGGCTAACCGACAGTCCTATACATGGGTATAGGCAGCTTCATTACGTATGACACAGCCACGGCGGCAACTAGATGTACATAATATCGAAAAAAATCAAAAAAACCTTCAGACAACACTTACGTCCCGCCCCACCATAGCTATCACAACCATCTCGACCCAATCAATCCGGGATCTCAACCTACACCTGGTATGGATAGTTACTTTGCCAACCTCTTCCTTCCAACCTAGCTCTCTTATGCATTTCATCGCAAATGCTGCTTACGTCCCTGCCTGTACTTCTGGACGTGTCAACACAGTCGCAGGGGAGTTGATTGTGCTGGGGAAGATGCACAATTTGTTTCTCGGGGCATGCAAGGGAATAGTGATGCTGATTTAAAAATATCACTTGATTGATCGTAAGAATATTTCCGTAGTCGCTCCGTGACGGGCAACTTTCGATAGCCTGTTTCTCGCCTGTTTCTCAATCATAGCCTGCTTTTGATGTTGCCTGTTTTTCTCTTTCGACTTGGGTACATCGTTGCAAATACGGCCCCTCGGTTATCTGTCAGACATCGATTAGCCGTAAGCGGCTGTGCATATGCAATTGATACACACCTTGGCTGTTGCCAGAGAATGGCATTTCCACAATCCCCTGTCGGTTTTACTGATCGTCTCTAAATTGACAGGCCTATAGTCAGTAACTGGGACAAGAACCTGTACACATGCATCATTAGTGCGTCAAGGTGGGAAGGGTGGGAAGGAAAATACCCAAGACATCAGTCTGGATCAAGGCCACTCTTGTTCTCGTTTTAGACACTGTTATCAAAATCAAACTATAGTCTGGCTTCAAACTACTCCATCAGTCATTCCCCCATGACAGGGGGTAGATTCATAAACAAAATAAGAGAAAAGTTTAAAAGCCAAAGCCAAACGCCGACCCCGGCATTTTATGGACACATAAGCCAACACCGCAGGAAGTAAACAGCCAAAGACAAAACCTCCATATATGCAATATTAGGAAGCAGCCAGCAAAATAGCAAGAAAAAGCAAGTAGGTATCTGATATCCGCACGTCGCACCACATTCAAGAAAGACACGACATATCCACTTCCAACATTAACTCTTAAACAGCTCTTCCTGCGACAGTTCCTCCTCCCAGCCCCTCCGTCCATAACCCCTTCGACAATTCTTCCTCCGACAGTTCCTTCTTTTCCAGTTTCTTTCCCAGCTGCTTCTTTCCCGATTCCTTTTTCTACAATTTCCCCTCACCATACTATCTCTGTTTCCTCCCACGACTCTTTGCGGCATACCTACGTGCGATTTTCCCGACCGATGGTGTATATATCCATCCAGTAATAGACATGTCCGTTTGGGGACCTGACCCAATGAGTCCCAAGGCATACTTGGTGAGTAACAAACCCAGCTCTCCGAAGTCTCGATCTGCCCACCTTAACATGGCCCTCAGAGACCTTTCCTTAGTGTATATATGCATCCAGTAATAGACATGTCCATTTAAACCCAATGAGCCCCAACGCATACTTGGTAAGTAACAAACCCAACCACACAAAGTCCCGGTCTACCCACCTTAACATGGCCCTCAGAGACCTTTCCTTGGTGTATATATGCATCCAGTAATAGACATGTCCGTTTGACCCAATGAGCCCCAACGCATACTTGGTGAGTCACAAACCAAGCTCCCCCAATGTCCAGATCTACCCACCTCAACATGATCCTGTCCCGTCCGGCATTGGTGGAATGTACAACCATGCATCTTTTCTGGACCGTGTTTCTGGATTCTCCTGCTAGGCCGTCTGCAACTGTCTGTGGCATGATTGTTATAGGTAATGATAATATTCAAGTGAGTTCGTTGTGTGGGCGGGGATGTGTTTGTGTCGAAGGTATAGGTTGGCTTAATGCCAGGCCCTACAACCAGTTAGAGCCAAATCGTTTTTAGTTGTGTGGAATTTGGATACATACTATGGGTACCAGAATGGGCCTATTACAGATCTCTTGACTCTAGGACTGCTTTCAAAGACAATGGAATGAGCTCTTGATGTGCCTTGCGAGGCAACTCCGATGGAGCTGAAGGGGCTCGAGTGGGGGGTAAAATGGTTGAAATTAATTGAGACACTAGTGAAACAGGATCGAAAATCCTGTATATCACCTATATCTGTATGTGCATTCTCCTGCTAAAATCAAGAATTCGTTCTGCGTAGCTAGGTAGGGTGTTGGAACCAAACTAGACCAAAGTGGGTCCTAGGTAAGTTTGTAGTCCTAACACCTATATTCAACACCTTCCCCCGAACAGCACCAAGGGATAATACTCACTCTTTGGTAGTCTAATCTGGGGTTGTGCATAGAAAATTTATCTTTATTTTTGAATCTAGGAGTTCTCAGGAATTGAGCAGGGCATCTTGAGCTCACAACTGGACTCGGTGGAGGAGTCAACTGATCTGTGGTTGTAGCATTTCTGAGATCCTGACACTGTGTTTTAGCAGGCGTATTCGCTTGAAGGTGGAGAAGAGGCATACCTATTTGGATGGGGTGAGGAGTTGTCTGAACGTGTGAGGGCTGGTTGGGAATGTATTCAAGTGAGTTCGTTGTTGTGAGTAGGATGTGTTAGGCTGGTTGGCACTAGGATGTGTTTGTGTTTGGGGATCTGTACTTACATAATATAGAGGCTAGTATGCCAAGCCCGCCGATGCACCCCGCTTATCGTTACCTCGTCTGCACTACTTCCTCAACCACCATCGCAAGCATGGCTATTAAACAAACTACGTCCCTCACCCACGACCCAAAGGAACTGGGAGACGGATTACCTCCCTCCGCTCTAGGAGAGCGGCTTGTGCCAACCAGACTACCTCCCTCCCCAATTCGTACTACGCCAATCGAACACTCCAAATACTAGTCTCGCTCAACGGGGGACGCCCCATCCGTGCGCCGCTGCCACCTTCGAGGCAAGTCCACCGTGCCCCCGTCATAAACTAGATGTACTGATCCATAAAAAAAAGTAGTTTACCGTGAATGAAGCAAATTGTCATTCGGAAGCATCTTCCTCTACGCCTATGAAGGAATCTCACCTCCTATACCAGTGACTCAGCGCCAATACTCCCCCTTTGGTGATTTTCAACAGGGAGCTCCACACTCTCCTTGCTATGCCGGCAACTCGACCCCTTGTCCGCGGATATATTGCAGTATCTCAGCTCCGAAGTACCCTCAGCCACCGGCGCCATCAATCTCCTCTCCTACGGGTTGTATATCCCTCCTCTGCGTGGCATCCCCTTGTTCGCGGCATCCCCTTGTTCGTGGCATAGTCCTGGAGGGAGTAGGTACACCGCCGAGCAGGAAGGTGAGAGGTTTGGCATATCCACAGGGAGGGAAGAATTATCTTTTGTTAACTAGCAATGGCCCATCGATGAACCCACACCCACTATGGATGCACCGGTAGTATGGATGGCACTCAACAAACTCATCTCCAATGCCAAGTGCCACCTCAGCCGTGGAACCCGGGCCTGAAGTGGTCAATTTTGCGTATCCCAAAAAGACACATCCCAAAAAGACATTGCCATCAAATATAGCTGGCGTAGCACCCGCCGAACCCTGAGGATCAGAGCAAGAGCCCAAGTGGGGAGTGCGACGTTTACGTTTACTTCAAGGAGGAGAGAAAGGCAGAAGCACCTCTCAGGCCAACAACTGCCTTCCCAGAGTCATCACCAGCTCAGCTCCATCGTCACAATCTACCTTTGCCGTTCTATTAGGTGAGCCGAATACACCGTATAGACATTCGGGACCACCGTCACCAATTTCTCCTCCAGACTAACCGGAGGTAATAACCCCCTACCCCTACCCCCACCCAACCATTATACAATTTACAGTGACTAACTGAAAATTACGCACCACAGACTCCAGAGCCAGAGACCGTTCTATCAACTGGGTCGAATACACCGTACAGGTACCCACTTACCAATAACGGATTTCGCGGAACAAGCTACCTCGCTGGCGGAGTTGAAGACTCTTACCAATAACCGATTCGGGCAACAACAGGCTAGGTTCATTAAGCAGGAGACCGCTTTTACACAGTTGAATGCCCTTACCAATATCCGATTCGCGGCGCAGGATCACATGCTGAAGGAGTTCAAGACCACTACAACTGAACGATTTGACAGCCAACAAGAGGAACTAAGGCAGTACAGTGATAACAAAACCGAGGAAGCAAGGCACAAGTCAGACGACTTCCACGTCCAGGTATACGACGAACTGCGAGCATTCACAAGCGAGAAATATATAGAAGCCAAAGGGTACGGGGCCATCGTCACCAACTTCTCCATACTACGCAGAGGTAATCCCTACCCCTCCCCGTTAATACAATTCACAATGACTAACTGAAAATTACTCACTACAGACTAGAGCCAGAGACACGAGCTCTAAGAATTCATATTTTACCATTCATATGAAGGTGTTCGTAATGGAGTCCGTAGGGGTCTTACCCCTGCAATGTAATAGTATTCGAGGACGCTTACACCTCGTACATGGAGAGCAATGACCGAATATTCACCAGGCTTGAGGGATGCATCATGGCAGCATTGGTCGGGCTTTTTGTGCGGTGTTTCCGGAGAAGAAGGGCGAATCGAGGTTTTGTCAGGCCGAACATTCAGTCAGGGACTGGGAATTCAGAGGTTGGATAAGGAGGGCACAGAGACAAAAGAAGTCAAGCAGGTTTAATCTCGAATCACTGTGGCATCTGTACTGCAACCGAATTCTGATCATTTATATTGCAATAATGAAATGCAGGCTGAGACTCTAGAAAACACTTCCAACCAGAGACTAATCCTTCGAGAATGGCATTAGCGCTCACGCACCAAGTCAGCCACCGCAACAGGAACTCGACTTACTTTAAAGTATCCCGGTGTAAGAACACCTGTTCCCGTTCCCAGAAGCAAAATCAGCGAGGGGCACACTGAATCAACCAGCACCCCCGCGGATTATCCACAGTACCCTCATCTTCATGGTGCGCGGCACTCTAGATTCAAATACTATCGTGAAAAGCAGGGTTGCGCAAGTGCGCTGCTGCAAAGTGCTGTTCTGCCATTATGAAATACTTCTTTGAAGGGGTATGGCATTCCGGTTACCACACAGGGGCTTATCAAGGTGAAAGATCATGTTTTCCTCGTAGATCATGTCCAGACTGAGTTAGTCTGGGAATGTAACGACTGTATGCGCTGGTACATTGCCTGGGGGGAAAGTTATGGCGTACCCATATTTTTTTCTTTTTTTTTGTCTCAGGCAAACCTGCTAGCGTGAATATTGTACAAAGCATCAGGTTGCATAAACACCCCAAAGTGAGGCTTTTAAGAGCTACAAAGTTGCAGAGGAGGGCTTCACATTAGAGAGATTGTATCACCACCATTTAAGGGCTATTGAGCCTGAAATATGGGTGCTATGCAGAGGTATACGAAGGGCCCTTATTGCATATTCTGTTCATGGGAATGCATGACTAATGCATGTCTGAGGTGCGCCATAACTTTTCCCCTGGCACTGTATATAGAGGGGACATTCCCCTCTCTACTAGAGGATTTCCCATCCACGAGCGGCTTGTGCCAACCAGAATATTCAGTTACCGCATATTTAGTAGGTTACTCTTTGCTGAGAGGGTGAAGATTTCTGATAAGATTGAGAATTAGATAAGGAGATAAGGTTTAGAGCTGATTGAAAATACCACAATAGATCAAAATGTCCGAACTATCCCATCCAAGTGAAGCCACAACGATTCCGGATGCTTTATACTTTGCTGCAGAAGAGGCAGGGAGAATCCCACAAACGAAGAGAGAAGAATTTGTGAGAGCAGTAACGGCGGGGCCTGTTGAGCAGCAGCTGGTCAATATTGCAGGCGAACTCTACGCTATGGGCAGAAAGATGGATAGAAAGTTCGATAGGCTAGAGAGTTTGTTACGAGGGTTCATTGCAGAGATGCAGGTATGTATCACAGCTGAAGAACCTACAAATTTGTTTTAATTTGGTGACAGGCAAAGTGATATCTCGAGCGCAACATGGATAGTATTGTTTATCGCGTCAAAGTGGGCCCTGTGGTGGAGAAAGAGTCCGGTGTATGGGAGGAGAGTTGAAGAATTGGGTTCGATTTGAGTTGCAAGAAAGATTATGTGGTTTAATTTCAATGTTTCTCTCACATCATAGATGTCATCTGATCTTTATTCTTATAAAACAATCTATCTATTGCGCACTCACTCGTATTCTCGCATATCTATATCAATTCGCGACTAAAATGATGAGCACTAAAAGACGCCATGCAACCATATACAGTACCCGCATAGGTTCAGGGTAGGTCGCGCTTCGGGCAATCGAAAGAGAAAAAAAACAGGCTATGAACAGTTGGCAGTCACGGAGCGACTGTGAAAATATTCTTACGATCAAGTATATTTAGAAACAAATTGTGCAGAGATTTATCTGATTTTCACAACTACGGGTCATGTTACAGTGCCTGGGGGAAAGTTACCGCGACCCCATTTTTTTTTTTTTCTTGTCTCAGGTCAACCTGCTGGCGCGAATGATGTCCAAGGCATTGCGTAAACCCCCGAAAATGAAGCTTTAAAGGGCAGAGGGCTACCAAGTTGCGGAGGAGGGCTCCACATTGAGGTGATTACAATCGGAACCTTTTGAGGGCTATTGAGGGTGATGACCTATAGGTGCGATGCAGAGGTATATGAAGGGCCCTTATTGCATATTCCAAGCATGGGCATCCATGTCGAGGTAATGCATGTCTGATTGTCGCGGAAACTTTCCCCCAGGCTTGCAACCGTGTTCACCAACGATTGGTGGGCTGCAATTACTAAGGATTCCACAGGCAAAAGCAGCGCGTTGCAACCCCTAAAGCAGCGCAAGACCTCGGTGTTCACCCACTCCTTAGGTATCCAAAATTCTACGGGGAATTAACCAGGATGCTAAAGCATGGGAAGAAAGGCAAGGCGGCAGCTAACCGCTTGGCCGTCCCTCCCTAGACAACAATAGCACTCCGGAGGTACAAGTGCAGTTCCCAACGCCGGAACCCACTCCAGCCATCAAAGCAGGAAACCGGCAACAGTCACTACCAACACACCCCGATGAAGATCACAGACCTTTGGTACGAGTAAAGGTAGAGATCTTGAGTGAGGAGGAGAAGGAGAGAAACGCCGAATGGAAAAAGAGACAGCAGTCCGACGAGACCAAGCTGCGCAGGAGGAAATGAGTGCTCATGAAGTGATAACGAGGAGGAATATGGGTTTGCTTGGTAGTGGTAGAGTAGGGGTGCGCTCTGAATCCTCCCGCGTTTCCGGGGGGCTCACGAGTATTAACTTTAAAAAAAAAAATATAAAAAAAAAAGAGGGCAAAAGCTGCCTCAGCGTCTTATTCCCGGTTACTTTCTTAATCAGAGTTACTTTCTTAGCACACAGTTTGAATGAAAACTCAGATTGTTCCGACGACAGCGCCCGCCATCCTCCCAACCACATAACCTGCCACTCATACACACAACTTCTTCCTAGTCGACTTGCTTAAAGTCCCTATTGCCTGTATATGCCGGTACTTGTACTGAATAGGGCCTTTTGCTCGTAGGGTTTAGCAGTATTTTCGGATGTAGGACCATGCCGCTTTGGAGGCATGATGTGCTTGATGAGGAATATGCTCGATGAGGAGGTGTCCGTATACCTAGGTGGTGACGGCGTTTGTGTATAAACACCGGAAGGTTCAGATCTGCTCTACCATAACAATTCCTTTCTTATTCGCGATCCATACCCATAGCAAATTCTAGTCGGAGCCTTTTGCCTGTTCTATTCGAGGTTACTTTCTTATACATTATTACTTTCTTGTCCGCGAGTTCTTACGGTATGGCATCCCAGTTACACAAGGCGCTTATCAAGATGAGAGATCATGTTTTCCTCGTAGATCATGTCCAGACTGAGTTAGTCTGGGAACGTACACAGAACACGCGCTGGTATTAGAGGGGACATTACCCTCTTCTACAGGATTTCTCATCCACGAGCCAGCTATCCTAATATTCAGTTATCGCATATTTAGTAGGTACGTACTTCCTGAGTGGGTGAAGATTCCTGATAAGATTGAGAATCAGATAAGGAGATAAGGTTCTGCGCTGATTGAAAATACAACAACAGATCAAAATGTCCGACTTATCCCATCCAAGTGAAGCCACAACAATTCCGGATGCTCTATACTTTGCTGCAGAAGAGGCAGGGAGAACCCCACAAATGAAGAGAGAAGCATTTGTGAGAGCAGTAACGACAGGGCCTGTTGAGCAGCAGCTGGTCAATATTGCAGGCGAACTCTACGATATGGGCAGAAATATGGATAGAAAGTTCGATAAGCTAGAGGAGAAGATGGATAGAAAGATCGATAGGCTAGAGAGTTTGTTACGAGGGTTCATTGCAGAGATGCGGGTATGTATCATAGCTGAATAAAACCTTCAAATTTGTTCTAATTTGGCGACAGGAAAAGTGATAGCTCGAGCGCAACATGGATAGTATTGTTTATCGGGTCAAAGTGGGCCCTGTGATGGAGAAAGAGTCCGGTGTATGGGGAGGAGAGTTGAAGAATTGGGTTCGAGTTGCAAGAAAGATTATGCGGTTTAGTTCCAATGTTTCTCTCACATCATAGATGTCACGCACATCTGATCTTTATTCTCATAAAACAATCTGTCCATTGCGCACTCACCCGTATATTCGCATAACTATATCTATCAATTCGGGCTCTATAGGGTCGACAATAATGATGGGCACTAAAAGACGCCATACAACCATATACAGTACCGGTATAGATGCTTCAGGGTAGGTAGGTCGCGCTTCAGGCTATCGAAAGAGAAAAAAAACAGGCTGTGAACAGTGGACAGTCACGGAGCGACTGCGAGAATATTCTTACGATCCAGTGATATTTAGAAACAAATTGTCCAGAGATTTATCTGATTTTCACAACTACGGGTCATGTCACTTATATCTCAGGGCGAGGCTATTATATCTCATACTTCCTCTGCTGCCTCTGTATATGAACAGGACTACATTACCACATGGATTGTACGGGACCATCTGGCAATTTGAACCATGTCATGATTGGCGAATAGTACAGAACAGACTTTCACCGACCATTACATAGAGCATCCCTTCCATTCTTCGTTCTCCCCCATACTCACCCTCTAAGAGACACGCTCTAGACTGCCCCTCTCCTGCCTGCCCTTCTTATCCTCCCTTGCCATCTGAGCCACAACCTCCCCTAACCTCCTCACCCCGTCTCCATCATACCTAACGCCTATACCGCCAATGCCTTTGGTGGCAGAGCTGCCGAGTAGATGTTCCGATGGAAGGGAAGGAAGATTTTGCACTGGCGGAGGTTGTTTGAGAGTCATCGGATAACATACCTGCTGCCGAGGGAGTTGAAGACTGCTATGTAATACTGAAATCTCGTGTGAAATATAGTCCAGGTGAGGGATGAGAAAAAAGTTTTTATAGGCATAGTGACTAATCCTTCGAGATTGGGCATTTGCCCTCACGCACCAAGTCAGCCATCGCAACACGGAACTCGACTTTAAAGTAGGTATCCCGGTGCAAGAACACCTGTTCTCGTTTTCAGAAGTAAAATTAGCGAGGGGCACACTGAATCAACCAGCACCCCCGCGGATTATCCACAGTACCCTCCACTTCCTCATGGTGCCCTGGAACCTCCAGATTCAAATACTATCGTGAAGAGCAGGGTTGCGCATGTGGGCTGCTGCAAAGTGCTGTTCCGCTATTGTGAAAAGAGGTATGGCCGGTTACACAGGCGCTTATCAATCATGTTTTCCTCGTAGATCATGTCCAGACTGAGTTAGTCTGGGAACGTAACGACCACACGCGCTGGTATTTAAAGGGGACATTCCCCTCTCTTCTACAGGATTTCTCATCCACGAGCGGCTTGTGCCAACCAGCTATCCTGATATTCAGTTATCGCATATTTAGTAGGTTACTTTTTGCTCAGTGGGTGAAGATTCCTGAGATAAGGAGATAAGGTTCTGCGCTGATTGAAAATACCACAACAGATCAAAATGTCCGACTTATCCCATCCAAGTGAAGCCACAACGATTCCGGATGCTCTATACTTTGCTGCAGAAGAGGCAGGGAGAACCCCACAAACGAAGAGAGAAGCATTTGTGAGAGCAGTAACGACAGGGCCTGTTGAGCAGCAGCTGGTCAATATTGCAGGCGAACTCTACGATGTTGGCCGAAAGGTCGATAAGCTAGAGGAGAAGATGGACAGAAAGATCGATAGGCTAGAGAGTTTGTTACGAGGGTTCATTGCAGAGATGCGGGTATGTATCATAGCTGAAAAAATCCCTCAAATTTGTTCTAATTTGGTGACAGGAAAAGTGATAGCTCGAGCGCAACATGGATAGTATTGTTTATCGGGTCAAAGTGGGCCCTGTGATGGAGAAAGAGTTTGGTGTATGGGGAGGAGGGTAGTTAAATCGCAGATGCCAAGATCAGGTTAGAGTGGCGGGAACGAGAACAGATGTCACGCACATCTGATCTTTAGCCTTATAAAACAATCTATCTATTGCGCACTCACCCGTATATTCGCATATCTATATCTATCAATTCGGGTCGACAATAATGATAAGCACTAAAAGACGCCATACAACCATATACAGTACCCGCATAGGTTCAGGGTAGGTCGCGCTTCAGCCTATCGAAAGAGAAAAAAAAAACAGGCTATAGTTGACAGTCACGGAGCGACTGCGACAATATTCTTACGATCAAGTATATTTAGAAGCAAATTGTGCAGAGATTTATCTGACTTTCACAACTACGGGTCATGTCACTTATATCTCGGGGCGAAGGCTATTATATCTCATACTTCCTCTGCTGCCTCTGTATATGAACATGGCTACGTTACTGCATATTGGTGGACGGTCGGGTCTGTTGGATAGTACGGGCCATCTGGCAATTTGAACCATTTGCCAATGGTCATGACTGGCGAATAGTACAGAACAGACTTTCACCGGCCATTACATACAGCATCCGCCCCATTCTTCGTTCTCCCTCTTCGCCTTCCGCCTGACCAAAAGTCAGTCTCACCCCTCTGAAAGGCACTCTCTAGACTGCCCTGTCCTGCCTGTCCTTCTTATCCTCCCTTGCCATCTGACCCACAACATCCCCTAACCTACTCACCCCCGCCTCCATCATACCTAACGCCTATCCCACAAATGCCTTTGGCAGGAATCATGGCAGAGCTGCCGAGTAGATGTTCCGATGGAAGGAAAGGAAGATTTTGCTCTGGCGGAGGTTGTTTGAGAGTCATCGGATAACATACCTGCTGCCGAGGGAGCTGAAGACTGCTATGCAATACTGAAATATAGTCCAGGTGAGGGATGAGAAAAAAGTTTTATAGGCATAGTGACTAATCCCTCTAGATTGGCATTTGCCCTCACGCACCAAGTCAGCCATCGCAACACGGAACTCGACTTTAAAGTAGGTATCCCAGTGCAAGAACACCTTGTTCTCGTATTCAGAAGCAAAATTAGCGAGGGGCACACTGAATCAACCAGCACCCTCGCGGATTATCCACAGTACCCTCCACTTCCTCATGGTGCCCTGGAACCTCCAGATTCAAATACTATCGTGAAGAGC
>Ga0307511_10006130_pt1 | contig 12139 bp, 10 predicted proteins | sample 13_EM_MG_FD_200266 | JGI IMG/M metagenome (GOLD analysis project Ga0307511, IMG submission 200266) | Populus trichocarpa ectomycorrhiza microbial communities from riparian zone in the Pacific Northwest, United States - 13_EM | ecosystem: Host-associated > Plants > Roots > Unclassified | place...
ATCCAATCGGCCCGACCAGATTATTAGCCCAGACCAGTAACCTAGCTTGCCCTTAGCAGTAGGTGTGCATGAATTGTTCACGCACGCTTGCTATAGAGACAATGTAATTAAAATGACAATGGGGGGAAATGAAAGCCTTACCTGGTGTAGCTGGAGATTAAGTCGATGGCGATGATGCATTCGTTGGGAGATGTTGCATTCTTCCTTTCTATTTTTGTTTTTGTTTCTCTCTGATTGTCCTTCTTTTTGGTTTATGGTGTTTTCTTCTTTTGCTCTTTGTGTTTCCTCTTCGGCTCCCTCTGTTTTTGTTTTTTTGGTCCTTATTTCTCTTTGTTTTTTGTGTTTGGTTGGTCGGATCAACTACCTACTGAAAGGGATAGTTGAAGTTCCCTTGTTGAAGCTCTGAAGGAAAGCCCTAAAATGCCTCTGGTTTCTCCCTCTCTCTTTGTTTCTTCATTCGTCCTCTTTCTTTTTTTCTTCTCTTTTTTCTTCCTTTTTTGGTGGTTTTTCGTCTGGCTTTTATAAGACCAGAACCCTAGTTGTTCCTCAGCACATCTCTTCCCTCCTGGAAGGAGGATAAACGTGGCCGGGGAGTGTTAGTTTTTTGTTTTTTAGACTAGGACACCAACGATCCTGCCATGATTGGTCTGTTGGTGATGAGTTTTAATCCAGACATCAGAGGCGTGTCATAAGTTGAATAAGACGGGATTGACTTGGGATTTGTGGTAGACCATTTGGTCTATATTTTACCTGGATTGAGATGATGGAGTCTTGGTTGACCGACATTTTCTTTTTTGTAGGTGGCTTCCTCTATTCCAAGCGAGGAAGGGGATGAACAATAGGTATGAAACGACGCCATTTTGAGATGCACAGGTCCACCTTTCAATTTGCCCCCTGATATTCTAACATTTAGCATTTAGGCTCTTATTCATGGAAATCTTTTGTTTTTTATTTTTCCCCTAGATCAATTGCAATTAGACCCCTGGATTTCAGCGTCATTTACAAAACAGTCTTTGGTTTCCAAATTAATCAATTCAGTCTTTAATTGACTCTTCAACTTTTAATTCTTTCAAAATTAGCTATGGAAAAATCAATTAACCCTTATAGTATTACCGCCTATTCACTTCGGTCTTTGGACTTTAATTTCTTGCAATTTTAACCTAAATTGACCCCGAACTTTGATATTTCTTCAATTAAGTCCCCAAACTTATCAATTCTTTCAATTTGTGTTGTTTGGATCCAATTCTCAAATTATTTTTCATTCATTCATTTTTTTAGAAATTAAAAAATTAGGTTATAACAGTATTTAAGGTTTAACCCTTAATGTTTTGAATCATAGTCTTTTTATCAAATTTTAATTTGTTTTCAATTTCATTCTTAGATCCATAATATTGCTTTTTTATTTGCTTTTAGATTTGTTTTTAATTTTTCCTTTCAATTCAAAATTTTAGTTTATCCTCTCAATTTGTTTTTCAAATGAGATCTTTATTCTCTTAATTGCTATTTTTTTTATTCTTCATTATTTTTGTTTCGTCATTCAACTTTTGATTTATTGGGATTTGGTCTCCTTGGTTTTTTCCATTCTTTTTAAGCCCTAGTCGGGAGTCAATCCGGGATAATTATTGGGTCATAAGTTAAGTGGATTGACTCAAGTTAACCAAAGGCAATCAAATCCTTTTGTTTTATTTTAAAAAAATGAGCTAACGTCATTTTCTTTCCCGATTACATCCTTCGAAGTTGTTCATTTTAAAAAAATGAACTTTGTTATTTTCTTCGGTTTTCTTTTCAATCAGGTTCTTCGTGTCTCATGATCTAGGTGGAAGGTTTGTCCGAGTGGCCCAAGTTTTTTTATTATCGCTTTTTTATCCTTTTTTATTTTGTTCTTCAAAATTGAATTCCTTTTAAAATTAAACTTTGTTTTGTTTCTGTTTTGTCTTATATTGGATTATCATATCTGCATGATCCTACTCGCGGGTTTTGACAACCTTCCTTGGTTTTATTAGTGCTTTTTTTAAGACTTTTTTTATTATTTTTTTTTCAATTTCATCCTTCAATATTTTGATTCTTGGGGATTGACGATCATTGTTTTTTTCAATTCTTTTTATGATGTGGAGTCATTGATTTTTTTCTATTCTTTAAAATACAATGACAGCTCTTGAGCTTTGTTTTTTTACACTGTAGAAAATTTATCATGGTTCGCGGCAAAGCGCGGGCCATACTCCATCCTTGTCCGGACATCGGCTTTGGTTATCCGATCTATTGTAGCCATGTTAGGATAAATATTGTCATAACCTATTTTTGACTAAATTATCAACATATAGAATAAAAATAAAAAGATTAAAGAGAAAAATGATGTGTAAAAAAGAAAAACAAAACCAAAATGATGGAGGAGTAATATTATTACGGAAGATCATTCAAATGAGGAAAAAAATTAATAAAGATTCAAACAAAATTGAAAAAAAATATGGTCTTAATTAGAATATTTGAAGGAGATCCGTGATAACTAATGAAAAGAAATAATATAAAAATTTTCAAATATTAATTTCTCTAATATTTTTATGTTTTGACGACCCTCATCATATAAATAAAAGAATCAACCCTACTTATGAGGGGGATTTTATAAAAATAAAAATAAAAGGAGAAGGAAAAAAACACAAGAAAGAAAAAAGAGAACTATAAAAAAAAATATATATATAAACCTTTTCATCCCTTTTCTACCAAACCTTAGCCACTTATCTCTACATTTTTTCCCTACTAACATCAAAGCCACCAGTCGCTAGAAGCTCTCTACCCATCACTATCAATAGCTCAATAGTAAACCACCACGCACAACCCTTTTATCTCCATCTCCAATTATCAACAATCTTTATCTCTTGTATAGACCACCGAAACATTAACAACAATGCCACCGTGAGAGAGTCCCTCTCTCTTCTTCACTCCACTCAACACTCATATGTTATCTTCTCTCTTTTCGTTGCACGCCACACCACCACTCCAATGCTACACCAGTAGCCCATATAATTCATAAGCTATTGAATTGCCCAATTCCTGCCCACTAGACCCCAACCAAGCAATAATCACTAGAACCCAACACAAATTAACATTTACAACCCTTGTCTTTTTTTTTCTTTTCCACCAAAATCCAACCAAATCACATATAGATTCTTTAGAACTCACTATAAATCTTTTCTCTATCCACTTACTTACTTTCCACCTTAAAATTCATATATTCTCTACTTCTTTGTATAGGTTTTTGAAGCGTGCATGAGACAGACCTGTTGTCAACTCATAACATCTCTTACGTTCCATCCTAGCTCCAACGCATGACCACTAAGCACCATCCTTATTATTTCCACTCTGGTGGCTTTTAACACTACCCTATCTTGTTTTTAATGATTTTTGGTTGATTCTGAAGGTCATTTTTGAACTTCTAATTTTTGAATTTATTCCAAATAATTTGTTATTTTTTTTATATATAATTGTGTTGAATATGAGTTTCGTTTGATCAACATATATGAATATGTTATGTTGCTTTTGATTTGGCCTTGAGATGATTTGTATATTTTTCATAATGGCCCAAAAATGTAAATCCTATTAAGTTTTATCCTTAGATATCGCATAAAGATAAATGAATTCATGTATGTAAATATCAATGTTAGTATTGGTTTTCATATCCTTATCTTTCTTTGTTGATTTGTATCTTCCTCGTAACTTAACATTGACCTAGGAGTTATAAATTCTAATTAGGTTTTTTCTTGGATGTCATATTAAGAGTATGTGAATTGATATGATGTGCATGAATCTACTTTTACACTTTTATCTTTTTTATATATCGAGTGAACTTGGGTAGAATTGGTATAATATTATAAGGCACATTAAGTGTGAGTAGAGGCATTTTAGTTGATTTTGAACATAATCTAAGAAACGGGTTCAAAAATCAATTCACCATTCACCATCTTTTAGGGTCCAACACTTGTATTTTAAAAGTGGTGATTGGTTATTGCAGCCAAATCTAGATCCCAAATCATTATCTTTAGCATTTAGCAAACACATATATACCAATTTAGGTGGACAATTAGTAAATAAGCACCATATGTATATTTTATTATAAAAATCAACACAAAGCAGCTGACTTTAGGTAGGATGTTTTAGGGTGATTTTCACATTCCTTTTATCATAAACAACTCCTTACCTAGAACCTCTAAAAGACTATTTAAGGTTTCTAGTTACCATAAAACTAGGTGAAGACATCTATTTTTTATTTTTACCTTTAATTCACTAAAATATGTTCTACGACAGAATGATAACTCTACTAAAGACTTTAAGAGCTAAGCTTTGTCTATTTGATTCTATGATAATATAGTCGTTATGCTTCATGTTCTTAATGTTTTCCTTATTATTTTTCCTAAACTATTTAATGTTTTATTATTGGATTTTATATCTTTTGTATGATTATTTTGGTTTGATTGGATTTCATATTTTTCATGACTGGATATGTGTTTATACCTATGCACATACTTCATAACATTTATATTTGTGCACACATTGTTGTAGGTCAATTTGGGGAACCAGTGATGTCCCGTTAGGTCATTGATCTAGACAATAATCATGAAACCACCAAACTCTCATGGATAGTCTATTAAGTCATGATTAGTAAACTTATAAGGCTTCACCTTAGTCAATGCTCTTTCGTTTTATAAGCCTTGATTTAACGTATTAAGGCATGTTAATTGAGTAATGAGAGACCTTTTTTAGACCAATTTATATAGTTAACTTACCCTTATATATAATGGCCATATCCTTTTTGTAGGATGTCTCATTGTATTACCACTAGTAAGCCTAAAATGATGGGTAACAAGAAGATCCAACTAGCAAAATATTTGTTTGATCCTATTCGAGTGATTCTACCTAGTTTGAGCTTTTTCTTCATCTCTTATAGTTTGGTTTTATATAAGGTCTTCGAGAGAAATTAAGTTTTCAAAATTTGATTTTTATGTCTCTCTCTATAAAAACTTAAAAATAATTTGCATAAATATAAATATTCATAAATATAAAAAATAATTGATTGGATATAAAGTAGTCATTTATAATGGGTGGTAAGACTTATTGAGTCTTCTGATGATGATCAATAGTTTTATAACTATTTTGATGCCCCTAAATTCTAAGCAGAATTGTTTTATCAACTTAGACACTTTATCATGATTTTTGTACACATAAAGATTTTGTCTATTATTATCACTATTATTACTATTATTAACATAATTATTATTGTTATTCTTATCATTATCATTATCATTATAAACTAATATTATTGTCAATATTATCACTATTAGTAGTATTATTATTGTCTCATCATCATCACTAATATTATTATTATTATTATTATTATTATTATTATTATTATTATTATCTTCTTCACAATTATTACTATTATTATTAACATCATCATTATCACTACTATTATTATCACTATTAATATTATAATAAACTATTATTATTACCATTATTATCATTATTAATACCACCACCACCATTATTATTATTATTATTATTGGGAAAGAGAAATAAATAAAAAAGAAAGGCTAGCTGGCGATAAATTGGTCACTGTAAGCTGACACACACCACCTAAGAAGGAAAAGAAGACAACAAAGAGAAGCCGCACACGTTGCCCCACGCGCCAACAATTTTTTAAATTAAAATATATTAATTAAATATTGAATGATGTTATTACCCTTGATCAAGCTAACAATTAACAAAATGCTAGAGGCAAAATACATATTATCCCTGATTCCATGTGTTACTTTTTTTGGAATCCAAAGGCACGTGTGTAATTTTATTGTATATAAAAAAAGCAAAAATATATCCCTGCTCGACAATGCTAGCTTTTCTGATTTGAGGGGCTTTTTTGTTATTTAACTATTCATTAACACACGAAAAAGTTGACAATATCTCTAAATAAAGACTAATTTATCATATGAAAAGACAAAATTGCCTCTAATTCAAAGCAATTTTTTCTAGGAAAACAAAGGGATTATAGCATTTCCAATGAAAAATACTATTTAAAAGAGCCAATTTGATAATATGGCTTTTTTGAATATTGTAAATATAGCTTTTAATGTATTTGATACACAATTATTTTAACAACCCAATATGACTCAGTTGACTTGGAGGGTCTAAAAACAACCTAGACGATTCTCAATCAACTCAATATTAAAGGATAAAATTAAAAACAATTCAATTAAAAAAAAAGAACAAAAAAAAATGACCTGAGTCAACTTATGTGAACTCGCCAAACCCATGACATAGATTATGAGATTATGATAATCTCATTAAAGCAAACCGAAAAAACATTGATTTAAAAAAAAATCAAATGAGAAAAAAAATATATAAAAAAAAACACTATTGCAATGAATGTGTTCTGGTATTTTTACAAGATGTGTAGTAATAAAAATTTTATGAGAGAAATGCTAAAATAACATTTTATTTAGCTTTCCATTAGAGTATGAAAAACAAGAAAAAAAATTAAAATATTACTTTTTTATTTTTATTTTTTTGATTAACGTGGATGTCTGGGTTAGTTTGCGCGTATCTCGACTAATTCCACGGGTCCTGAAGTTAACAACCATGTAAGCCTCCAGTACCCTTAAAATTTATAAAACTCGAACTTATAAACTCTAAAAAATAAATTTAAAACCAAAACGATTAAACTATACTCCTTAAAATTACTATTTTCTTTATTTTTAATCTCCATTTAGCTACTGAGCTGGAGTAGCTTTTATTTATAGCGTTGAATATAAAGAAAAGAAAATAATGGGACTGCAGTGAATTTGCCTAACGTTTTAATTGTTTTTTTACAGCAATAAATGATTACGAATGGTACTTGTAGACCGGAACCTCACAATGTTTCAAAGCAAGGGCTGTCTGCCTCGTCGCTGGATGAAAAGTCACGTGACCTTCTAGTGAGATATTTTGTCGGATAACGTGTTGGAGCATGATTGGGTTCTCATCTAGTAATCTCCTAGCGGACCCTCTCCTAATCAGCCTAACAATAGTATCGCCATCGCCATCGTCGTCGTCGTCGTCATCAATCATAGTCTCCTCTTCCTCTACAAATAATTACAACACAGAGCAAAAGCCACCAAAACCCAGAGAAGAAATAATTAGAAGTGCAGCCATTTTTATTCAGTGTAAGCTTTTTCTTAAGAGAAGAAATGGCTCTCAGTGCTGCTTCGATCTCCCATAATAACACTCCACGCATTCTCTCCTCTTCTTCAAATACATTTTCTCAGCTCAACAACCAGAAGAAGATCTCTGCTTCTCCTCATTTCTCCCTTTTATCGCTTACTCCTCGCTCTTCTCTCTCCAGGTTCCTTTTCTTGTTTTTATTTTAATTCAGATACGTACATTTTTCCTCATTATTTTACAATGCTGCTCTTCTTCATTCCTGATACGTTATTAAGTTTTTTTTTTTAAAAAATGCGTTCAACAACGTTGTATTCTTTTTCTCTTCTTCTTTAAATGCTCAAATTTTATTTTATTTATTTGTTCATCATTTTATTCTGGGTTTTGAATGTTTTTTTGTTATTCTCATTTTCGTGAAGATTTCTGTGTTCCTTTTATTTCAGGAGTAGTTTTGTTTCCCAGTGGGGAAGAAGGGAGCCTTACTATTTGCACGGCCATGTCTCGTGTTCGGTTAAAGGTTCGTTACCTCTTCTTTTCTCTACGTTGGGTTTAGACTCTTATTTCCTGTCTTCTTTTTAGCTGATTGGTACGATGGGGTTATTTGGCATTCCGTGTCTTAGCTGTTTTGCTGGATGAATCCAAGGAAAAGCTTCACCTTCCGAAAGGTGATACGTGGTCGGTTCATAAGTTTGGTGGCACGTGTGTGGGAAGCTGGGAGAGAATTAAGAATGTAGCACAAATTATTGTTCAGGATAGCTCAGAGGGGAAATTGGTGGTTGTATCGGCGATGTCCAAGGTGACAGATATGATGTATGATCTCATAGACAAGGCGCAATCACGGGATGGTTCCTATGTATCTGCTGTAGATGCTGTTTTTGAAAAGCACAAATTAACAGCTATGGATCTTCTTGATGGTGATGATCTTGCTAGTTTTTTGTCCCGGTTGCATCATGATATTAATAACCTCAAAGCCATGCTTCGTGCAATATACATAGGTATCGGACTGCTCTCTCTTTACATGCATGCATGTATATGAGGTGTTGAAATGGATTAAATCTCGTCTTTCTTATGCAACTAGTAAATTGCAATATCTGATTTTGTTTATATTTTTTCAGCAACTCTTTATTTTATTTTATCTTCAATCCATGTTGATATGAACTGCTTTTCTGTTTTCCTGTCATATCTGGCTTTCTACTGCAGTATTGCCTCTGACAGCTTTCTCCTTTCATCTGTTGCAGCTGGTCATGCAACCGAGTCCTTTTCTGACTTTGTTGTAGGACATGGGGAGTTGTGGTCTGCACAGATGTTGTCATACGTTGTTAGAAAGGTTCAGTGGTTATTTGCTCATTGCCATGAAGAATACCTGCCAATTGTAACTCTCACAATTTATCTGATTTATTGTTAGGTTGTTATTTTCTCGTGCAGAACGGGCTAGATTGTGAATGGATGGATACAAGAGAAGTGCTTATAGTAAATCCCTCTGGTTCTAATCAAGTTGATCCTGATTTTGCGGAGTCTGAAAAAAGACTTGAAGAATGGTTCTCTCGACATCCATCAAAGACAATAGTTGCGACTGGTTTCATAGCCAGTACGCAACAAAATATTCCCACAACATTGAAGCGGGATGGAAGTGACTTCTCTGCAGCTATAATGGGTGCCTTGGTGAGGGCTCGCCAAGTCACAATTTGGACAGATGTTGATGGGGTATACAGTGCAGACCCCAGAAAAGGTTTGTTCTTGGTTTATTTACACTTGTTTTTTTTTCCCTGTACAAGGTTCTACCTCTACCGCTGTACTATCTAGTGGAGACCATTCAGATTGTGGAGAATGGCCTCATATAACTTTGAGAGGACACCAGTGATGAGATTGGATTGTAATGCTGAAAGATTCCTTTCCCTTTTCATCTGCAGTTAGTGAGGCTGTAATACTAAGGACATTGTCTTACCAAGAGGCCTGGGAAATGGTGAAGTTCACCACTCTTCTCGTACCTGTCAATGCTGAACTATCTAACTGCATGTTTCTAAGTTTATATTTGTGTGGATTTGCAGTCCTATTTTGGGGCAAATGTCTTACATCCTCGCACTATTATGCCTGTGATGCGATATGATATCCCCATTTTGATAAGGAATGTTTTTAACCTCTCTGCTCCCGGGACGATGATCTGCCGGCCTGCTGAGAATGAAGATGGCCAGAAATTGGAGTCGCTTGTCAAAGGTTTTGCAACTATTGACAATGTGGCTCTTGTGAATGTTGAGGGGTGAGGCATTTCTTGGTGATTTCATATTCATTGATTTCATGTTGTATTCATTTTTTTCTCTCATTTTATGTTTACTCTTCCGTTGGCAGAACTGGAATGGCTGGTGTTCCTGGTACAGCTAGTGCCATTTTTGGTGCTGTGAAAGATGTGGGAGCTAATGTCATTGTTATATCCCAGGTACTTTTTATCCCCTGGTTTCAGATTGGTGTTTTTCTCAGATAACATTTATGCAAAGTGACTGGATTTCATGCAGGCTAGTAGCGAGCATTCTGTATGCTTTGCTGTACCTGAGAAGGAAGTAGCAGCTGTTGCTGAGGCTTTGAAGTCTAGATTTCATGAAGCTTTGAATGCTGGACGTCTTTCCCAGGTTCTGTTTGGATTGAACTAAAATTCAACATAAACAGTACCAAGTCTATGAATCTTTATGATTTCACTGTCGTCTTAGAGTTTTTCCCTTAAATTCTTTTTATCTGTTTTTGGCTTATCATATTTTATGGGAATTGTGGAAGTTCACGTGTTATGACATTTTTGGTAAAACTTTTAGTGTCTGGAGAACAGCCATACTCGAAAACAGCCAACATTATCTTATTTCAGTTTCAAAACTTGAGCTCATGGACTTTTGAAATCTGATAGGGGTTTTTTGTTTTGAGTATGATCTGTTCCTGTCTTATGCACTGATCTAATAATAATTTGCTTCATGCCAATTTAATTTACTGTCACAGCTACATTTTTCTGAGCTTGTTCTCTGATATGTGGACTCTTGGTTTGGAGCTCTATTCCTGTAGTTTGCTTTCTCAATGGCGGAGCATATTATCTTTTTCCACTCTCTAATGTATTGGAATCATATTTTCCCACTTCATTGTTTTCTCAAAATCACTCTTCAGGTTGCAGTCATTCCAAATTGTAGCATTTTAGCAGCTGTTGGCCAGAAAATGGCTAGCACACATGGAGTCAGTGCAACTCTTTTCAATGCTCTGGCTAAGGTAAAATCATTTATATATATATATATATATATATATATCGAGATGAGTAGTCTGGATGCTCAACGTGTTTATACTTTCAATATTATGTCTTCTTATTTATTTATTTTTGCTATTTTCTTCTGACACAAGTATGAAATGTTTTTGCAATGCAGGCTAATATTAATGTCCGTGCCATAGCTCAAGGTTGCTCTGAATACAATATTACAGTTGTTATCAAGCGTGGAGATTGTATAAGAGCTTTAAGAGCTGTCCACTCGAGGTTTTATCTCTCGAAAACCACGATAGCAATGGGAATCATTGGACCTGGTTTGATTGGTGCCACATTACTAGACCAGCTTAGAGATCAGGTGTGTATTTGGATGCTGATATATCTTTTATTTTTCTTTCATATGTCAGTAATTATGGAATAATTAATGTTTGAATGTGAACATTAATGGATCCATTATCTTCTGCGATTATGATAGAGTTAATAGCGGTTGATCTAAAGTAACATGACTTTAAAAATTTGTAATAGAGGTAAAAGACAATGGAAATGTTGTTTCTTATCATTCAACTGTCATCTATTTAAATAAGAATGTGGTGCTCGATCAACATTTAGAGGTTTTTTTGTGTTTTCTTGCTCACGCTAGTACTACTAATGATGAGTAAATGCTATATGAGTGCCCAAAATGCACTTTGCATAGTGTGTCGATGGTGACTTTCACCAAAAGAAGATTTAAGGCTGTTGGAGGTCTATCTTATTCTTTCTTGTTCTACTTAAACGAGTACTGCATTTCATAGACAGGTCTTTTTATTTCTTCCCATAAAAACCAACCTTCCCCAAAGTGTTTGCTTACATAAATCATGTTGCAAAATGCACTTTGCAACATTGCAAAATAAGCAGTAAATACCATGTTGTGTGTCAATACTTTCACCAAAAGAAGATTTAATGCTATTGGAGGTCTATCTTATTCTTTCTTGTTCTACTTAAACGAGGACTGCATTTCATAGACAAGTCTTTTTATTTCTTCCCATAAAAACCAACCTTCCCCAAAGTTTTTGCTTACATAAATCATGTTCAAGTTCTAGTTCAATCTAGGATTTATTATCACTCGAATTCTTATGCCGTTACATTAAAAATAAATGAAAGTTTTATTTCCCAAGTTTGTATGTCATGACCTCTGAACTAGGCACCGAAAGGTTTCAGTAAAGCTTGAATAAATGAGCATCAGGTTCCAAGAACTGTTCCTGACCACTGATACTTGCACCCTTGACGTTGGAAGCCATGCTGTGGCTTGCAAAATGGGTAGACAGGAGTTGAGAACATTACCTAATGGAGCAATGCATATATTTTATTCTTTTTTAACTAGGTATTGTTATTATTCTAAATGCTATATCAGTCTGAACATGTTATGAAATTTCTTTTGGCAGGCAGCAGTCCTTAAGGAAGATTTTAACATTGATTTGCGTGTTATGGGAATCACTGGCTCGAGAACAATGCTTTTGAATGATGTGTAAGTCTTAAGAATTACATCAGATTCCTGCCTGTATGATACTGTCTATTACCTTTTCTTTCTGAGTTCCTATGAACAACTATTGGTTAGCATGTGGCACATTTTTATCAAATAGCATAACTAAAATTTCTGCACGAAAATGCTAAACTAATAAACAAACAAACAAAAGATCATTCTCTTCAATTTCCTTTGCATATGATGTATTGTAAGTGAAAGACCATACC
>Ga0307511_10006131_pt1 | contig 12138 bp, 11 predicted proteins | sample 13_EM_MG_FD_200266 | JGI IMG/M metagenome (GOLD analysis project Ga0307511, IMG submission 200266) | Populus trichocarpa ectomycorrhiza microbial communities from riparian zone in the Pacific Northwest, United States - 13_EM | ecosystem: Host-associated > Plants > Roots > Unclassified | place...
CCTGGGATCCGCCTCCCCGAGGTATATATAACCCTCGACGTCGTTATCTCCATCCCACCCATTCCATTCCTTCCCTCTCTCTCGAACGCGTTCATCTCCTGGTCTCCCCACCCCGGACACAACTCTTCCGGTCAAACGCGTCTCTCCAAGACCCCTCAGACGCGTCCCGGTCCTGCAAACCGCGTCGCTCTCCCACGTCCTTCGTTCTTCGCGTCCCTTTCGGACCTCTTCCCTCGCTCGCTATCGTCCTTTTTCCCTTGCACTCGTTCCATCGCCCCTGTTTTTGTACTTGCTATCGGATACTGGTCTCTTTGCTCCTGCTCCTTTCATCCTCTCCCCGCTCTTCCATCCCCCTGCTCTGTCTTACGTTCTCTTTTGCACTGTAACGAACATCTCGTGCTCATTCTCGTTTTTGCTCTCCCCTCCACGCCTTTCTCCCTTTTAACTGCTTACTCTCGTGTCATTTTTTGTTCTTTACTCTCCTCTCCCGCTCTCGTTCTCCTCCATGCCATCAAGTCCATCACAAGCATCAGGGTCGAAGCCGTAAGCTTTTTTTTGGTTTTGTATCTTTCATTACAGACGTTAACAAGCGCATACAGTCTTTTACGTTGCTCCTGCGGCAAGCGTGTCCCAAACGTCAACAAGTGCCAAAGGTTACATCGCGATGGGATCAAGATCACGACCCCAGAGGGTTCCCGCAAGGTCTTCCGGACAACCTCAAAAGTGTTCCGTTGCGCCAACACCGGATGCCCGTACTCCGCCGATGATTCCGGCAATTTTCAAGTGAGTGGACGTTGTTGCTTTGAACCACGTCCTTCCTGACCACGTAAAAACAGAGACACGCTCTCCGCTGCAAGCACCCACCACCCGCCACGGATGATCAATACCCGACCCCAGAACCTTCGTCGCCCCGCCAAGAAGACACTGAATGGATGAACGAATATTTTGGCGATGGGCCCGCTGCCGTTGATATGGCGGTAGACGATGGAGCCGGCGAGGGCTCGAACCTGGATCGTGACCTCGACCGTGCGTCCCAGAGCACGCTGGACATCACTGACGACAACAACGGCACTGGCAACGACGACGAAGATAACCACCTCCACCCCGACGAAGATGACCGCCACCTCCACCCTGACGAAGATGACCACCGCCTCGACGATGACGACGACGACGACCTCCACCACGGTGACGACGACGGGGACTATGATGGGGAGGATGATGGTGGGTCGTTCGTCCCGGATGAAGACGATCCGGCCGAGATACCAAAGGCCGAATGGTCTGAGGATATGGTCCAGACGACAGCGATGCAGTCACTCGGAATATGCGTCAATACCGTAGCGAGGGTTATCGTTTGCCTCGCATGCTCCTCGGTCATCAAACCATCGGACCTGGTTCGGCACCTCAGGCGGGCCCACAAGCCATTGTCGACAACCCCCGAGTTCTGCGACGAACTTGTCAACACCTACGATCTCCACGAAGATCCTCTATCGTCACGACCGGGCAGCATCATCACCGCGATTTATGGCCTCCCCTTGGTCTCCGGATACTTCAGCTGCAACACTTGTGGCTCTGCCTATCAGGCAGAGAAGACGGCTCGGGACCATGTGGCGAAATCCCGAGAATGCAACGGGTACGAGCGCCGTTTCGTCCAAACGTACCAACCGACGTCTGGTAGAATGTATTTTGGCGTCAATCTGAATCCTGTGGTGGACGACGTATCCGAAGACCCGCTCGATCCTCTGCATTACTTCAAAACGACCTTCACCGAGCCCCTGTTCGCCGACATCCCAATCACTCCCCCAGACTCTGCATGCGACACAAACCATTTTCTCACGCTTGAACCGTGGCTCGACCTCGTCCAAGGCAAGACAGGGCGCGAGCTCAACGACTTTGTGCGGGTCCGAGAGCCTGAACTTCGAAAGGTGGTGCGGGTCTGTGTAGACCGGTATGTACAGACCGCCGTCAAAGACCTCAAGGGTGTCGATAATGAAGCGAGAGCCACCATTGGTGACTACCTTGGGTAAGTGAATTTTTGGATCGCTCTCGAAGATCGACTGACGATAGTTTCAGGATTGGAGTGTCGCCGAACAAACTCAAGGACCTCCAGAACGATAAGACGAGGAAAGCGTACGGCAAGGTTGGGGCCGACCTCGTCACCTTCTGCCTATTGGTTACCAGTGGGAAGATCACCGAGTTCAAGCAGATCCAGGTCACTCGCGAGATTATCGACGCCGGGAAAAGGTTTGAGCAAACGCTGGAGCGGATATCGACCCTGGATCAAGACAAGGCGCTTCAAGATTTTCTCTTTTCGCTCTTCACGCAGAAGCGGCGTGGAATGGCCAACAAATTCGTTTTCCCAGTCTACAGCTTCCTCGTAATTTACTCGTTCACGGAACACGGAAATCTTCGACCGTGCAACCTCTTCACCCCGTTCTTCTCAAGCGTCGTCTTCTTCGGACGGGAGGCAATCCTCCAGGCGATCCTCGACCACGCCAAACGTGAAGACATGGGCTTTTTTGAGTGGGTTCAGTTTCTTCTGTCGTCGTCAACTTGGTTGATAACATTGAATTCAGAACTTACGAACTATACAAAATCTACCTGATGCTGAAATCAGACCACTCGTTGGGGGTCGTCTACAGCGCGAAGAACCTGGCGAAGAAGGTCGCCCGAGAGCAACACCTCGACGACAAAGTTGACCTCGTCGGGCCAGAGCGGGACACTGCTATTCTGGGGGCGATCACCATCAAACTCAAGAGCATCGGAGTGCTGTATCACAAGGTGTTTGACGAGTTTGTCGGGATGCAGAAGAATCTATTTGCGGGCGTCGGTTACGATGACAAGGAATGGTTCTCGTTCGGGGTGCCCGACAGACTCACCGACCTCGTAAACTCTGACCGCCCCGGATATTGTTTTGGAGACGATGAAAGGAACGGCTTCAAGAAGTACCAGGATCGCGGTCTCAACCTGATACTGAACCATCCAGGTCTTAAGGACCGATACGGCTGCATGGTTGCGAACGGAAAATTTATCCCCAACGTCGTCGCTTGCCACGATTTCCTCCGACAGTCTTCAGAGGCGGATACGAAGGCAGCAGTCCTCTTCCATATCGGGTTAGGGAGCCCGGCGCGAGGGACAGAGTCTACATCGCAATACCTTCGGAACCACCCCCAGGGCAACATTCGAAACATCAAGATTGTCGATGGAGATCTGTGCGTGGTTGGCGGCTACAACAAGTCATCGAGCGTGGTTAGTTTTCCCTCATGCTCTTGTTCCTTGATTGCGACTGACCTCCGGTCTAGACAGAGAATCTGAAGACAATGTGCCGTTTCCTCCCCAAGAATCTTTATGTAGCGATACTCTTCCAGTGGTTTGTCGTCCGGCCCGTACAACTCTACCTCGCATCATTGCTCGGGCTCAAATCAGCAGTTGAAGAACTGCGGTTCCGCCTCTTCCCTGGGATCTACCATTCGTTCACCTCGGAGGAGCTCTCGAGGTGCCTCAAACGTGACACGGAACTCCACCTCGGACAACGGATTGGGATTGCCGATTACCGCGAGATTCAAACCGCCTTCGCTGATGAACATCACGATCCAAATGCTCTACCGATTCACACTCCAGATGCCGCGCGGGACCTTCAACGTGGACATTCCTCTCTAACAAAACAGGCCAATTATGGTTTACGGTCGGATGAGCTGCGAGACGTGGCCAAGGACACAAGAAAGGCCTATCGCCGGTGTTCCACTTGGTGGCATCACATCACCGGTAAGTTGATTTTTCGTCCTGGTTAGGTTGACGTGTGTCTAACGTCTTGGATGTCAGGAATCGAGCCGTTGGAATCGCCTCCTACACATCACCGAACAGACGACGGTCGCCGCGACAATCTCGAGACCCCATCATCAACCTCATCGCGCGACCTCCCGCCCAACGAAATTGTGCAGGAGATGAAGGCTGAGCATAAACGGGAGATGGATGAGTTCAAGGCCGAACACAAACGGGAGATGAATGAGTACAAGGATGAGCTCAAGGTTTTCGCGCAGTCGTGTGTCGGCAACGTAGTGGGTGCCTCGCTCGCAGTCCGGACCGGAGTGAACGCAGCCTCCTCCAACCACCTTGAACGAGAACATTTCGTTCCCCACCCGTCGCTCATCGGGATGCTCCGCAAGTTCCTGGGCGACCCGGGAGCGACGTTCAAGAACGCCGCACAAGCGGAGGCTCTGGAGGTCTCGCTAGCAGGCGACCGCCACATTTTGTTGGTCGGGCCCACTGCGATGGGCAAATCACTCATTTATATGCTCCCGGCCGCCCAACGCGACCACGGGATCACGCTCGTTCTTCTCCCCCTCTCTGCACTCCATCCGGAGTTTGAACGTCGATGCCGGGATCTCAACATCTCAAGTTCTCGATGGCTACCGGGCATCAACGATCGACCGAACACGAGGATTGTATACGTGTCGCCTGAACACGCACAAATGTCCCACTTTACTAACTATTTAATGTCCATCTCCCGCAAAAACGAGCTTGTGCAGATCGTCGTCGACGAGGTTCATCTTGTCAAGCTCCACGACCGCTTCCGTTTCTGTTTCTCGGCACTCCGTCCGCTCGTCAGTTCTGGTAAGTTGTTTATCTTTATTGAACTTTGTTTAACACGGTCTAAACATCGGCCACAGGTGTTCAGATCGTGATGATGACCGCCACCTGCCCACCCGTCCTCCGATCAGAAGTTCTATCTTACATCGGGATCACCTCTGCAAGCTGCCACATAATCCACGCCCCCACTGATCGACCGGAAATCTCTTACAACGTCAAGCTCTGTAAATCTCTGGAGGATGCAGAGAAATCGCTTGTCCAGGTGTACAAGAAATGGTTGGATATGAAGAAGGAAGACCATTCCCGCCGGGTGATCGCATACGCTCGAAGCAAGAAAGTGGTCAACAAACTGGCGTCGAAGCTTGGGTGCAAACCCTTCCATGCGGATCTATCGGAGGAAGAGAATAAGGAGACGTTCAGGAATTGGGTGGATGGGAAGACGAAGGTCATCGTCGCAACTTCTCTATTGGGGTGCGGGATAGACGTTCATGGGGTTGATCTGGTTCTTCACCTCGGGACGCCCTGGTCGGTCTTGGATTTCGCTCAGGAGAGCGGCAGGGCAGGACGGGGCGGCCGTCCCTCGACGAGTTTCGTGTTTGCCAGTGAGAACGAATGGGAAGTAGAGACCGAGGAGGGTGACAAGTATGGGAAGCGGACAATGCGAGACTGGGCTCTCGAGACATTGGCATGTCGCCGAATGGCGCTCAGCTCGTTCCTAGACGGCGGTCATACGACGTGTGCGACCCTCCCAGGCGGCGCCCTCTGTGACTTTTGTCGCAAGCAGTCCACACAAGCGCATCCTGGGAAGCTCTTTAGGTTTTCGGCCCCAACGATCCACCAGGGTGATATTCCACCCCCCAGCAAACCACCGCACATTCCACCGATCTCTACAAAGTACGAACGGGACCGGAAGAAACACGAACGGTAAGTGCTTCTTTTGAAACAATTTCCAACGGTTTCTGACGGAACGTGGTTCCAAAGAACACCAACGATCGATTCCGAGCTCTCTCCCGAGACTCAGGAACTGCCGGTGGCCAGCAGTAGCTCCACCAGTCACGCAACAACAACACGGAAGCGTGGAAGAGAAGAGCAGCCGATGTAAGTGGTTTGTCTTTCAAACCATTCGTTCCTTTGACACATCGCCAACAGGAACATGAACAAACGTCCACGGGTCAGTCTGACATCCAACAGCAGCACCCCCACAAGGAACGCGAACGAACGTCCACGAGCGAGCCAGGTGTCTAACAAGGGCAAGGGTAAAGAAGTGCAACGGACGAATAACCCTAACCTGATCAACATCGCGGAACGGGCGGCGAAGGCCGTCGCACTGAGGCGGACGGACCAACCCAGGGGCGGTTCCAGCACCACCCTGGACGGAAACCGATGGGTTACCGAGATAGGAACTGAGGTCGCCGCACAGATGGTTCGTGACGTCCGGGCGGACCTCGACACGTACAACACCGGTTGTTCGGTCTGTTGGGCGACCGGCGGGTATGACGACTGGAGGGAACATGAGTCCGGGAAGGACTGTCCAACAGCGCCGCTCGATGACGTAGCGACCACAGGTTGGAAGTCGTTTAAGGACTCGTTGAGATTCCAGAAAGGGCTCATGTGCTGGAATTGCTACCTGCCGACGGTACGTTAGACATCCTCTGATCAACGCCTTTTCTAACGCACGCAAAAAATAGAAGAGTGGCTTGCCCGGGGCCGACTACCATACCGCATGGGACTGCCGCCACAAGCACCTCATCCGACCCGTTCTATTCACGTTTTTCACGCACGGAGCGGCAAACCTGAAGACATATGTCAAGGACAACCTCGAAGCTCACCCGTGGGAGGATGGCATAGAGGCGTATCTAGAGTGGTTGAGAACTCCACCGAAAGATGACGCGCCAAACCCCGTCAAGCTTTACTGGTGGATTTTGAAATACTGGGATCGGATACCTGAACACTGATTCAAGTCGGTTTCGTGCACTTTGACAATTATTTGTACCTACAAAACGTTCTCTAATTACAGCCGATGAATGGCACACTGTTTGGTCTCACCGAGTGCGAACCGTGAGCCCGTGATGTGGCGTTGCGACCGTGGGAGATCGACTGATCGCGTTGACTTGGTAGCTGCCTCCACCGCACCCGTCTCCTTCCTCTCATCTTATTTTCTGCTCATCTGCTCCTTTTTCCCTCATCTGCTCCTTTTCCCCTTGCCATCTCGTGTGTTCGCTCTTCAAACTACAAGGACTAGTACCGTTGCACGGCTAGTTATTTGACAGGATGCCAGCGGGTGGCTGGGTTCCACATGAAGATGGATGGAATTGCGATGCGGAGGATATATCTATTGGTGCGTACGCTATCTATTATACATTGTGTGTTTGCCAACAGTATTTTAGAGCATCTATCTGCTGTGGATGGTTGGCGGTTCTACGTGACAGACCACCGCTCCAGCGATAGGCCGGGATACGAAACCCTGCTTATATCAACCCCGAACGCCAACTGGTCGCCATGGCTCCGGAGCTCTGACGCTCCCGTTTACCTTCGTGCCGACGGAACGTTTGGTGAAGACGACCCAATTTGCTGGCCCCAGAAACACCACCCCGGCGCGCCCCACCTCCCATGTATCCCGCTGACGGACCCCCGCCCTCATTCTCTTGTTCACACGTTCCGGTCCGGCCTTCGCAAGGAGCAGGTCACGTTCTCAGACGACTTGGACGATGGACTTCGGGTTGGCACGCTGTCAGAACACTTTACCCGGGGCCTCAAACGACAGGTCGAACATTTCACCAAAGACGTCCAAGAGTTCCTATCGAGGCAGGCAAACCCTCACCCCCGACTCGAGAGGCTTTCGCGGTCCCTCGAAACCACCATTTCCAAGATATCAAGGCTTCAGGACACCCTCCCCCAACTACGGCTCACATTCGGCCTCGCCTCTCGATTCTACCTCGAGGCACAGGGATACCTCAAGTACCACACCATACTCAAGGCCACAGGAAAAACGACTGTAGACCTCAACCTCGTCGGCGTCTGGGTGGAGGATGCGCACGTTTGCGCGGAGTACCATCGTATGGGAGTTCCGGTGTGGTATATTCGAAAACCCTATCAGCCCCCGGAAACGTCGGACAAGTTTGTCAAGTTCTGTGAACCTCGCTCCTACGCACTCCGCCCTCTGTGGCCACCGGGTTGTTTTAGGGACGATGGCTATGCAAACAACTACCCGACGCTCCTTGAGGATCAGACCAACATCGGTAACCGTCTGAGGGTCTTTGATGCTTGGGCGGAGTCAAGGATGAACATCGGCTTCAGGTGAGCTCCTCGTCACACAACTACCGGTCAACCGAAGCTGATCTAAACAGTCAAGGGCAAAAACAACGTCACGAGCAAGAAGACGGAGAAATCACACGGTCCGTTGGTAAGTTGCGTCCCTTTCTTTCATTGACCATTTATTGACCCTCTAACCAGGTCGTACGCGTATCAACAAAGATATCGAAGCAGGTTAGCCGAGTCCCTCTACTCACTCGTCACGGGTGTTCACATTTTTTTTAGAAAACGTCCAGAATAAGCAACTTCAAGCACTATTCGAACCTCCGCCCGTCAAGGCTTGGGCCGACGTCGCGGCTGTCTACGCGAACATCCCACTCGAGGGCTTGCAACATCAACCCCGGTTCGTTCCATCGATTGACTTGATCACTGGAGTCGCCTCGGAGAGGAAAGCGAAGGAGTTTGTTGCGGTGTGGAGGTTGGTTAGGACCTACTGGCTTCGCGAGGTCTTCATGTCTCGCAGGCCTCCCGAGTTTGCCACGCGAAGGGCCTGGAAGTCATTCGCGGTCGGGACGTTCACCGGTCCGATCTCTCAAATCAACAATGAAACCTCAATCGCCCGGGTCCGATTTACTGAGTTTCTATGTCTCAGAAAGGTCGCCTCCCTTCCGAGGAAGGACTTCATATTCTTCAAGGGGGACGTCCAGGCACCATCGATGACAAGGTCACGACCAAGATGGTTCGAGACACGGTTAAAGAACTCACCGACCTCAACTTTTTCTTTGATATGTTTGAAGTCGAGTACCTCCGGACGTACGACTCACCGGTGGAGATCACTGACCGGATGCGACCGGTAGTATCACCCTTCTCGCTCGCCGTCCCCGCCGAAACAATCGCCCGATCTCAACTCACCGATCGCGCCGCATGGCTGGCCAGGGTTCGTGACTTTATCCGTCCTTGGGACGGCAAGAGGTTGAAAGACTTTGAGCTCAAGCTCTCCGCGAACCCTACCATTGACGAGGTTACCGCTCTCGAGAAGGCTGTCGCGGACCTCTATTGCTCAAATGTTACATACGTTCTCCGTCGTCGTCCTGTCCTCCCACGTTACGAGTAGCACCCCCATCGTCTTTTTGTATTTACCGTAGAAATGAATCCGTTCTCTCGTGCCACCAACCGCAGCTCGAGGCTCTTTTATTGGGAAGCCGGTATCTCTGCCGATCGCCGATCAGAAATCAACTTCAACGTTCAACCCTTTCCAACTCCTCTTTTACAGTATCACCGCCGTCCTTGCCCCTCTCCCGAGAATGGTTGCACCACTCGGGCTCCATGGTTCAAGGTTCTCTTTCATCGAGGTCACGGAGCGTCGGAAGGTCGTTGAGGGAGATTGGTTGGCATTCAGGTACGTGAACCGCTCAAACTTTTCACTGTGCGCGATTGGCTCTATTATTTCGTCGACCTAGTATATATTAGCGCTGGCGTATGCTCAGCATATGCCCTATATTTCTACAGGACCAACGGCATTATCAATGGGAACAGGGGTCAGGGGTATGCGTAGCCCCACATCCTCTGCCCATTTCATCCCCCTAGAGTGAAGCCCCTAACTCAATGGTCTTGGAGATATGACCTGCTCAATCAAGCAAGTCCAACCTCTCAATTGCACCCACATAACCCCCGTGGAGCTGCTGAGATAGCAATCAGGTGCCAACGCTCCACAGGTGAAGATGTAGCCAGGGCCCAGATCTTACAGCCAGATACCTTTGAGCAGAGCTCAGGGGCAAGGAAAGCGGCTGGGGACTCAATTTTGAATGTTTTTCCCAGTTCAAAGTTGAGGCTGCGATAGCGTGAGAACAGACCAATAGACCCCCCCTGTTTTTCAAAACCAAATTGTAGCCAGGCCCAAAAAACCCCTGTGTAGCATTTTTGCAGATTTTTCCCACCCATTCTCCAGATATTTAGACAGGATGATTTTTCCAGGGCTCTTTTTCAACTGTGAACCCATACAACCCCCTGGGAGCTGCTGGGGTGGTGGCAATATGCTGATGTAGAGGGTGGAAAATGCAGCCAGAAGCCCAAAATATATATCTGGCACCTCAGGGTACAATTCCAAAACCAGAAAAGGAGCAAAAACCCAACTCCGACATTCTCCCCTAGTTTTGCCACAGAGTGGGAATGGGCCAATGGACCCCCCCCAGTCTATGAGAGAAAGTTGTAGCTAGGCCAAGTAAGCCCCTATGTGATCACTCAACAGGTCACTTTACCTGTTTTCCAGGCACCCAGAAAGCGTTTTTCTACAAGGGCATCATTGAAGATGAACAGCATGCTTCAAACCCACATAACCCCAAGGGGCTGCTAGGAATGGCAATCAGCTGCTACCTTTCTACATATGGGAATGCAACTAGGACCCCAACTGACCTGCTCAACACATTAGAGTAAGGCTGTGGGCCATGAAAAGGAACAGAGAACTTGACTGAAATTAGCACCTCTCATTCTGCCGCTACAAGCAAACAAACAAATGAGATCACACCAAAACCATCCACATCTACAGCATCTACCTCCACCTCTACAGCATCCACCTCTACTACCCCCACATCCAAATCTACATCCATACATCCATATCCACACATCAAACCTACAGAACTGCAGTGAGCTGCTAAGAATGATAATCAGCCGCCAACATTCTCTACATATAAAGACAGCCAACACCCGAATGCATCTGCCCAACATTTCAAAGTACACTTCTAATTACAAAGGAAATCTGTAAACCACGTCCAATATCAAACATCCATCACCCTCCTCAGCAACCTCTAAAGGAAGCTCAAAGATAAATCACAAATTATACGGAAGGTTAGGTTAGGTAGAACCAGCCCAACGGGAACAGCTCATCAGAATGGGGGCCACGGGAGTGGCACCCGAGTGAACCGCGAGGGACGAGCGGCCCGGCGTTAGACCTCCAATCCGCTCTAGACGTGCCCAACAGATCTTGACCTGACCAGGCGTCAAACCTCCAGTCTGCTCTAAACACTCCCAAGAAATAAAAGAAAAGACATCACCACTTCAATCCCTCCACGCCGATGATCAAAAGCACTTGTCTGATGTCTTTACCACAACTGGAGTGACCCAAACCCCTCAAGAGCATACAGCCTATACCACACCAGCTATGCCAGAATGTGAAAAAAAGGAACACAATGGGTTTGCCTCTCAAATGATATCCCTCTGGTATAAATCATCCTCAGCTGCCGCAGCCAGCACCAGAACAGCTCTTCACCTTACTCCACAAGACATTGAAATCTCGAACCACAAGCGCAACAGGTCCAAGAAGCAGATCCCACCTCCCCAATTTGATGGCAGTGTTAAACAGTAGGAGAAAATGTCCAGAATTCTGGGACCTGGATGAGACTGTCATCCTCCAGGACAATAATGACCTTTTCTGAGCCATGCGGTCAACCTTGAGCAGGACATCCCCCCGGTTCCAACACTTGTCCAGCGAGGGACTCGATCATCTCAAGATCATGGCCAGCTGCCCCGTTTACACCGTTGGGGAGGATTTTGGCCACCTCGACTTCGCAAATCTCCTCCATGGTTTGGAAAAGGGATTGTGAGTTGCACACGACCAGCCTGTTAGAGTCATCCGACCTCACGACATGTTTGCTTATATTCACTCTTCATTGTCTAGGAAATATGCCCTCAACAGACCTCACCACCTTCACATGGCCTCAATCTTCTGAGCTGCTGTGGCGGTCAAACCGATACCTTACGGAGGTGGTCTCTGGAATGCCTCAAGAAGCAACGGCCAGCCAATTTGCCCCCACCATCCGGGCCATCAAAGTTTGGTAGCAAGATTCCCTGGGCCGAGGAGACCTTGGCAATCATGGAGGGATTTAATGCACCACAGCTGATCAAACGAGCACACTGGGAGTTGTGTACGAGGCCTGAGTTCAGGAGAGTTGATGCTGAGGTATATGATGACGAGGTGGAAGAGATGATGCTGACTCAGCTGCGAATTTTGTGGACAGCTTTGGTAAACCTAACATGGCTTGGGGAAAGGTTGTTGCTGGAGCAGACGAGGATCGCAAGAACTCTGCCTATCGACATCCCATGCCCTCATGCTACAGAAACTCCTTCCGCATCCATCATGCGGTCAACCTCGAGCAGGGCACCCCCCGGTTCCAACACTTGTCCAGCGAGGGACTCAATCATCTCAAGATCATGGCCAGCTGCCCCGTTTACACCGCCGAGGAGGATTTCAGCCACCTTGGCTTCGCAAATCTCTCCCACAGTTTGGAAAATGAAAGTGGGTCA
>Ga0307511_10006132_pt1 | contig 12138 bp, 13 predicted proteins | sample 13_EM_MG_FD_200266 | JGI IMG/M metagenome (GOLD analysis project Ga0307511, IMG submission 200266) | Populus trichocarpa ectomycorrhiza microbial communities from riparian zone in the Pacific Northwest, United States - 13_EM | ecosystem: Host-associated > Plants > Roots > Unclassified | place...
CGAGCACACATGCATGCCAATTGTTGCAGGAAGGTAATCGAAAGCACTTCAGGAGACGTCAGAATGCGTCACGTGAGGCGATTGAAAATACCATCCCCCTCCCAAACTCACCTGAGAGTAGGCTGGAATTCGAGCCGCCTGGCCCCAGCCGTTCATGTACATAGAAGGATCGGTGATGAAGAATTGCCGTGGACCATGCCATTTAACACTTTGAGCATCATAAGCCAAACTTTGTCTTTGGACGAGTCCGAGAGTGTAGACCAGGGATTGCAGCAAGTGTGACGCGCGAGAAGGGTGGTCGTCGATCGAGGTAGTAACACCAGACTATTAAGCGATGATGAAAACGGCACGACAAGCTGCTACAGCGTCGACTCCAACCGGTATGTACGGGTCAACAACATACGCAATCAAAAGCTGAAGATGCTAAATGATCAAGCGCTTAATTAGTTATTGATACACTGGCCTGTCTGTTTTGGCTCCGTTATGAGATCTGAGGAGAGCGTGGTGGGCCCGGAAAAATAAACGCAGTGCGCGGTGAGTTGGGTGCCACGGTGAGCTGAAATAACGCGGTGAAATGCACGCGCCCGGAGTCCTTATCCAGATTACGTCACCTTCTCTTTATAGCCTCCTTACTACACGCATCATATTGTGATGGCCTGATGGACCTGCCGTACACACCTGCAATGCTGCAGCTGCAGATTGACAGTCACTTGGTGTCTCACCCAATCAGAAATCTCAGATGCCACTGCTCGCAGCCCTTGAACTTGTTACAATGTCGACCACTCTGCTGTCGCAAGGCGTCTGTCATGATTTCCCAAGGTCTCGACAACATATACCTGAATCCCTTCCTAAAATTTCGTCTGCTCCCACCCTACAACATGGAAGGTCGCAGTGGGTGAGCAACAACTTCTATATTTTGTTCATCATGGGCCATACCTGTCGCGGTGCCAGGTCATTGGCAATGGATGTACTCATTTCCTATGATCAGGTTCAAAGCAGCCTTGATAGTAATAGCAGTCACACCCGCGAACAGCCGCCCAGGCAGCATAGCGGGATTAGAACGTCGGTATCTGTGGGTGGCTTATACGATTTGCCAGCTCAGTAGTACTCAGAATTCATCGTGCTCACCAGGCCAGCCTATCTGAGAAACAGTCAAGCGAAACGGCTGTTTCAACGGCTCTGTACAATTGAGCGAGTTCTCCCATCATGTCATTGGCAGCGTCTAAGCGAAGACTTACAACATACTAAATTACACTTATTGCAGATTGGCATGTTGATATCTGTTTCTGTCGGGTTCCAGCTAACGTTACATTGACACTTATACGTAAGAGTTCAGAGAAGTTGAACCTTTTCTCCTAAACTGGGTCGCAAAGGTGCAAATGTAAATTTCTTTCTTCGCTTGCCAATTTTTTCTGAACACGCACCACCCGTCATGTTTGGACGCGTATTGGTGGTCTTGCTCACTGCTGCAGCACTCAGCAAAGGCGGGAAGGTACAGAAGGACAACTTACAGCTTCCTTCTGATGCTCTTCAGTATCGGGAGACGGTGAAAAGCATTTTCAATGCTTCATATACTGCCTACAAGTGGGTTGTACTGCGTGTTTATCCACCGGACTTACCAGAATTTGCACAGGACATATGCGTGGGGTAATGATAGCTTGCTTGTCGAATCCAATTCCTACGTAAATGATCGTGACGGATGGGGCGCAACCATCGTGGACGCATTGGATACCATGGTATGTGCACGCGTGAAAATGATCGAGTCTATCGCTGAGATCCCTCATAGTGGATTATGGGTCTCTATACTTGGTTCGACGAAGCCGCCAATCGTACTGCAACAGTAAACTTCAGTGAATCGCAAACGAACGGCCTCACGAAGTAGGTACTTGTTTTATCAAACAATCCGGAAGCTACCCTCTGTCTCCATTAGCATTTTTGAGACTACTATCCGTTATCTTGGCGGTTTATTGAGTGCCTACGAGCTGTCGGGAAAACAGAGACAAGTTTTGGTTGACAAAGCTGAGGAACTCACCAAGCAGATGGCATATGCCTGGGATGGGGTTGGTTACTTCAACTTTTCACTTGCTTTGTATTCGACACAAACCCATACTTGCAGAATAACGCTATTCCTTATACGAATGTGGACTTTCAAACCCAAACTCCCCAGAAGTCGAATGTAAGTGGTGTAGTTCTTCTCTCCGAGACATATTACTGAGTGATTCCTCAGACGGGCATAGCCGTGGGTGGTACAGTGAGTAACCTTTTCAGTACTTTGCGTGATCAATGATATGTATATTTATTTGGTAATGACAGCTCACTTTGGAGTGGAGCCGTCTCAGGTGCGTATTGTGATCCCTGCTGTGGAGGCTCGAGAGACAGCTTTGTTGTAGTCTTTACACTGGTAATGATACGTACCGCCAGCTCGCCGAAAAATCCACCCAACAACTCATTCAAATGGTATGCTTTACCGCGCTGAAAGTTCGTATCTCTATTAATACATTTCATAGCCAGGCGTTCTTCCTGGCATGCCTGGCCAAATTGTTGATCCTTCGACGGGCAAGACAGTCAATAACTATGTGGTACGTGGACCTTGTGCAGTCTATCGACTGCTCGAGCCCTAAAGAAAAATTCCAGAGTTGGGGTGGGGGATCGGACTCTTATTTCGAGTATCTCATCAAATATGCTCGTCTCTCAAATACCAATGACTACTCGTATGCCGATTCCTGGTTGACTGCTGTTAACAGTTCGATCAATACACTTGCGAAGGTAACTGTTTCCTACGTGGCAAAGTAAACGTTGTTCTCATTCTGGCTCATGCAGCGCTCTACTGTTGGAAACTGGCTCTATCTTGCCGATTACGATGGTAGCAAAATCCGGCACGTCGGCTCCCACTTGGCCTGCTTTTATGGTGGGAACTGGATTCTTGGTGAGTATTGGACCATGATTTACTGCGAAGATTTGTCGATGACCTGGGGCTCAGGAGGAAAGTTGGCCAACGATGAGAATATTGTCAATATGGGTCTCAGCCTAACAGATGCCTGCTGGAATACATATGCAAGTACTGCGTACGTTATTTATACCTTCACAGTGGGGATCGACTGAGTAACTCCCATTCCAGCACGGGCATAGGCCCTGAGGGTTTCGCTTACATGTCGAGTGACGGTGATTATACTGGCGGATCCGTACCGGATGCTAATCAGACTGCATTCTACAACGAGCACGGATTCTACATCACTGGTTCGGACTATATACTCCGTCCGGAGGTTCTGGAGTCCAACTTTTATGCCTGGCGTGCGACTGGTGATGTCAAGTATTGGAACAATGCAGTCAGTGCTGTTAGGAGTTTCGAAGAGTACCTGCGCACTTCCGTTGCATACACTGGTATTGACAACGTCGACGACCGTGACTCGACCCGGGAGGATGAAATGGAGAGTTTCTGGTTTGCGGAGACGCTCAAGTACTTGTGAAGCCACTTCTCAGATTTCCCTGTATCGTGTGCTGAACCTGTCAACAGGTACCTGACCTTCGATGACCCTCAACACATCTCTCTCGATAACTGTAAGCATGAATCCAGAACCTTACACTTGGGATAGGGTAATGAGCTGACATTTTCTAGACGTATTCAACACCGAGGGCCACCCGTTCATAGCTCCCGCTGCATTGCCCAACTATGGGTCTGGTACAGTGTCAGTGACGGGTAATTCGTAGAGGATCGGTCGATCACAACGGAGTATATTATTTTTGAATTATTGCACAATGCTGTGAGTAATATTGGGCGGAAGGCGTAGTAGGATGTGATCTGCTTCCACCTCTTCTACTCGTCACTCTTTTCACTCACTAGTCACTCCTTTTACCTCCTTGTCACTCTCTCCACCCCCCGCTCCCTTCTTGCTTATTTACTGTCGTTACCGACTAGTCTGATCATTTTTTTCCTCACTATATACCTATAATGCATGCCGCACTACATAGTCCCTGAGTCTTTGTCCCACTCCGATCAGAGCAAGGTGACCTGCCTCTCCTCAGCCGAGTGTTAGCTCGGGCCAGTACAACCACAAACAGGACCCACGAAGTGCGCCATGCATGAGATGAAGGTGGAATTACATAATGGGGAGCCATCACTGCATGACTCATCGCATAATCTAGTTGAGTCACTGGGTAGTTTGGATTGACAGTGAGTTCGATAGCAGTGAGCCTAACCTAAGCCATGCATTAATGCATACTATAGGTCGCCAAATTGCGTCGATGACAGACAGCTCGTACATCCTATTCTACCTTGATGCTACACTGGAAACTATCACTGGATGTGGTAAATAGTAGTTACATTAGACATCACCCCAAGCTTCTAAGACCCTTGAGAATAGATACAGGAGATGCACTTTATAAGGAACACCAATAAAGAAGGAAAATGACTCGTGAGGTGTCGAGGAGATGATGTCATCGGGGTAATTGCACCTCCTACAGTACCGGTGGCACATCTGCGGAAGAACACGAGGGTGACGTACAGACATCACCGGAAGGAAGTGTAGGTTGCCGAATATTAATGACCACCGGGCTCCGGTTTGCAAAGTTGGTGTCCCCATGTTGCTGGTACGCCCCCGTATCTTCACCTGGCAGATCCGAGCACTCCCCGGTTGGCATCACAGGCTGCATCTCGGCGTCCTGCACAGATCCGTTTCTCTGCCGTGCCGAATGACATTCATTCAGTTTATTGAGTACTGCGGAGATGAAATGAATTATCCTCTTGATGAGAGGGCGGCGTGGCTCCACAGTCTCGTGGTCGTCCTTGGGTTGATCGTTGACGAGCAAAGCTGGACCTGGATCCGCTTGGAACCACCAATATTCTCTCCTGTCTCTCGCAGTCCAGATACACCATCCAACCAGTACAATCACAGCGAACATTGCCGTTCCGATGGATATCCATGATAGCAGGTTACCTTTGTGCCACCATTCGGCTGAAAGGGAAATGAAGAAGAAAATCATGCTGAACGGTACGCATGGTGGGGGTCAGCGCTTGAATTATTCGCGAAAGATCGCGAAAAAAAGATGACGCACCCCCAGACTAGAAATGCATGTGGCAAGCTGTACACGATAGCCAACTTCTCTAAACCGTGCTTTTCATCCCACAACGAATCAAGAAACTTGGCCTACGCGGCATTATGTCAGTGGCAAGATGCACGGAATGAAAGGTGCGACCTTACAGTAGCAAATACCGAATTCCGGCTCTCTGTGCGGTTATGCCGAACGAAGACTAAACCAAGCATGATACTCGCAAAGCTAGCCATAAGCGACAAGTAGCTAGTGATTTGCCTGAGTGACACCCCGTTCCCGTTATCTACTGTGCCGATGGCCAGGAAGCCGACATTGGCACCGAGAAGAACCGTAGCCTGTTGTGGAGGGTGTCCGAGATCACAGGCACGAAAAGAAAAGAGGACGTGAGAAGACGCACAAGAAGGTTCGAATCCTCTAATTGTGAACTCAGGTGGGTGACAAACGCATTCCATCTTACCCTGCTTGCAACCCTGTCAACGAAGGTCGTGTGGAGATGTTCAACGCTGGTGACCGGAGAAAAGAATAAGAGCGGTGCACAGATCATCATTGTTTTCGAAGGATGATATTTCCAGCCGTGGATGCTCTGGTTAAAATTAAGCCGAGCACATTGTTCGCCGTGGAAATTTTCATAATAATACAAACCTATAAAAGGCTCAGAGAGGAAGTGGTACAACGAGGGTAGGGCTCGTACAAAATATCTTCATGATCCTGGCTACGGGAGGTGAGTGACACATTTGAATATACTATGAAAGCAGTATAATTTACCAAAGATAATTGCATCATGTCCTTGATCGCATTCCCGATTGGCTGTGACGACGACTTAGTATTTTCTACTGCATCACAAATTCTTACATTTTACACCCTCGAGGAGAGACAAGAGGGTTTTAAGTTCTTCAGGAGTCCATGGAAACGGGCTTAGAGTTGATGTGATGTGGTCTAATCATTTCTTGCTTCAATAGACCTTTACTGCGTTTGAAGCAACTAACCACAAATGGCATGCTTGATCATAGCCTTCGCATTATCCACCAATTCCGGTGTCACTTCACATAGGGTACTAGGATACATATCCCAGTGTGCCCTGCGTACACCTGAAGTCAGTTGATGCAATATAAAATGCCTGAAAAGGAATAGCGTGGTTAGTCAACCACTCATGAACGCATGGGCAAATTACCATTGAGATGTACCAGTACAGAGCTTGAACTGCCAGTCCTTGCGATGGCAAGAATAATTTAGTTCACAATGTAGATCTAGTGCAGTGAGGTCCTGGGGGTGTGACTCACCTTTGTGTGAGAGTGTATCGACACCCCTGCATGACTCAAAGACTTGAGACGCAGTCCACCCGTCTAGCCAAAATAGGGACCGGCTCGCGGGGTTCACAAAATAATAACCGCATAGTAGCACGCCATAGTCGTCTCTGCGAGGCTCCAGCACCAATTCCACTTCGTCGAGGTTGAGGGAGCTTAGATTCTTTTTGTTGACTTCATATCGTAGTTCGCCCCAAAGAGACTTGTTGAAATTTTCCACATCTGCAAGGATTTCTTCGTTATGGATGTCCACGTCTGTGAACGTGCGCTGTATTAATTTCGAGTCAGACAGTGTTTGGCTTAAGAGGATACGTAGCTTGCCGTCCAAGAATTCATATAGAACAGGGCACCTTCAGGATGTCTACAAGCTTCCCATCCATTTTGGAGCTCCTTGCTATAAAGAGGAGGATCAACGTTAATGTCACGAACAAGATGCACAGACAGTACAAGCTTAGCCTACCCATTACATCCATACTCGAATTGCAATGGAGGGATCTCGTAATCACCTACGAAAGGTTCCCTTCCAGCAATAACCCTGTGAGGGAACCATATAGATGATATACATCATAGGCTCACTTGAAACATTTCTTCAAGTATCGTTTCACATCATGACTCGTCAGTGGTACCAAACGAAGGGGCTCAAGTTGCTCTGCAACGAAAGTCGGGGATCCTGTGGAATTATCGGCACCCCCCGGTAGGGCAACAAGTCTGCTATCAGGCTGTGCTATTGTTGAGTGTGCCGCCAACGAAATAACACTACAGGCTGCAGAAGGGACATTGAAAGAATGGGGAATGCGAGGACGGGGCGTAGCTCCTTCGTGTCGACGATAAAATCTCGCACTTGTATTGGATACTCCACTCCGACGAGACATTGCACTCGAACTGCGAAGCGGTAGTGATACATTGGTCGTATAAGGCGAGTCAGGTAGATGGTGCTTTGACGGAGAAGGTCTGAGGAGGTCGTGACTTGGGCCAAGGTTCCGCAGACCACTTGTAGGATTAGCAGGTACATCCAGTGAAGTTACCGAGGGATGATGATGACAACCTTGCATGCCGTGGTTGGTTTGTTCAGATAGGCTTATCGTATTTGTGGGGAGGTGTACATGAGGGCTCACGGGTTTCTGCAAGAAATGTGCTCCATTCAGGTTATGGTACGCCAGATCAAGAGAGTTTCGTACGGATCCTGTGGTTTGCTGGTTGAATGGCCCTGAAGATGACGAGACAGATGACCGTGGAGAATTTTGGTGCGAGTCGACGTGCTCTACACCATAAGACGTATTGGTGCATGACGGAGGTTCCAAGTTGCCAGAGGTCGATCCAATGCTCGATGGGATACAAGAGGTAAGGACGACCCCGTCCCTACCAGTCCGCGCGAAGGATCGTGGGGTCGTCGAACGACGAGGCTCCTGTTGCGAACCATCGCTTTGTGTACTTTGGCGGGGTCGGCCTCTAAACAATTTTTGATGCAGCGAAGAGAATGGCCAAAGGAAGAGATATATCCAGGACCGCTGACGGAAAACTAGCAGGGCTCTTTGGAGAAGAAAGCGGAATGGCTGGATTAGACGTTGGGACGGCATCTAGGGTTGGTTGGTTGATGACAGCCTGCCAGAGAGAGACCCTTGAACTGGCTTCTGCCATAGAAATATAGTGCTGAGAATCATGGGTAATGATGCTGTATTCTGAATTGTCCTAAGGGGCATCTAACCACAGCCATCATGGTTTCGGAACCAAGGCTGTGCCGGGTATATTCAATAACCGGCAGGTCGTCCTCGGGCCGGGCCGTATGCTATGTCAATCCCTCGGCCGACAATCTAACATTGGCATATCCGGTGTCATTTACATACTAATTCGCCAGTCCAAGCGTCAAGGTAAAAAGAAAACCTGGGATCCTCTTGCAGATAGGCTGGCTGCCCGCTCACGACGACTCATCGGAGGTGCCCTCAAGACGCTCAGAGAATTTCTTCTGAAAATCGCTGAGGACGCGAATGACCTCGCTAACCGGGTCATTCGATGGCTCTTTTGCTTTCCTTCGGGTGCTGCCGACACCAGCAGTGACCAACCATTGTGTGATGCCACACCTCGGTCTGTTCGAACCTTGTCAATCCCAAGGTCGACATCCAAACGAGATTGATGGGACTCTGGCTTGAATTGTACTATCCTACCTTCTGGTATGTCTTCTGGTGCTACTGAAAGCTCTGGCTTTCATGGTCCATGTCACAACGGAGCGATTGGCTAGTGCCAATTGTATTTTTCGAAGCCTCCTATGTAGCGCCGAGTTCTGAATACTGATGACATCAGACTTGGTTTTCTGCCAATACCTTGACGCCTTCTAATCGTCATTTAAAATTCTGGAATGACGATGCAAACAGAATGCATGTCATTCTATTCATGATGCTAGTTTCACAGATATTAGAAGTAACTAATTCACTCTTCTCGTGAACTGGGTAACTGTGCTCATCCTACGTTCGTTCCACTGTCAGATCTATACAACAGACGAGGTGCTAGCACGAAGCTGGGCACGGTAAATCACACAGAATATCTTTGTTGGTGATTTTCAGTTGTATCTGCCTCTGGGCCTGCGGAGTGGGCAGGTAGCAATTTGAGAGCTGAGATGAGAGATGGTCGGTGAGGCCTTGATCATTGATGTGTTTGAGTGGGTGATGCGTTTGTATTCCGAAATGCTTAAGATCTGTCGCAATACGGAACACGCTCACCGATTGTAATGACCGGAAGTGATTGGTCTCCCTACTAAGCAGATCAAAAACTCAAAAGAAGGAAGTTGTTGCTTCTCAACTTATACATAGATAGTCATTGATTTCATTAATCGCATGAAGGTGTTACTTGACGCCCACATGTCATATGGCGCTCAATGATTGCTCGCTGTGTTGTGGCGCTTTTCGGCTAGAAACAACACGTGTTACCTGTGCCTTTACCACCACCATCAATCTTGTTCCTTGAATCGAGGGTAGAAGAGTGCCGCTGTAAGTGTTGTTCCTGTGCCACCATCATTTCTGCCGTCCTCACGCACCCAAGACATCGACCAACCAAAGAGAACCAATCTGACCGATCACCATAACTACATGCCTACCATTTCGATCTAGCAACCGTGTCCGTCTTGGGTCCTCACTAATTCGGTGAGAGGAGGTATGGATACCATCCAAAGTTAATGATCGCATCGAGATTAATGCGCACTTGTGCAGCATGCGCCTGATCAAGGTAAAAGCCTTTCTTGAGAGGGAGGAGTTGATTGGAAAGAGAAAGCGAGTGGATCGTCGAGCCAACGTCTTCGAGTTCAGCGATGACGAAGCGACTAAGTACGCGATCCTGTCCCATCGGTGGATCGCGCAAGAAGTGGACTATGCCGAGATAGTCGAGCTCGCGAAGATGGCTGTGGAGGAGAGAGACGAGATCCGCCAGCGTGATGGCCATCAAAAGATCCTCCAGAGCTGCGAGCAGGCCCAGAAGGACGGGTATGAGTGGTTGTGGGTCGACACTTGCTGTATCGACAAGCGAAGCAGCGCAGAGCTATCGGAGGCCATCAATTCCATGTATCGGTGGTATGAAAACGCGAAGGTATGTTATGCGTACCTCCACGACGTCCCCGATCCACGGTTTCCCACTGCGAGTGACCGTGAGAGGTATCTCGATTTTAGTGGATGGCCGGAGTGGTTCTCGCGCGGGTGGACGCTACAAGAGCTGATAGCCCCAAGCAGCGTGCAGTTCTTCAACAAGAATTGGCAAAATATAGGTGACAAAAGGACACTTGCACCTACCTTGGTAGGCATCACTGGGATTCCGGAGTATATATTGATACACGGACTTTGCGAAAACCGTCCGTGTGTAGCTCAAATCATGTCGTGGGCGGCCAATCGAACGACGACGCGAGTGGAAGACAGAGCTTATTCACTGATGGGTCTACTAGATGTGAATATGCCGATGCTGTATGGAGAGGGGAAAAAAGCGTTTCAGCGCCTTCAGCTGGAGATCATTCGCGCATCGAACGACCAAAGCATCTTTGCATGGGATCGCAACGTGCGGACTGGCAGTATCCTTGCGGATGACCCGAGCTGCTTCCGGTCTTGTGGTAGCATGGAGCTGATGGGTCACGACGAATTCATCCAATCTCTCAAAGAGGACGTCCCAGAAGAAGAGCTGGACTGCATCGACGATCGACTCGGCACATTTCTGATCACGAATCGCGGCATACAAATTTGGCTGCTCCTCCGTCCCCATCACAGCTCTCGCACCCTCTTCCAAGCCCGACTGCCATGCCACCGTGGTCCATGGGAACCACCACTGAACATCAATCTGGTTTTGTGGGAATCTAACTACTATAGGTGTCCAGTGCCGTACATTCCTGTTCGTGGACCATATCCTCCAGCAGGACCTCGACAATTGTGCCAAGTCTATCTCAGATACCAAGACCCGCCGCATCGCAACACCGCATTCGAAATCGACGATAGCGCACTCGCTGAAAATGGCTTCACTTGCTGTGACACGTACCCAAAGAAATTCACAAGCGACACGCTCACGCTGACCAGCACCGATCCCCTTTGCGTCAAAGTCTATTCTGATAGTCTAACTAACTATCGCCTTGTATTGGGCTTTGGACAATCTTTTGGCAAGGACTGGGTACATGTCATTTCTGATGGACCTAACACAATTCTGCCACCCTCATGGCAAGACTATGCCAAGCATAAATACATTGAAATGCTGGCCAGAATGCCAGAGCATGCACAACAAATGAATAGGGCACGTTCTGGGGCTGAACAGGTCTGCATTATGCAGACACATCTCCCTCAAACAACCAGCCTCCTTCAGACTTCATCTGTCATGTGGAAGAGCTCAAGGAGGTGTGGAGTTAAGCTTGAGGTATTTCACGATCCCAGTTTTGGTGACATATCAGGTGAATGGACAACCTTTGACGTTGATGTGGGTAGCTTTTTGCATGTCTCATTGGCACTGATATCACTATTTATTTAGGGAACAGATGATCCCAGCTGTGACTGGCAGAGTCTCATGATTCTCCATCGGGTGAGGAAGTACCGTAGCTGTGAAATAGTTGGGGTACCTGGTAACTTCTCGGCTGCACCTGATGGTATCCAAGTGAGCACACATTCCTTTCATACAATGTCTGAGCCTTACGAGAATAGCTGGGGGACTATGGACACTTTACGGACTTCAAGGAATTCTGCTGTGAAGGAAACCTCTTTGCTCACCTTGAGTTACTTTCTTTAATGGCGAACATCACCCCAAGGCAGCATAAAATATCTCCAAAGGATCATGTGATGGCCTGGAATCTGACGGACGGCAACTTTCTCATTTTATACAAACCACTGATGCTGTCACTTCCAAATAATGAAGACCTCAAATCAATGTTGACTTTGCTCTCCACTCGACTCACCAACAGATACCTTGTCAGAAGGGTCCTACAATATTCCAATAGCCGTCACTCAAGCTCCATAACATATTTGTGCGACATTGCCAAGCCATTTGTTTGGTACCGAAATGAAAGCGCTGGTCCTGCGTCAGAGGAGTGGTCCGGTGACGAGTTGAAGGCTAAGACGGAAGGCGACCAAATTGATGAGGGTTAACGATGTCACATTGTGAAGGGCTATTTTTTTCTTCGTGTTCTCTTGCTATCATATCTATCGGAGTCTTTACTCTATTGCCTCTGGTCTAGAGCATGGAATGTGCTGACTATATGTTACCTTCTCATTTGTGAGCCTGTAGTTGGCATTGAACAATGCAATGCACCAGCCCATTCAACACTCTCATGGCCAGT
>Ga0307511_10006133_pt1 | contig 12135 bp, 7 predicted proteins | sample 13_EM_MG_FD_200266 | JGI IMG/M metagenome (GOLD analysis project Ga0307511, IMG submission 200266) | Populus trichocarpa ectomycorrhiza microbial communities from riparian zone in the Pacific Northwest, United States - 13_EM | ecosystem: Host-associated > Plants > Roots > Unclassified | place...
ATCAGCAATGTACAGAAGAGAGAGAGAGAGAGATCAAAAGGAGGGTTTAAAGTGCTAGTTGAGGTTGCTTATTATTTATTTGCGTAGTTGAAAATTAGAATATATTATTTTTGTATGGTATTGGTGATCAGTTCTTATGGTGACTTTCGTTGAAAAACTTGAAACCATAGGCTACGTAAGGTGTCGATTATGGGCGGACAGTCGGGAACAAGCAAAAATCTATTGTTTAAGAAAGGCCATGGGATTAGTGGAATGCTTAGATCATGCATGCATTAAATAATCCTTATTGCATCATGTGAAGATGTAAAATTTGACAAAAGCAACAGTGGGCCAACCGCAAGCCAGAATTTTATGAATGGATTCACATTGGAACTTCAATCCATTGGTTATAAAAGTCAAAAGTTTGGTGCTTTTTTTTTTTGGCCTTTGCCGCTGGAAACAACTGGATTTTGATGTCTACATAATTGGATTAAGGCTCGAGCTTAGTGAAAATGACAGTCAGGATAATTGATCAAAATTTTGAAATTCTTCACCGAATTGCTTTGGCTGGATGTCAATCCTCGAAAGAGCTGATAAGCTATAAAGGTAATTATTTTTGGCATATGGTGATATTCTACATTTTAAAATAATTGGTTCAGTAATCAGTCAAATCTAATATAAATTAAATTTGATGGCGTGTCAGATCCAAGACAATACAAGTCTGGCGAATTGTCAAACCCAATACGTTTGGGTTCAGCAATCTACTAAAACCAAGAGAACATTGGTCTGATATTATACCAAACCCCAAACATCGCCGAACCCAGTATATCTTGGGTTGGTGATATGTTAAATCCAAGAAACCTGAGTTCAGCCATCAGCCTAAGAAAACATGAGTCTGCCAAATAAAACAGGGTGAATATAGTGTTGCTTTTGATGAACTAAAAGCCCACCTCTCATCCCCTAAACTTTTGTCCCAACCTGTAAAGATCTCTTCCTTTTATTTGGGAGTATTAGACTTGGTTGTAAGCATTGTTATGGTTAAAGAAGACAGGGGTGAAACGCCTAGTCTATTTTTCAAGTCGCACCCTTCATGATGCAGAAATTAGATATTTGAAGGTGGAGAATGTGGCCCTTGCTTTGGTGAGCGCTTCTAGGAAACTCAAGCCATATTTCCAAGCCCACTAGATCATCATACTCTTAGGCCAACCCTTGTGACAGATCCTCCACTAGCCAGAAATGTTTGGACGACTGGTGAAATAAACCATTGAACAGGGAGAATTTTGATTTCAATACAAACATCGACCAACCATAAAGAGTCAAGCCTTAGTAGACTTTATTATTAAGTGTACTTTTGAGAATTTAAGGGATATATCTAAACTACAATCTTCAATTGTAGCTTTTACTACACCAGATGTGCCAATAGAACAACCACTACAAGCCCCCGCTTGGAACTTATATGTTGATGGATCCTCCAATATCAATGGAAGTAGAGTTGGAATACTATTGACCAGTTTGAATGAGCAAGTCTTTGAATATGGGGTTCACTTTGAATTCTTAGCTATAAATAATATGTCAGAATATAAAGCTATTCTGGCTTATTATGTTTGGCAGAAGCCCTAAATGCATATCATATGCAAGTTTACAGTGATTCCCAGCTGGTGGTGGATCAATGTCAAGGAATATATGAGGCCAAAGAAACTACAATGCAATTATATCTTCAAAAAATTTTACTTCACTTAAGAAATGAAAATAGAAAAATTTCAGTCACTTGCATCTCAAGAGATGACACTCAGTAGGCATATCTCTTATTAAATGTAAACACCCAACAAAAAAAAGTAAAGCCAGAAACAACTCCATCGTCGTTGCCGATTTCTTAATCGATAGCAACACAGTTTTCGTTGTCAATTTCTGAGTCGACAACGACACAGTTTTTAATATCGATTTCTGAGTCGGTAGCGGCGCAGTTGTTGTTGATGATTTCTGAGTCATCGGTGGCTGGGTGCGCTGAGGAATCCATGTGTTTTGTAAAACCCCGATAAAAATTTAGTCTTGGGCCGACCCATGTTAGGAAGAATTGAGGAGTATGGACCGGCCTGCTCTAAGGGGAAGTGTGAAGAAGCAGAACTGACCTACTCTAAATGGGAACAATGAAGGATATGACCAGCCCTAGGATGAACCAAATAGGGATAAGAACAAGGGCAACTAACCTTCCAACACCCCTCCACATTTAAGGGGGGTATAAATGCAGTAATAGAGAGAGAATGACCTTTGCTCTCCCTAAAAATAGCAATTGTCATTGCAACTGCAGTAGCTACCCCTCCTAATAAGATAATCGAACCAGACAGCCTGCATGCCAAACCCCATGAGTGTAGAGTGAGAAAAGAGTTGGGAAAGAAGAAGGAGCCTAGATCTCTCCCCCAAAATTGACTACAGCTTTGTTGAAACAGCCTCCCTCTCTTTTAAAAGAACCGACCACCAAACCCAGTTGCATGTTGTCTTCTTTGGGTACTTGAGTGAAGGAGAGTTAAGGAGAAGGGTGGCAACTAAAACCATAAAAGAAAAGGGAACCTAGGGGCGGGCTAGTGCAGCAGAAGAAGAAAGAAGGGAAAAACCAAAAACAGAAAAAGATGAACAAACCATCAAAACCCTCATTAGGATTGTTAAAAACCTAAGATATGATTTATAACATTTCCTTGGCTGAATATTACCTAATAGTTGGACTAAGGAGAAAAGGGGAAACTCTTAAAAAAAAAGTAATGTTCTTACACCTTAACTCAAAAATCTATAACTAAATAAAAAAGATTCAAGTAGAATAGAAGACGAAAGAAAACGGGTGCAGACCTTTTACAAAAGAATCATGAATGACTTTGAATGTGAGTTTAGGAGGAGGGTCGGCTATAGTGAGGGCTAGACAAAACACAAATTTAAGGTGACGAAATGCATGGATTGTGACCTTGTTGGAACCTTAGACCCTGTTGAAATCAAAACTGGAAGCATGTTGGTGTTAATGACGTAAATTTCTGTTTGTGTTTGATGAAATTGTATGATAATATGTTAGGATGATGTTATATGCAGAATTATATTGTCTTTGAACCTTGAAAAGCATGCTAGAGCTAAAAAACAGAGACCATGTTAGGTTGATGCCCAAATTTTATTTACATGATTGATGAAATTGCATGTTTATGTACCATATGAATGAAGGTATGATTGTGTATACTGACGATCTCAGCGTCAGTTGTGAAATTGTGTTACGATGATGATTTTTGAGTCGACAACGACTCAATTTTCGTCAACAATTTCTGAGTTAGGTGTGAACCATGTACGCTGATAATTTCAACATTAGTTGCGAAGCTGTGTTGCGCTGATGATTTCTGAGTCGATGATGACTTAGTTTTCATCAACAATTTCTAAGTCAGTTTTGAACCATATGCGTTGATGATTTCAGCGTCAACTGTGAAATTATGTTGCGTTGATGATTTCTGATTTAGCACTGACTCAGTTTTTGTCAACAATTTCTAAGTTAGCTGTGAACCATATATGCTGACAATTTCAGCGCCAACTGCAAAATTATGTTGCATTGATAATTTTTGAGTCAGCAATGACTCAGTTTTCGTCAACAATCTGCATCAGCAGTGGCCTGCGCGTGCTGGTGATTTCTGCCGAATAAGGGCCACCAGCGAACCAGTTTCGCTGATGATTTTGTGTTCTAGCGAGTCAGTTCACTGACGAGTTTGCTTTACCAGCGTACTAGCAAACTAGCTTCCCTGCCGAATTCTGTGTTTCAGCGAATCAATTCGCTGACGAGTTTGCGTAACCAGCGAACCAGATTCGCTAATGATTCTGTGTTCCAGCGAATCAATTTGCTGACTAATCTGCGTCACCCACGAACCAGTTTCACTGACGAATCTCTGCGGCAAATTACATATCAGAGTTGGTTCAATGATTAAAATGATTGCATTATATGATTGTAATATGTGGAACACTCGAATGTGAACATGTGTATTCTTAACATATGTATGGTGACGAGTTATGTGATTTCTTAATTCAAATGTGCTGATTTGTGATTAATGGCGTGTTAGGTGGTGCGACCAGGATCGGGCTTTCGATCGGACAAGGACACCTTACAAAAGGAACAGGTAGGTGGTTTCCACCTTTTTCTTGTAGAATGTAAATATTTTGAAATAACTTATATGAGGATTATATATTATTGTGTTTTGATGAATGTTAAACCGACTATGAAATGCTCATTAGGATGTTGATGAATGTTAAACCAATTATGAAATGTAGGTTGAGTTGTTCATGAAAATGTTAATGTTCTGAAATGACTTGCTTAAGGATGATATATTATTGCATAATGACGAATGTTAAACCGACTATGAAATGTTGATTGAGTTGTTGATGAAATTAGGTTGTTAACGAAAGTTAAATCGACTATGAAATGTTGATTGAGTTGTTGATGAATGTTAAACTGATTATGATATGTGGATTAAATCGTTGATGAATGTTAAATCAATTATGAGAGATTGATTGAGTTGTTGATTAGCTTCGACTAATCGCATCAGAGATGGATGATCGGGATGTGATTGATGATTAGCTTTGGCTAATGGCATCCGAGACGGATGACCGGGTTGTGATTGATGATTAATTTGGCTAATGACATCCTATATGGATGGTCGAGTTGATTATGTTGATTGGCTTCGACTAATGGTATCTGAAGAGATGACGGGTTTGATTTTGTGATTAGTTTGAGTTAATGGCATCCAAGACGGATAACTGAGTTTAGATGTTATGATCAGCTACAGTTAAAAGCATCTAAGGTAGATGACCAGGGTAAAGGGAGACAATTAACCCTAACCGATGATTAAACTTCGGCCTCACCACTCCTATGGAGAGGTTGGGGCATACGAATGAGGATAATACATCTAGCAAAATAATAAGTATTGTACAAAGCGTATGAGAAGTAAATGAAAGAATGTACTCACCTTCAGTTGATAACGGAAAGTAACGATAATGTCATTTTAGATGTTTATTATTATATTTAGATTATTTACAATTCTTGTATCCATGTTGTTTTTATAATAGGAACATCACCCAATCAAGGTGCGTAGGAAAGATGTTCCTCGGGCTCACATACTTTGAAAGGTGTTATGTAATAGTATGTTTTAGGTGTTATGTGTTTGATAAGAACGAACAAACTAGTTGAATATTTTCCATAGAAAGGAGGAGTAGAGGCTAAAATGCCTAAGATTGGCAGGATGAGGATCCATTGGATGATGCTGCTTCCCACGCTCTAGCAAGAGTGTCTGAGTCCTTACGAGGAAGAACCGCAGAAATTGAAGAAGAACAGGTACCAAATCAGACGAAAGAAGCACCCCCAACAAAGGTGGAACAACAAGAAAGAATGGAGGCACACTCCTCGACCGTCCCCACGAGGGTGCCCGCCTTATAATGATTTGGGACTTCTGGTTCAAATAGTCAAGGTAGTAATGGAAGGCATGGATGGCACTATAACTCAGACAACTCTAGTCACACAAGTTCCACGATCAACCCCAGGAATTGTTGCAACCATGGATGACGTGGTGTTACTTGTATGGTTGGTCAAAAGTATGCAAGAAATGGGTTGTCAACCCTATTTTGGGGAACATGATGTTGAGATAGCCGGGAGATGGATTAGGAAAATAGAGAAGACTACAATCCAGATTAATATACCCGAGGGCTTACGGGTAAACAATGCTACTCAATTATTATCCGACTGGGCCATTACATGGTGGGAAACCATCCAACTACGGCGGGCAACCGAAACATTGACCTGGAGCGACTTTAAATTAGAGTTTGAAAATCAATTTTATTCCAGGTACTATCGCAAAGTGAAGGAACAAGAATTATTGGTATTAAGACAAAGGGAAATGTTCTTGCACCTTACCTCAAAGATCTATAACTAAATGAAAAGATTCAAGTAGAATAGAAGATGAAAGAAAACGGGTGTAGACCTTTTACAAAAAAAATCATAAATGACTTTGAATGTGTGAGCTTCGGAGGAGGGTTGGCCATAGTGAGGGCTGGACAAAACACAAATTTAAGGTGACGAAATACATGGATTGTGATCTTGTTGGAACCTTAGACCCTGGTGAAATCAAAAGTGGAAGCATGTTGGTGTTAATGACGTAAATTTCTGTTTGTATTTGATGAAATTGTATGGTAATATGTTAGGATGATGTTATGTGCAGAATTACGTTGTCTTTGAACCTTGAAGAGCATGCTAGAGCTGAAAAACAAATACCATGTTAGGTTGATGCCCAAATTCTATTTGCGTGATTGATGAAATTGCATGTTTATGTACCATGTGAAATAAGGTATGATTGTGTGTACTGAAAATCTCATCGTCAGCTGTGAAGTTGTGGCATTGACGATTTCTGAGTCGGCAGCGAAATTGTGTTGCGTTGACGATTTCTGAGTCGGCAGCGACTCAATTTTCATCAATGATTTTTTAGTTAACTGTGAACCATGTACACTGATGATTTCAACGTCAGCTACAAAGCTGTGTTGCGTTTGATGATTAGCTTCTGTTAATGGCATCCGAGATGAATGACTAGGTTGTGTTTAAAGATTAGCTTTGGCTAATGGTATCCAAGACGGGTGATCGAGTTGTGATTGATGATTAGTTTTGGCTAATAGCATCCTAGATAGATGGTCAAGTTAATTATAATGATTAGCTTCGGCTAATGGTATCCGAAGAGATGATGAGTTTGATTTTGTGATTAGTTTGGGTTAATGAAATTTGAGACGGATGACCGAATTTAAATGTTGCGATCAGCTACAACTAAAAGCATCCAAGGTGGATGACTGAGGTAAAGAGAGCTAATTAACCTCGACCGGGGATTAAACTTCAGCCCTACCACTCCTATGGAGAGGTTAGGGCATATGAGTGAGGATAATACATCTAGCGAAATAATAAGTATTATACAATGCATATGAGAAGTAAATGACATAATGTACTCACCTTTAGTTGATAACATAAAGTAACAATAACGTCTTTTTAGATGTTTATTATTATGTTTAGATTATTTACAATTCTTGTATATATGATGTTTTTGTAACAGGGACATCACACAATCAAGGTGTGTAGCAAAGCCGTTTCTCAGACTCACATACTTTGAAAGGTGCTATGTAATAGCATGTTTTAGGTGTTATATGTTTGATAAGAACAAACAAACTAGTTGAATATTTGCCATTCGGCATTTTTGTAAAGACTGGTATCGAAAATTATAATGGAATACGGATGAGAAAGTACAATCTTGTAAACATTATATAGTGATTGGATGTATGTGATATTCTTTTTATGAGAATGTTGTATTGTGAAATCTCATGAGTATTGCACTACACTAAGATATGAATTATGTTATGATAAACCCTAAACACCGTTGTGAGAATGTGTATTGTCACTTTTTATGAGATGTTGATTTACTTTGCCTTATGTGGGTTGTGCTTTGCTAATGAATGAAATGTATTGATAAATTAACAAAATGATATTATGAAAAGCATCGAGAACCTAACGACTTTAAAAAAAAATCCACCAATTTCGGGTATGAAAAAGCCGGGTTGTTACATTTAAGTTGGCCATTTCTAGACTTACAAAACTCCCTGTGGATGTATGGGTTGAAATTCTAGATAAACCAAGTGTGAAAGCAAAAGAACTTATCGTTGTCCCTGTCAGCCTAGAAAAGGATTGGAGAACCCAAGTTAATAATTATTTACTTAATAGAGAGATACCTTCAGATAGAAGTGCAGTAACTCGTCTAACTAATAGATCAGCGAGGTATTGTGTACTTAATAACATTCTGTATTGAAAACCTGTTTCATTTATGTTACTCAAGTGTTTATCCTAAAGAGAGCATTTACATTCTTAGAGAATTGCATGAGGGCATATGCAGACTTCATATAGGCTCTAGAGCCCTAACTGCTCAAGCAATGAGAACGAGTTTTTAATGGCCAACTATGCTCCATAATACAATAAGTTTAGTGAAGAAGTGTGATCAATGTCAAAGATTTGCTTCGGTCTCCCATCAACCATCTATTGAAATGATTTTCATAACTTTGTTATGGCCTTTTGCTCAATAGGGGATGGACATTCTAAGACCATTCTTGAAGACCACTGGTAAAAGATAATTTGTTTTGGTAGTTGTTGATTATTTCACCAAATGGATTGAAACAGAAGCCTTAGCGAACATCACTACTAGTAAAGTACTTTCATTCCTATGGAAAAATATCATGTCGTTTTGAACTTCCAAGAGTCTTGATAATAGATAATGGAACCCAATTTGATAATCACAAGAAGAAATAGTAGTGTTAAAGGCTCTATATTGACCATCGCTTCTCCTCGGTATCACATTCTCAAACCAATGGTCAAGCAGAACTAACCAACCAAGTTTTACTTAATGGGATGAAGAAGAAGATAAAACAAACCAAGTCAGAATGGACAGAGTTGCTCAATGAGATTGTATGGGTTTATAGGACAACTCAGAAGACGTCCATAAGAGAAACTCAATTTTCATCTTACCTATGGAACTGAAGCAATGATTCCAGCTGAAATTGGATGCCCTAGTCCAAGGGTGGTTCACTTTACCACTAAGAGAAATGAACAAGGCCTCATGACCAATCTAGATTTCTTAGAAGAGACTCGACTAACAGTAGCAGTTAAGAATGAAGTTCATCAACTTAAAGTAATTCAATACCATAAATTTAAATTTTGAGATTTGTTCCTAAAAAAATTAAAAGCTACAAGCAACCAAAGAAGTAGAGGCATGTTGGCTTCTAAATGTGATGGTCCTTTCAAGATCATCAGAATGTTCAAGGCAAACACCTACCATTTGCAAAATATGAAAGGGAAGACTCTTCCTCACACCTGGCATTTTAATCACTTAAAAATGTATTATAGTAGATAGGGATGTATATTTATATTATATGAAAAGTCTCCTTCCCGCCAGTAAAGTTACAAATCTCTAATGGATTGGTATGTGGTCTCTCTAGTGTTATACGCACAAACCTCCAAGAGATTGGTATATGGTTTTCCTAGTGTTATACGCAAAAATCTCTAACATAGTGGTATGTGGTCTCCCTAATGCCACATATACAAACTTCTAAGGAATTGGTATGTGGTCTTCTTAGTGTTATACGCATAAATCTCCAAGGGATTGGTATGTGGCTTTTCTAAGAACAATAGTTCCAACAACAACAACAACCACGTTATCCAACATTTTAGGCCCCAATAGCCTATGGATATACAAGTTGGACATGGTCAGGGAAAGTTTATCTCTTATTTTCTTTATCAGAGACACAAATATTCTAAACTCTGTCTAAAAGACTTGGGAATAATTTTTCAGGGTTGTCATCCTCAGATGCGAACTCTCAACCTCCTCCTTAGCAGCCCTCATTTCCTCCTTAGACATCCTCAATTCCCCTCTTAAAGCCTCTCTCGCTCCCTTGAGCTCAGCCACCTCTTCTTTCAAGAAGTCTATGTGGCTATAAATTTCAGCTAACTTTTGTTTATTGGACTCCAGGATGTATGTCTAAGCTCTCAACTCTCCCTGTAATTGGGTATATGTAGTTTTGAGAAAGGCTATATCAGCGTTCTAAGCAACTTTCTCCTCATTGAGCCAACGTACCTCAAACTTGCTAGCGTGATACTGCTCAATGGTCTCTTTCATGACTCTCTTATTCTCAGCTCACCTACTCTTGGAGTGGGCACACACCATAAAGGTCTAGATTGGTGCAACAATAATATAAAGTAAATAAATAATATAGTTCTAAGAACTAATCAATGTATTAGAAAAAAAAGAATAACTTAAAAAATCACTTATACCTAAAAGAACATATGCCTAGTAATGGCCGGATGATGTTAGTAGTTAGGATCAGTAAGAGCACCAATGTCAGAGGAGGGTGAGTAACTTGTCCAAGGCTTCCATCACCTTTACTCCCCTAAACCGTAGGGTGGAACTTTTATGGAAAAAAGATTATATCGTACTTTTCTCTTCCTCACTTAAGTTAGGAAAGCGAAGAGGAGCATAACCTAAGTTTAGATTAGAGAAGTCATCTTCCACCCCCGTAGGATGAGGGCTGGATTTGTGAAAGTAAGAGTCTTGGTTGGAGAAGGGACCACTTCTACATCAGAATATGAAACCAAAGAAACCCTCATCCTCTTCCATCATAAAGTTATCTCTATAACCATCGTTGTTGGGGTTAGTTCCAGAGCACCCCCTGAAATGGAGGGATGATCACCTCTTATTGCCTTAGGGCACGTCTCCTCAACAAGAGGGATAAATGCATTTGTCTCTTTAATAGGAGAGACATCCTCATGAACCTCTTCAATAGGAGGGACATATACAGGGGACTCTTCAATGTCCATAGAAAATGTTCTTCCAACCCTTCGCCTACATATCAAAGGCCGATTGTCTTTAAAAGGGCTATGTTTATGAGAGGCAGGAGCGGAGCATGAACAAAAGGAGCACATTTGCGAAGAGACATAGAGATGTGCATTGGTAGAGAAGTTGAGGATCCACTAGCCATAGATCCAGTTTCCCTTAAAAAATTCCCTACACAAAGAAAAAGTTATAAAATGAATATACATATAAAATCAAAATAAGGTGTCAAAGCAAGAGTTTACCCTCGATGCAATAAAATCATTTGGCCATGTAGTTGATCTCAAACCAGGTGTGTAATAAGTCCAGCCTAACACACACCCTTTCCTCCTCAGTGTTGAGGAAAGACCTGTCACTCACACCCACTAAGGGTGCTCTCTAATAATGGGTACAACCCCAAGTGGCACTATACTTGTCTTGCAGCTTCGTCGTCCTATGATAGCTCACCACCACCCATTGTCCTCTCCAGCTTTTCGAGCAGGGTGACTTTTTTTTAAAGTCTTCCTCATTGGCCACTTTGACCTGTTAAAAATGTTAAACTAGGGGAACGAAGGCCCCCTTTCAATGTTATTGATTAGGGTATAGCACTGCCTAAAAACCTTGATTATGGTTCCCCTATCTAGCATTCTGAGGAACTTGTCGAATACAAGTAAAATGGTCCACCAATTAGGGTGGAATTGAGCTAGACTCATATTGTCATATCTAAATATTTCCTTTATAAAACCGTGTAAAGAAAACAAGTATCCAAACTTGTATATGAAAATGGGAGTTGTAATTAAAAATTTATACCCACTGTGCTTATTGGTGATCTTTTAAACATGGTCACCAGGTTCTGGTAACAATACCACATAATCTTTTAGTTGTTGGAGATTGGCCTAATCTAGTTGGTTTGGAGTTACCGTGCTCTAAACATTATTAATGGGAGTCCTGAGCACATGTTCTTTCCCTTTGAGGCTTGAAACTTCTTGAGGACTTCTGTCTTCCCTCAATCTAGAAAGGGAAGATAGAGAAGTATCAGTTCTAGACTATGGGCCACCTAATGGTCAACAATCTCTAGTGAGCGTCGTTAGTTTCTTACCTAAAGGTAAAATCCTCCTCGAATGATACTTTCTTATTCTCTTTTTCTAAAAGTCATTCTGCATCTTTTAAAGAAAGCAAGAAAAACTAAGACAAAACGCATACAAGAAAAGATGAAGATAGAGATTTGGTTTACCTAAACAAGAAAAATTATTTTGCGATAAAATTGTCTTATTCATGTGTCTTAAACCTCCTAAGTTAAGGAAATAGAGAAAACAATTTAGCAGAAGCAAAAAAACACAATTTCAAGTGAATGAAGGTTTTTATATATGAGTCACCCTCTTTTTTTAGCAATAGATGAAGGATAGATGACATCTCATTATAACCCTAGAAAGGCTAAAAGCCAACAAATATTTATTGCATGTCGTCGGGAGATCTTCCCAAGATATTTGCTTCCTATTCCCTAGGAAATCCTTTCAAATAACCAAGGCTTAAACGTCTCTTTCCAAAGGAAAAAAAAGACGTATCTTGACTGGTAATCTCCCAGGACACCTTTTAAGCCTTTTTGTGTGATACACATTAAAGGCTTGTTGGGGCAACTGATAAGGTAATTATTGTTGGCATATCTTTTTAAGACTTGAAAAGGTCTATAATAAGGTTGGTGTGGCGATATGCTAGACTTCAAAATAATTGGGTTCGATAATTAGCAGAACCTAATGTAAAC
>Ga0307511_10006136_pt1 | contig 12133 bp, 12 predicted proteins | sample 13_EM_MG_FD_200266 | JGI IMG/M metagenome (GOLD analysis project Ga0307511, IMG submission 200266) | Populus trichocarpa ectomycorrhiza microbial communities from riparian zone in the Pacific Northwest, United States - 13_EM | ecosystem: Host-associated > Plants > Roots > Unclassified | place...
TAGCATGATTTACCCTATCAAAACTCGATTTGAACTTTGACAAGAAGCATTTTTTAAAAAATAATATTATTTTAGATTTTTTTAAAGAGAATTAAAATGATATGGTGTTAATTCACTCATATCAATCTAAAAATGTGTTTGTTTTTGTGGTAATTATTGTGATTGTGGTTCGGAAAAAATAATTTTGAAAAAATCATTCTTGCTGTGGTTGGTTCATATAAAATGTGTGTTTGGTTAAAATTATGGTTTGATTTTTTTTTTACCAAAAATCATGGCATAATATGTTTGGTTAAAATTGTGGTTAAGATTGATGTTGTACATAAAATGACTAAAAATAACATAAATTAATTTATTATGTTTTAAAATAGGAAAAATAACATTTAGTACAAACAATAATCGACATAAAAAGAAATTTGTTCATTTTTATTAAAAAAAAATGAACATTATTGCCTCATCAAACTTGTTGCAATGTCATCACGAATATTATCCATACGCGAAGCCCTCTGGTGCCTACATGTGTGTGATTATGGAAGCACATCGGTTAAAAAATCATCAAGAACAAAATCAAGATGGCAATCAAACTCGTTAAATGCAACATCTTGAATCGACTTCCTTCGAATGTAGTTATGCAGTACCCTTAAGGCGACAACAATTTGAACTTGTGTTTTGTAAGGAAAGACATGCATGTTTTGTAAGGAAAGACATGCATGTTTTGCAAGATTCTCCACATTTTCTTCCAAATTCCAAAAGTACATTCTATTACACATCGTAGCGATGAATGAACACGGTTGAATATTTCTTCTCGACTTTGTGGTTGTCCTCGTCGAAGAAATTCTGGAGGATAATATCTATCACCTCTATATGGCCCCAAGTAACCGTACTCATTTGGATATCCTGAATCAGCGAGATAATACTTCCCTGCAACATTATAATTTTCGTTCAAAACTTAATTCCTATTGCAGACCAAAAATAAAATTATGTAAATTTAACAACATCCCCATGTTTGATTTCTCAATACCTTCTGGTGGCTTCAGAAATCTTATATTTGGATTGTCAATCGCCTCAAGAAATATTCTTGTATCGTGTGCACTACCTTCTCACTCAGCCCAAACAAATGTAAATTGCATGTCTAAGCTACATGTCGCCATTATATTTTGAGTAGGTACACATTTTCTTCCAATAAATGGTATTTGATTTTCTTGTGATACACAAACACATACATGTGTTCCATTAATCGCTCTAATACAATTCTATAAAAAAAAAATAGTTTGCCATTCAATTGAAATGTAGTAAAAATATTTTCGCAACCTTTTCCATTATTTAATAACTTAGAAAAATTATTTTTCACCTTGAAATGTGGCATATATCTTGGATTCATTATGATTTTCATTGGTGTTGTGGAGAATTCTGGATCTACTAGTTTGATTAACTCAACAACTAACAAACACACCGACCTGAGAACTTCGTTGAAATATCTACTTGCGGTTTAACCAGAATATTGAAATCTCTCCTGAACTTTCCTGTTTGAAGCTCCTAGAGCTAAAGTATAGAGAAACATGTCTACCTTCTCAATAGCACTCATCCTCCTAGACTGTTTTAGCCCGTACAACGTTTCCAAATCAACACATAAACTCTGTAATGTGTCTGCATCCATCTGAAACATGTTAACACAACGTACCAAATGCCCATTTAAAATTTCATTCAACCATCTCATTCTTGTATTGTATGAAATCATACATGGTTCCTTATAAATATAATTATTATAATACAAAGCAAGTGCTCCAGCCGTGCATAATAATAGTTTATTGTGATCACACTCTCTAAGCCAAAACAAATCGCCTTCCTCATCATCATCGTGCTTATTTTCATTATCATCGTTGTTGTCATCTGTATTGTTCCCATTATCAGCACTGCTACTGCATCCAAAACCACTACAAGTACTTGTACCACTAAAATCATTTGAAACATACTAAACAACATTATTCATAACATTGTCATACTCGTCATCAAATAAATCATTAAACCAATCTGCATCCATATCTACAAAACAATAAATTGACATATACATGAAATTACCATAAATTCATTTAGACGGGGGAATCTGTTTTGAATATTAAATTTGTATGTGACATCAACTTAAACCTAGAGAAAAATTATAAAGCATTTCTAAAATTATATTAATTAATGAATACAATATTACGTGCAACATAGGTATAGTTCAATGTGACATTTTAATTACATAAATGATTTTAATTGAACATATCTTATGGTATCTAAGATCAATTACAAATTCCGTTAATTGAGATGGAATGAGGATACAAAAACAAAAATGAACATGGGAAAATAATTGTACATAAAATGAGGAAAATTATTTAACTTCAAAACCGACAGCTTACTTTCTCAACAGCATGCAATTCAAGTGTAGAGTAATATATATGTTGGCAACTAAAAACCACTGCCAGTAATTGCTATTGTTCTTTAAATAGGCTATCAAAGACATGGATATCAATGTGATTATGCAAACCTTCAACAACAATTCAAACCAACTTTACACCTACAATTCCAAACTCCAACATCAAACAACAATGACTAATTAACTATCATTCAAACTGAATTCCCAACATCCAATTCTAGATTGCAACAAGAAAAAGAACAAATGTCAACAACCATTCAAACCACATTTAACACCTACAATTACAGCTTCTAATAGGAAGCATTCCCAACAGATTTTCCAGCTTCCAACAGGACCATTATCCAACAGATACAACAGAAATTCAATACATCAAGATATTATACATTACAAAACATTATTTGAAAAAAATAACAATGACTAATTAACAACCATTCAAACTGAATTCCCAATATCCAATTCCAGATTGCAACAAGAAAGAGAACAAATGTCAACAACCATTCAAACCACATTCAACACCTACAATTATAGCTTCCAATAGGAAGCATTCCCAACAAATTTTCCAGCCTCCGACATGAACCATTATCCAATAGATACAACAGAAATTCAATACATCAAGATAGTATACATTACAGAATATTATTTGAAAAAAACAGCAATGACTAATACCATACATTGAATGTCATACTTAGCAGCAAACATTACATTTAAAACTTAATCATATTATAACAACATAGCATCAACTTTGACGTGCAGATCAACATATCAAAGCGAAGGTTTGCTGTTATAACTGTCAAAAAACACAACACCAAAATATGTTCATGACAGATCAAAAGAAAAATTATGTTCATGGATCATTAACATACAATAACAATACATAAACGCATATTTATACTTACATCAAGGTTTTGCGCTTGATTTCCTCTCGAATATTAGTTTCAGCCATTGAATTTTTTTTTCTTATCTCCAATTGCCGCCCATATTTCCCTTATGTTTCTAACCATGAAAAACTCAATTGTAAAACAATAAAGCTCATTGCTGAAAACAACTTCCTCAATGGAGTGAAACTCCTTCATGACCTCTTCTATGCTACATCCTTTTTTATCCCATCCACTTGATGCGTATTCACTCCTAGTAGATACACTATCAACTAATCAATCTAAACTCGAAAACAGTTGCGCTCCCATTCCCGAACCCCTTTTTTTCACTATTTTGTGTACATTGTTGAACACTTTTTCTCTTCCCACTACTATTACTAGGACTACTACTACTATTGGCAAAATTTACACCAACAACCATAGTATTGACATCCTCTATAAAATTTGGTAAAGTATCCTCCTCGGAATTACCACTACCTTCCTCTAGATGTATATCCTCATTAAATGCATTCTTTCTCCTTTCACCTACACCATCATCATCAGAATTGAAAGCCTATGATGAGCCCAAACATACTGACCAGTAGCCATGATGTTTGTAAACATGATATCATATTTACAACACAATGCATGATCAATACCAGAATGCCTAAACTTTCTAGCTCCTCGTATCTTCTACAACATAGAAAAATAAAGTTGTAAATGAATTGTAATGATTGTAAGAACAAACAATAAAATAGTTAATAGTAATTGTACACATAGTAACTCAAAAACAAACCTTGATTTTAGATTTCCACCACTTGTCAGTTGCCAAAATTGTTTCAAGTTCAGTACTCCAGCCTACTCTGGTTTCGGAAAGCAATTTTTTCCATATTCTCCAATCTTTTTTTATTCCGTCCCATTTATTTTTTAATTATGCTTCAGTTAATGCATGGCCAATCTTCTCGTTAAAGCAATTCATAACATATTTCCAACCAGCTTTGTCGAGATGTGTGTTTGGTCGCATACCATGCTCAATTGCTTTGATACAAATGTCACAAAATGTGTTCAACATCTCTTTAGTCCAATAAGCCTTATCTTGTGATTGAGAATCTTCCATGTTCTCGGTTAAAATCTTTTTTCTAACATACAATGAATAGGTTAATTTTCTAGAGGAACTGAACCAAGTTTATAAAAAAAGAAACTAAAAGAAACCCATTCAAGGTTCGAAAAAACATTTACAGAATAAGGAAATCAAATCATTAAGCATATAATCAACTTCATTTATTCATAACATGTTGATTGATCCCATATAAAAGCAGCACAAAATTCATAATATTAGAACAAAATAAAATCTATACCTTTAAACAATTTCAACTTATAAAATGCAAATATTGACAGTTATAGTAGCAGTGCATTAATGTTAGAGAATAATATAAATCATATCCTGGGACCTCACCTAACAGCTTAAGCTATTGGGTTGAGATGGTTCTTTGACATGTTAGAGAATAATATAAATCATATCATGGTACCTCACCTAACAGCTTAAGCTATTGGGTTGAGATGGTTCTTTGACATGGTATCAGAGCCTTAATGACCAAGCGGTCACGAGTTCGAATCTCACCATCCCTATTTATTTGATAAAAATTAAGCACATGGTATTATGGGCCCGTGCAAGTTTCAAGCCCAAAAGGCTTTCACTTGAGGGGGTGTGTTAAAGAATAATATAAATCATATCCTGGGACCTCACCTAACAGCTTAAGCCATTGGGTTGAGATGGTTCTTTGACAATTAGAAATACATAAGGACAGGGTTCATATAATTTTTCCTGGTTAGATCTAAACATGAAAACATGTAACCTGAAGAAAAAAAAACTAAGTCCTGTAGTGTAGGATTTACTGAAACAGAGATCAGGTGTTTGTTATGCTTTCTAGGAGACAAATTATTCAGCCCTTTTAGGTTCCTGACAGAAAACAGAACACCAAAATTGTAATCGGAAGAAGATGGGAATGTTAATTGCAGATATTGGGCATTTCAGTTACATGAAGATGTTGAAATATATTATCAAGAACATTACCTTTAATATCATCATCAATTTGAGCTTGTGTTGTAGTGTTGGATGTGGCTCAACACAGATCAGGAGCTTGTTGTTCCTTCCAAGAAACAGATGTTAGATCTTTGGTTCCTGAATCAAAATAGAACGAAACAAATTAGAAAAAGAAGAAGAAGAAGGGTATGATTATTGTGAATATTGGAAATCTGAGTCACATGAAGTTTTTTAAATCAGTTTCCAAGAAAATACCTTGAAAATCATAAACGCAATTTATGCGTGTCTTCAACCATTTCTGGGTTTTCAAGAACCATCATCACCGCGAACAAACTTGAAGTAGGTAGCAGATCTGGGGGTTTGGCTTGAGTTTAGAATGAGGATTTGAGTTGGAAATAGATAGTCTTTTAACAATTTAAATGATCTGTTGAAATTATTCCTCAATCGGCTATAAACAACAGTGAGTGTGTGAAGTTTGTTGGAATGAGAGGGAGGAACAGTGGAGAGAGCAATGAAGAAAGAATGATGAGAGGATAAGAACATAGGGTTATTTTCGACAAGATAAAATTAAAGTAATTGTGTAAACGGTTTGCCACGTTTTGTGTTCAGCTAACAGTTCATAAAAGTAAGTCAGAGTTGCTTTTGCCTAGCCTGTGATTCAAACGCGAATTATTGTGGATCCTTGTAATTAATTATTGTGGTTTGTAGGTAACCAAACACATAAAATTTATGGTTCAATCTGAACGTGGCAACTACCACGTAAACAAATGCCCTAGGCTCGTTTGTTTTTATATTTCAAAAGCGTTTTTAAATTTTTTTTAAAATAATTTATTTTTTTATTATAAATTAATATTTTTTAATATTTTCAAATTATTTTGATATATTGATATTAAAAATAATTTATTTAAAATAAAAAATATTATTTTAATATATTTTTAAATAAAAAATATTTTAAAAAATAATTACTACCAATAAGTTACTCTAGTTTAATAACTTTCATAAAAAAGATATAGAGGAGGGGCCTAATTGAAAGCCTATCCAATATAACAGGTGGACGAAGTAAAAATACCTGTCACATTCGGTCAACTGGTGGGATAGTTATTTTACCATTTTGAGTCCAAAGGAGGAGCCCCAAATGCCCTGTCCGAAGAAGAAGAAGAAGAAGAAGAAGAAAAGGGAAGAGAAGAAGCCCTGCTACTTTCCTTGTGAAAAGAAAAAACATCATCGATCGATCATTCACCACTCAATTGTCAAGAAGAAGAAGAAGATGGAGACACAGCATTCATGGAGACTCAGACTGTCCTTCAAGAACGCAACAATAGTCATGACGGTGTTGAATATAATCACAGTCCTTTTCTTGCTCAAGGGCTTTCTTTCTTCTCCCTCTACCCGCAACAACAAACTCGCACCTGACAGCTTCAATTCAGGCATGCAACTCTCTCTCTCTCTCCCCTCCCCTCCCTCTCTAAAACAAATTGAAGATTCTGTTGCGATAGTAGTTGCTTTTTCATGTTTTGGTTTATTTAAACAATCGGTATATGTTTAAATTGAGTAGAAAGTTATTAGCTTGGCGGATTCTTACCATTCTGCTCTATATTGTTGGGGTTTTTTTTATTTTTTTATCTGTAGTCAAATAAACAGAATCATTTAGTCGTGTGCTCTCTGTGTTTTGATGCTTCATTTCATTGATGAATTCAGTATCACAATTTTGTCAAGGGTTAGATTTCGGGTTTTAAATGTGGAACTCGTGGATTTTGTGAATGTACAAAGGAAAATTGTTTAGGGGTTTTGGTTGAATTACAGATGAAAAAAATGTTGGCCCTTTTGTGCTATGTTGTATACAAGTGGCTACGATGCTACCCGTTTGGTGCCATTGCATGGCTAGTATGTTGAGGATAGGCTTATTTGTTGGTTGTTAAGAGCATGGGTGGGGTCTTGGATTTTATGGCCAAGGACTTTCGAATTGAATGGGAAATCTTTCAAGTATATGAATGCCTTATCCCCTCTTGTTTCACTGGGACAGGACTCATCCTTTGATGTTTTTTTTTAAAAAATTCTGAGATAGTGTTTAGATCCATCCATGAATTTTCTATTTTCCAAGATTCTTTTGTAATACATCAATTTGCATCTTGCAATTGAAGCTTTGCATCTGCTTTTGACATCCAGTAGTTCAAGCAAGACTTCGGACAAACTTGCCAGTCCCGTGCATATGCATGAGTTTAGCTGATGGTTTTGCCAGAACCAATCTTTTCCTTCAAAATTGATATGATGAAGTTTGGATGTTGGATGAATCCTTCCTGTTTGAATGCACCCTAAGGTTCCAGCACTTTTCAAAATTGTGTGCCATGGTAGGAATAGGATTTATTGCCTCGGGTTATTTTGCTTCCCCTTTTTGGATAGATCCCTTTTAGCTTTATCTGTCTAAGGAATATTATCATAAATTACAATTTTTAGAATCTGTATTAGATAAGATGGTGTTATAAACAGTTCAATGATCATTTTAGTTGAGAATTGAGGCTCAGGATGTTTTCTAATTTTTTTAATTTGTATCGGAAAAAAGGGTGTAACATGCAGTTCATTGCTCATTTTGGTTGAGAATTGACCCTAAGGATATTTTCTAAGTGCATTATTAGGTGATAATGACATATTGATCAAACAGACTCTATTATGGCATCTTTCTGTATCAAATTGAATTTTCCTATGTTGGATGTTAATTGTCAACTTTTCTCCATTCTGAGGGGGAAGTGTGATAATGAAGACTTGCTACTTTGTTGCAGGGTTACATGGACTGCTATTATCTGAAATTTCACCATTTTTCACCAACCAAGTAGTTCATATGCTTCATATTTCTTTGGAAAACTGAGCCTCAGGATGCCCCGTAACACTCTTCTTGCGGAAAATTTGTTGTTTATATGTAAAAATAAAATAAACAGAAGAAGTAAACCATTACAAAACTACACCACGATTACTCTCTATTTCATGATGCTTTGTGAATGTTATAGCTAGTTTGAATATTTTAAGATGAACCTGCATGTAGTTTCCTAGGCAAGTACAATATTTTACACCAATAGGGCATGGATATAATAAAAGTTGAAGCTGACTTTAAGTTGCACATCTTGAAATGAAGCTGTTGCTTTCAATCAACCAACTCGCTTGAGGTATCTTTGATATTTCTTTTTCCTATTTTTATCTTGAAGGATCAGAATTATTGTCTATCAATAATTTCATTTTGGACTTAAAGTTTTCCTCCCCACACAACCCAGAGATTTGAATGTTTTCAATATTTTTGCCACTATATCCTCTTTCTGTATTGCCTAGCACCTTGAACTAATCAACAAAATATTCTTTGAATATTGCTTGCACTGATGGCCTTTTCTTTTGATTAAATAATGGTTTGAGTGCAGAATGTTTCAGAAAATCATGATTGCTACCCATAGGAATGTAAAATTAACCCAAAATTTTCCACTACATTCTATCATTCTTTCTGGTCTTCTTCTAGATCTTTAACGTGCTACCATTCTTGCCTTTTTCTAGTTTTTACTATTGAATCTGAAGTTAAAAATTTTCTTTTCTTTTCTTTTTTTTGTTTGCTTGAAACAACTGTAAAGTATTTTGTAAATGACTAGAGTCTGACTCACAATATAAACAAGATTATCGCAGCATGCTTTCAACATTTTTTTTAGTTATATGATATTGTTTTAAGATTGGAAACAAACTCTTCAGTGTTATTTCGGTGAATGTCAATGCTTTGCTATATTTAAGGAAGTTAGTTAGCATTAAATTATATCCACATAACTTAAAGATGTACTTGTTTCAAGTCACAGTTCTTAAAACATGCATAAAGAGATAGGTATTAAGCTCGCTGTCTGTATTGTCTAGGAAGTTAATGTTTTGAATGAATTCTGAGCTTGATGGTTGTATTTCTTGATTGCCACTGAATTCTATATATTCTTGTACTTTTTCTACATCATTGATGGAGCAACGGAAAACTCTATTTGACTTTCTAATGTCCAAAAATTCAAAATGCAGTTGAGCTCAGCTACATCAAGGAGTCTGAAGAGATGCGCCTTGCCTTGCAACCATGGAAGCTTATAAAAAGAGTATGGTGTTCACTCTTAAATTTTAATATGCTTGTTATATGAGCGATTAAAATCCCACAGAACCACTTGAAGAACATTTTGGAAATGAAGCTTTACCTGTACTTATGTTTTCTTACTTCCATTTTGGCTATTAGATTATATGTCTGAAATTTGGCATGCATTTTTTCCCCATCAAGATTGGATTCTCTCTCTCTCTCTCTTGTCAGTTGTCATCGTGTATCAAACAAGCATGAGGAGGGAAATTGTGAGAACTCATGGTTTGGAATATGTTCTCTATAGAAGTTGATTCTTTCAGTGTTTGCAGATTAAAGAAATTGAACAAGAAGCCTATGCAGAACCTGAAACAGTCCAACACAAAGATATGAAGCAGACTGCTGCAGTTGATCTTTCTAAAAGATTACAGGATATCCGTTCAGTTAATGATGTTTCCAGTTTTAAAGGTAATCGCTGCTTCTTTTTTTAGCTTTATGTTTTGTGGAGCCGCTTTTAGTAGTCCATACAAAAAAGCTTTATATCTGTGAGATGGAAATGGTCACTTCGCTGCACCAAAAAAAAAAAAAAAAAAAAATCTACTATCCCAGTATCATTGGTTATGGTTTGGTCAGTTGATGACTTAAATGCTTCTCTCCAAAACATATTCAGGTAACATGATTTCTGTAATTTTAGGTCTAGGACACCTGATGTCCCTGGGTTCATAATTTTTACAGTATTGATAGATAATATGTTTGTTTATACAGTGCCTCGGAACTTTTATGTTTTGACACATGTACGTTTGTTCTTAAGGTAAATGTTGTTGGTTAAATTATCATGTTGATCCTGATGACGTTGAATATTAACTCAGCTTTAGAGGAATGGCGTAAACGGAAGATGGAACGAGCCAGACAGCGGGCTGTGGGAAAAAATGGAATAGGGAACTCCCAAGCTTGACGCCCCTCAAGAAATGCGTGTTCAAGGGGATTTGCGAAGCATCAATCATACTCTACTATGAACTCTCTTTAAAATTGCATACATGTACATATAGAAAACTGAATGTTACACAAATCTCGAGCACTTCTGTGATGGCGAAGTTAGTTGCTCGCTAATGGTAACAGCTATCAACGAACAACATTGTTTTAGTGATAGTGTGTAGAGGTGAAGATCATCAAGTCCTGCGAAAGGATTTAACCTTTCCAAAGAACAACTTAAAACTGGAAGCACATAATATTAGAATTACGTGAATTTCAATAAGTTTTCTCACCAATGTTTTTTATAATTACTGTTTCTGTCTGCGAGATGGGATACATGTCAGCTCTCTCATTTACGTAAATAACAGATGAGGTGATGCTGTGGAAGGTGATTCTGGATGCGAAAAAGTTTCAACAGACCTTTCAGTTGACAGTGAGGTTGTATCTATACCTTGGCAGCTTTTTGCCACCATGTAATATGTATTGGTTTACTTTCGAGACAACTCTGGCACAGGAAACATAAACTAATGCACAACATGTTTTCAACGTTCATTTCAAAGCTCCAAATATATGCACATACGAACCTACCCCATTGCTGTCCCAGTGCAAAAGATGTGCACATATGAACCTACTCCATGCTGCAGTGCTGTGCCAATACGAATTTCAACTAATTCACCCCAAAACAACAGTATATATACTCTTCACCTGAGGGAAGTATCTGCGGAATGCCAACCAAGCACAACGTGCAGAAATTTCTAGTGCTTAGCTACCAATCAGCACTTAAATCCAACTCCTAATTTCCCTAAGAAATACAATCTAAGGTATTAAGAATAAATTAGTTGGCTATCTTTGATGCAACAAGATTTTCTTTACAAGCTTGTACAGTTAGAACTTTGTATATACAAGGTACAATAAGTTCATTCAGTCATCATACAAGCAACAAGCTTACAAAATCCTATGCAACTTGCCTCGAGGAATTAGTGTACAAGACTTCATCCTAGAGATCCAGTCAACCAGAGTCAAAATGCCAGTAATGGCAGCATCTCCACATTTTAGCTGAGAAAATTGTCAGTTCCAACATCTTGTTTCACCTTTTTACCACCTGCGAAGCCATAATAATATGAAATCAAGGGGAAAACACAGAAAGGCCATGCCAGCACAGGTGATAGGTGGATGTTACTTGTAATCCAGTACTCTGTAACATCAACTCTCAAGGAAAAAAAAGATGACAACCAGAAAATTGAAGACATTGGTTTGTCAAAACCGTGGAGGATCCATTTTCAGACTCCCACCTGCAGGAAGGTAATGAAAATGAGCATATATTTCTTTTTTTATGATACATATTGGGAGATATGAGAAAGAAGAAGAAAAGAAGGCTGCAAAAGAATTAAACTGCATCGCACAAAGTTAGCATTTGATAAGAAATTAACACTCACATTTCCGAGCATGCTATTCAATTTAATTCTTTTGCAGAAACATGACATCACTGCTATTATATAAACCAAGCCACTAATAACTTCAAAACCAAACCATTTTCAGCCCTGTTTGCATCCAATGGTTGAAATCCCAGATTACCTGAAAACTACATCACATTGGGATAGAGGTTGAGGTGTTTCAATAACCAGGACAACCACCCCATTGTGCAGCTTAAGGTTCCATATTCGCCCCCAAAAGGAAAAATAGAAAAATCAAGCTCAATGTTATCAGACTAGTCAAGCACCAAACAGCATAAAGTTACAAAAGATTCCTCGAAAAGGAATAATCATCAATCGGGGGGC
>Ga0307511_10006137_pt1 | contig 12131 bp, 15 predicted proteins | sample 13_EM_MG_FD_200266 | JGI IMG/M metagenome (GOLD analysis project Ga0307511, IMG submission 200266) | Populus trichocarpa ectomycorrhiza microbial communities from riparian zone in the Pacific Northwest, United States - 13_EM | ecosystem: Host-associated > Plants > Roots > Unclassified | place...
GCAGTTTTTCTTTACCAACCCCACCGTTTTCAGCACGAATGAACAATAATGGGAGGACTGAAAGCCATGGAAGAGGTAGAATCATGATGTTCTCACTTTCGGGTTATCTGACTAGTTCAGGTACCCTTTGTATTATACCTACTGGAAGAAGAGTGGATGGGCTTGGGAGCCTCGCACCACTTTCGAATACTGGTGACGCTTCTCATCTGGTATCGCATGTGGTTAGTAGAGATGTGTGGATAGCACCTTGGGGGAGGGTTGGTAGAATACAAGGATTGGTCTCTTCAACTCCAAATACACCCACAGCAATGAGGGCAGATGAACGAAAATGGGCGAGTGAAGTTCGACACTATCTACTGGAACGAGGTGTAGGACTTCGTGCGGACGAGGAGGAATGGGCTAGGATAGAGGTATGGTTAGGTAACGAGAACGGGGAAGATCAGCTCCAATCTATTGTGTGGCCGATTGCGTTGTGTTTTGTCAGACTTACCGAAGGGGATTATGACCTTCTATCCAATCCGAGCCAAGGTACCTCCGTCCAATTCGAGTCATCGGACCCAAAACAGCCAGCGCAGGAATCGCCGGGTGAACCAAGAAGCACAAAGGATGACCAAGCAGCGGGAGCGACAGCTTTTAGTCAAGATATATTCGCAGACATCGAATATTTAGCTTTGGGTGGCCACATTTCAACACTCCAAGGCGAAAGATTAGCCCCCGATGACCCAGGGGCTACATGGTTTAGCCCAAATGTGCTGGACCCGATAGATTTCGCCGAGAAGTGGAGGATGAGCGCCGAACAGAGAAAGCAAACTATCAAGCAGCGGAGGGAAGAGAGGGAGAAGGAGAAACGGAAGGCCGTGGAGGCTGAGGCCCTGAAGCGCGAGAAAGAGTTGAGGAGGGAGGTGGACGAAATCAAAAGGGATGCAGCTGCTACTATAGGAAGTGTATCCGGGGTGTACTCTACTCCTCCTGATGGACAGATGCCCGCAACTATATCCTCGACTGGCGGATCTCAGGAAGTTCTCCCTCCTGAGCCTGCATCAGCAATTTCCACTGATGGCACATTGCCACTAACCCTCAGCAACGATATGGATCTAGACTGGCCTGGAACTGGAGACCCAATGTCACTGGACGAAGGTGGCGACGTGACAAAGGCTAGTGCTACAGATGGACTGGCCGGAATAACAGACTTCTTGGGAGATGATCTTGTGGATGGCGATGACGATATATTCGGTGCAGAGGTCACGGACAAGGATTTTGACTTTTTTGATGAGCCCGATTTTGGAGACGCGCTTGATGGTGGGATTGGGCTAGGAGACATGCATCATGTTGGGGGAGGTGTTGGCACAGACACGCTAAGGGATGTCGAGGGGTCTTCCTTGGCTGTTGCTGATATTGACATGAGCAATCACTCTAACCCGATGAACTCCTTGCAAAATATGGATTTTGGAGGGATGGACCAAATTGATGGAGCGACAGGATTGGAAATAAATATCACGACGCCTATGCTATCAAAACTGGAGCTTCCTTCTTCAACCCCTGCCGCCCCCCGGGAGGGTGCTGGGTCCGGGGTGGATCCTCGTGTTGAGATCATAAAGCACGTTCAGACACCACCCCTGAGCCCACAAAGAGCTATGAAGCTATTACTACCGCAGTATGCGAAGAACCAAACCATATGGAATCCTCCACAGCTCAACGCGTCCCCTTTTAACCCACCCCAAGTCCACCTAGTCGTGGATGACTTGACGAATTCAAGGAGGCAGAGCATCTACAGTCCATTAGTCTTTCTTCCTAGAGTGGAGATGGCGGATAAGAAGTATATGGAAGGTGGGAGGTTTTTTGGCCCTCCGCCAAAAGAGGAAAAGCTTGAACTTTTGGATGGCAAGCTGGCCTCCATTTCATTACTTGATACCCCACTGAAGCGAAGATTAAGTAGTAGAAAGCCTTTAAGTTCTCTTTTATCTAATACCTCACGTGACTCTATTCATCATACCCAAGCTGTTGAGCCTGCCATTGAAGATCTCGAGATACGGCCCCCAGACGACGAAGACGGTGACTCCGATGAATCCGAATCCGAATACGATGATGATGATGAGAGCTCAGAAAGTGATGTAGACGAAGAAAGTGAAACCGAGTACAGCCTTCCACCATTACCGGAGAGCAGTCCCGTTTATACAACGGGCAATAAACGAAAGAGGGCTGTCGACGATGATGGAGACCTAGCCTTGACCGAGGCAGGCCGGGAGTCAGCGAGCGTTGCAACACCCTTACCACCCGCGCAATTTGACATTGGTGGCAAAAATAGAGGGGTGGAACTGGCACCTCTACCATGGCACGCCATGGTTCCAGATCCAGATGACTATTGTTTGGTGGATGTTTTTGAGAAGCTATGTATGGATGATACCACAAGGGATGAGTACTCTACTGTGAGTAGAATGAATGACCAGGAGCACCGCTTTGTCTACCACGCATTAGTGAGCAACACTGTTACTGGCTCTCTGCTACAGCCTCGCTGTTCTGGGGTAGATAGTTCTGTATTTGAGGAAGATAATGGCCTCGATAGTCTAATGACACGTCGGCGGGTGAGCGGTGAGAGCCAAGTGGAGGAAGTTGTGAAAGATGTCTTCCCCGGGGCAACAAGGTGCAAGTTTGAGGCTTATGCAAAAATCCTTGATGCCCCCACCGAATCCACACCAACATCGGGGAAGGCAAACTTTCGACCTATATCGCAACCACGGAGAACTGGAAAACAGTCTGCCTTAACACCTGGAAATCATTCATTGGCGTTTGATTCATCTACAGGAGCATCATCCACTATTGCTTTCAAGATTCCGCCCTCACATGTTCACGTCCACCGCGCGGAAACAGCTTTGGAAATATCACCTGTGGCGCTCAAGTTCTGGGAGACATTTGGACTGGGCCCTTGTAGCGGGCCAAAAAATGTAATAGCTTTTTGTGTATACCCCTCTGGAGAGGCGATGGCGGATGCTGTCGATGAGTTCATGGAAAGAGTTGGAACGGTATATGATAGCTGCAAATTGGGAAGCTATGTGAGAGGGAGCATAGATGACATCACTGCTGGGATGGTTGGTGTACAGTTGCCACCTAGGCACGCTGGGGAGTTTGATATAGGTGCGATCATGCAGTGCATCAAGGATACCTGTGCGAGGCTTGGTAGGCTTTCTTGATAATTGCTTGCGTTGCTTATTTTCACTGACCCTTAATATCTACCAGGTTCTATGCTCTGTAACGTGGCCGATGAAATGCAAAACATCGTACTATATCTGGTGAATCCTTTTCTTAAAGCTTCTGCACTACCGGAGCTTTGTCATGCTTTTTTCTTCTTCACACAAGCATACATATCAGCAATGTCGCAGCTGAATGCCGCCCCCAACAACATCGTTCTGCAGATTATCCCTATTGACCTTCTCACGGCTAAAAACGGCCTGATAACTCCGTCTCAGGAGGACTATATACGGTTTTCTCTCGATGTGTACAACCGGTGCATGGTCACCGAGAATGGCACCTCAAGTGAAGAGGTACGGAATGACAAAGTCTCTTTGTTTCCTTCTTCGTCATCTAAGATGCCGATGGCTAAAAACGCACCCCAGGCATCATCGATGCTGAACTCGTGGCGTCAGAAGATGCGTGAAAGAGGTCTTGTTAATGCACCGTCAATTGTATTGGCCAAACCTGTGCCCAAGTCGATACACTTTCAATTGTCTGCGGAGACCGTGAATCCTTTGCTGCAGGAGGGCTCTTGTCTGCATGTGGCGTACAAGCAGAGTTTGGATGAACGGTGGGTAGTGTTTGCTTGGACAGACAACTATGGAGACTTTCAATATAACGAAGTAATCTGTCTTGGGAGAAAGGGGTGTACAGCTCTGAAGCCATGGGAAGAGGTAGCCCGCTCGATGTGGTCAAAGACGATAGAGTGGATCAGGAGGAAGAGTATGATGCCAAGAGTATGTATTACGAAGGTTGGGGGCTGGATTGATGCGGATGAGGCAGATTGTGAGTCGCCCCGGCTTGAACTCAGTTCTCCAGATCCCGCTAACGTGTACCTTAGTATGGACCACGTTGTCGACAGAGTCAGCAAATTCCAACACTACTAATCCCCAACCGGGCCCCTCAAACCAACCCCCCAAAATAGCTACAACTAGCCTGACCATCCTCACTGCTGACCCGTCACCCGCTCTCTCCCTGGCCCCATCGTTACCTGCTATCATCCCCCAAGCATTCAACTCCGGCTCAAACCTATTCACCCCAGTTTCAACCCCAAACGCAAATATGCTCTCCCCTGACCCCTCCGGCTCCACCTCTGCGATCAACACTAGCACTGCCGGTGGCACCCCCAATGCTGATGCAGCACTCGATCTTGACCCCGATACCCAACTCACTGATTACGCGGATGAAGTTTGGGGGGTGGTGCTGAATCACAAATTACCCATATCTCCTGTGGTTACTGAGGCCAGGTATAGTCTTGCGAGTGGATTTCTAGTAAAGAGAGGGGCGAAGGGGGTGGAGGGGGGTGAAGAACCGGCGGTGCTAGGGGTGAATGTGGTGGGCGTTGGGAGTGGGAATGGATCTCCCACAGGGAAGAATGTGGTGGAGGGGCAGTTGAAAGAGGTACTGTGTCAGTGGAGAGGGCTGGCGACACTGGCTATTCATAAAGGGGTGGTAAGGGAGAGGGAGAGTAGAAGTGTGTTGCCGTGGCATGTGGCGGTGGCAGAGAAGGCGGTTGATGCTTTGGAGATGTGTATGTAATTTAGAAGTTGGTAATGGAAGAGGGGGGTGGAGTTGAGGGATGAATGGTGGGTGATACCTTGTTATTACATGTAGAGTATGGTTTTTTTGGGCGGGTTTATTCCTTTATATTATTGTGTATAGTTTGTTGGGGCATGGTTCATGTTTATTATGTCTTATTTCTTGTTTATGTTGGGGTCTATTTTTATTTGTTTATTTATGTTTGTGATACAAACCTTTTCACATCTTTCACATTTGGAATTCCTGCTTGGTTGAGTCGTTCGTTCATTTGCGAAGCGTTTTTCTATTTTTTATTTATTTATTTATATCCAAGAGTAGTTGTGTGTATAGGTTTCTTCTGTATCTATGTGCATGGGGAGAATATCGGTTTTTTGAGGCTCTTGAGGTGTGGAGTCTTATCTATGTCCATCTAGCCTTATGCCTGGGCGTCCTATCGATCAGCTTGAAGGTCGGTATTCTGTATGACTTGTTACGTTTACCCTGAACTTTCGAAGGGGGTTTATATAGGTTACCTACATAAGTAGCCATGCAAGTATACTGTTTTTTAAAAATTCTATATACTGGAGAGATGGATTATTACTACAAAGTAGGTTCATATCTTATATCCGGAGTCCTTTGAGCACATTTTCAGCTGTTTGGCAGGGAGGGGGGGTTATACGTTAGGCGGGGAGGGTTTACCCCGAAGTCTTCTTTCTTTCTTACTTGACGAACTTTCCTTCTTCTTCTTTTCGTTGAACTGTCTTTTGAAACTATCTTGTATATAGGCGCCGGCGGCGGGGACCGATTAACAAGTCCGCTGCCTCAATCCAGCCGGGGTTCACCATAGCCGCCCCGCCCCGCAAATAATAGTTAACCATTAGCCAAGCCAAGGTAGCAACCGGTCAAGCTATTAATGTATAGATGAAAATAAAGCTCAGGGTAATAACATAATATTATATACAAAGAAATATCAAGAACTTTCATCTGCAGTTTGTATACTCTTCACTATCAGAATTAAGTTCCTTCTCGACCTTGCTGCTCTAAATTCAGCCTCTCCCAATTGCGATTACCAATAGGATTACCCAGCTGTTTGGATGGACATGGAGCTTTGGCCTATATTACTCTTACCGAGGCAGTCCTTCAGAATGGGAAGAAATTCTAGAAGAGCCAGTGAGGCTGGGGTAAATAGCTGGTCTGCAAAATACCCGAATATTGCTTATATTGCAGGGCTGTTAAACACCCAAACTCAAGCCCACATAGCTGCTCTGCAAAACACTCAACTCGAGCTCAAATAGCTATGCTCAATATTTCTGTAAATAGCTGTTTCTAGGCGGGCCTGTAAAAACACAGTTGATTTCTATGCATATCGCTGTTCCCACTATGCTCGATTTCTCAATATATAGCTGTTCTAAGTGTGCCTGTAAAACACTCAATTTTTATACATATTGCTGTTCCCTGTATACTTGGATTTCTCTGAATCTTGTCTCCATTCCCTGCCCTTTCCTCTATCTCAATCTCAGTTCCTCCCACCCATCAAACCACTGCATTGGACACCCTGCCTGTATAAAGCTCTGTAGCCACTGCCCTGTCATTGTATTACACCTCCTCTCACCTGGAACTCCAAACCCTGTTGTTCCAATCCTCACTCTGTCAATTGGTCTGCCCCATCCTGCTTCTCCACCCACTCTCTCTGTCTTCTTTTTATACATGTATGGCAGTACCCCCACTGTCAAACCAAGTCCACTCATATCCTTCACCCTTCGCTGATGCTGACCCTGAACCACTCCAGCATGCTCAGGATCCATCCCCAGATGAAGTCTTCCAGGTACAGTCCACTGCTGGACATCTCCCTAATCGCCTGATCTCTTCCCTTTCGCTTTCTCCTTTTTATTCCCTTCTTGAATTCTTCTTTTTTGGACCCCGACCTGCTTCCCTTTGTTGCTTTTGTTGCTTTTTTGGCAGGAATTTTAGGATCGTAGGTATAGTAGTAGGTTCTAGTAGCGGCACTGGTAGTGGTTGTGTGGTGTAGCGGCAGGCAGTAGTTGGTTGTGTGCTGTACCTAACCTTTGGTGCTTCCGACTAATAATTAACTATGGCTGGTTGCAACGCAACTAACAGCCCTCGTTTTGCAAAATTGGCCAAATGTCCAATAATGAGCTGCCGTCTATAGGCTCTCGTTCAATGCCACTGCGATTTCTTTGGTTGCTACGATAGCTTGATTCGAAAAGCGTCTCAACCAATCCAGTCCTACACATGTTAGCTATAGCACCGAACTATGATTTTCAGCAACTTACCAATGGAAAGCACGGCAGAAATGAATACTGCTGCACGAATGCCACTATGGATTGAACCAACTTCTTGCTTCGGGGGCTCTTCCAGGTATTTAGCTATGGCGATATTCCTAAGGGGGTAATCTGTATCACCTAAGACGAAAGGAAATCCCAGGTAATACTTCCCAGCTTCTTGTGCTAATCGCGACTTCCCTGTTCCACAACTTTTGAACATAACGAAAATTTTGGCGTAGCATGTTGCTGGATTTTCTCATATATAGTAGGCACCGGTTTTCCCCCACAGTGTGCCTCAAGGGTGGTGGGAAGAAGTCCTCTGTCCTATGCTGTGCCATGTCCGTAGTTTGATTTGATTACTCCCCATTCATAATGTGCCTGAAATAGCATCTCGTGATGGTAGGCAATGCTTTGTGAAAAGTGTAGTCTGGTTTGCTGCGAAGTGTGAATTGAGGGTAAATAATTTCGTAGCTCCCCAGTCAGAGTCGTTGTTCATCATCTCCGCTATCTCCTCGGCCCTGGCAATGACGTGTTTGCAGAAGTCGATGCGTTGGTCGCTGCGAGTCTTACTGAGTTCGTCCACATCCACATCCACGTCAGGTCTATCTGCTGGCTCGAAGTCGTTCCTCCATTCTTGTACTAGGTCTTCGTATAATGCCGTTGGATTCCCAGAACGCCAATCCTTACACCGCTCAAGGGCTGACCAAATTAGACGAAGCAGCTCTGCATTAGGGGGAGAATTGTCTACCTACCAATTTCAAATGTCCCATAAAGCAGTTGTGCCGAAGTTTTCTCCCACATAGCCCCATGGCAGCAGCTCCCTCCTCTGCCGCAGCCCCCTTACCCGCAGCTTGGCCGCTGCTGTGTAGGGCGTGAATGCGTGGGATGTATGGCTGAGCTTCTAGTTGTACGGGCAAAGATTGAATTTTCATCAATGCCATCCTATTCCATTGTTTAGTATAGTAATTATAATAAATATTATTTTACGTCATCGCCGGTTTCTAGCTTCAAATAGACCTCTCGATATCTATTCAATGCTCGAGCATAAAGCCATTCATATTCTTTAGGATTAGCGACACCTGAATTTGGCTTTGAGGGTGAAAGGAAGATAATATAGAATGTTGTGGTATAGACTGGACAATAGGTTGAGATTGGACTGCAGCATGTACGGGGGACGCATATGTTGAGGATCACTAGTAGGGGCATGTTGGCACAAGGTGGGTTGCGTTTCGTTGAGAAGCTTTGTCATGGATGCAATACGGGTTTGCGTAATGGTTCGAGAGGGATTTGCTAGGTTGTTGCCGGTAGAACGGCTCGTGAGTCTGAAGGGGTATCAAATCAGTGTCGACATTTGAGCACATTCCCACAAGCCTTCCGAGATAGGGTGATGGAATAATCACGAAAGGTAAAAAGGGTTCGTTTATAGCTTTAGTGCTGTAAGGTAGAAGGCAGACATGGAGGCCTGAATGTGAAATTACCCATCCGATGCATCTGATCCTGAAGCAGAGAGTGAAGATAGAAGAAGATGCACCAGAAGAGAGAGGAGGCGTTCGGATAGGGCGTTCTCTGAGTCAGCCAGATTCTGATCCACAAAGTTGCTGGGAGGGTACTTTAGTCGTGTGCATTTGATGAAGATTGGTTAGGGAATAGAACTGTACTTTAGCGAAGTAAAAGGTATCGCAGTTGTATGAGTTGCGTGCATTCTGATAAGATCTTTTAGCGAATTTGTATCGTGAGCTTTGACCGTTACCTAAGAAACAGCGGCCTCAGTGGGTAATTTTGGTGAGTATATTGTCAATCCGGCCCTGTTATTCCTGTGAAATGGCCCATTGGAGGGTGTGGCGCCTCTACCAAGTATCGAGGGTTCCCGGTGAAGAATCCTTGGGAGAAAGAGTAGGTGAGAGAAGTGAGAAAAGAGAGAAGAGACAAATAAATCTATGTTTGTAATCAATGATGTGCCGCGTTACTTTGGGTGAGAATTGGGCGGGGTAGAGTGGATGACAACAAAAGTTTCAATGACTGTACTGAGGTCTTGAAGGAAAACCACATGTATGTCCATTGTGCTAGACAGTCCCAATTCAGGTCCTCGATCTCGGCGTTCTCAGTCACCATTGAGCTCATCGTCCTCCGGCGCCGCCTTGGAGTTATCACTAGCCGTCGAGGTAGCAACGAGCTCTAACCACACAATCGCACCGACTTGAGTCCACAATGCCTCTTTCTGGTATTGCACCGACCCCCACCATACTACCCTCCCTCCCATTTCGACCCTATTATTCTCCCCGCCTCCCCATTCCGACGCCGCTCGTCCCTAATGCCTCTGGGCCCATATTGCATTAGCCGCAGCATACCCAGCTTCCTCTGCCCTACGGCGCACTTCGTCATTATGCTCCCATGTTGAGACCATCACTGCATCGTGGGCCCGGCCACCAGCCTGCCCGGCAGCCCAAGCCTCTATCACCTCGCGTCCATTTGCTGGTGGCGGGTCGAGTTCTTGTACATACCACCACTCTTCATTGTCTGAATCAATTATATCCAAATCGGGGTACTTCTCCCAATGTTTTAACTTCACAGGATCGAGATCCTCTGCCCCTTTTGCAATTGTTGTGATCTCTAGATGTGTGGCTAGTGCCGTAAGGATCAACTGCTCCAGGAGCTCCCAGCAGGAGTGGCTCAGGTCGAGCTATTGAGGGAAGTATGTCTTTGGTGCGGGATTTGATGATGGGCTAGTGAGGTACAGGCCTTAAAACTGAGTGTGTGAGTGGAGAAGTCCGTATACCGGAGAGGAGGGGGAACTGGTTCATGCCCGGTACCAGAGGCACCGCTGGCGCGGGTTGGCGAGGGTGGTAGCGGACGGCACAACCCACAAGTAGGGGGAAACCTAGTGAGGATGCCACTCTGTGCTGTGCCTCCCCATCTGGAGCTTGGTTGAATCAAGGGTGGTGGGAGGAAGTCCTGTCTTACAGTGCCATGTCCACGGTTTGACTTGATTACTCCCCGCTGATAATGAGCCTGAAACAGCACCTCGTGATGGTATGTTAGAAGTGTAGTCTGGTTGACTGCGAAGTGTGAATTGAGGGTAATTAATGTTGTAGTACCCATCAGGGTAACCCCATTCACATCAGCCACCCCCCAGCAAAGAAGCTCCCCTTGAACCACAAAGTGTAGCGTCTGCCCATACTCTATGCTATACTTTGTATGTGCAAGCCTGCAAACACACCAGCTTATGGCCCCCCGACACACAGAGACACATCTCCTATCTTGTTTCTCTGTCACCATTATTCTCCCTTCTTACTTTCCCAGTACCATGATTCCCCCTTGTTCCTTCGCCGGCACCATTACCCTCTTCAGATGGGCATGCGCTCTTACCAATGTCTGGATCCTTTTGATATATTTTGTTCTATGAACATGAGCTCGGTGACTGGCTAGATTTGCATTCTCCTGACCGGCCCCTCTTGCTGTAACGGATGGGTGGTTGGTGAAATAAGAGGGGTGGGGGGTTGGCTGAGGTTGCTAGCGCGGTTCCCGGTCGTCATTGATTGTACCCGTAAATTCTTAATGCCCAGCACTGACCAAAGGAATTCGATGAAGAGGAAGAAGACCTTTCCATATTTGGAGCCACAGGATACAGGTATTCATCAAAAAAATCCCATAATACGAGAATATCCCCATATTAAAACGCCAGGCCAACCCTCATTATTCAAGACCGCTGTGTTGGTGGTGGATGTTCCAATAGCCTAAAAAACACATAAAAGGCCTGCTGAGGCCCAATCAATAGCTCTTTACCGCCTCCTTCTGGGACAACTAGATGTAGATCGATATGTTCTGATAATTGTCTATCTCAGGTGGGGTGGCTATGGGGGGCATCTATAGTTAAAATATACGCTCCAGTCAGCCAGTCTCGAACCAGATGTTACGCTTAGCGCTGCAGTAGCATCTGGACATGAAACTTACCGGTGGGTGGAGCCACACTGACTCCACGTCCATCACGACCCCCGCACTCCTCCGCCGCTCTCGGACTATGAGGTACCGTCCTCAATACGACCGGTTTGTTTGCCATTTCCCACCTCCCTCCGCCCCCTCTACTTCCACGCCGTGCCCTACCCTATCCCCACCTTGCCCACCACGTGTGGGAAATACCCTCGCACCAATGCACGAGCACGTGAGAACAAGCCTATCGAGGAAAGCGGTTCCATATGGGCAGATCATACATATAACCAGCAGATTCCTTTCTTCACTTTTCGTCAGAGCAGTTTCTTCCATAGATAAAGCTTCACACTATCAGAAACTCACCTCATCTCTGAATATACTGCATCAATATTCGCACAATTCTTTCTGTTTTTCATAACCTCGTGATTACTTACACACCACTACTATCAGTGTGTCTAGTTATCATACTCGGTTTTCATGATTGGTTGCACGTGTGCGATCGTTTGGTTGATGGATGGTTCATGAGTTTGTATTTGGCTTCATTTAAAGGCTTGCTGAATCCAGAATCGAAGGGGCTATGTAGATGAATATAGAGGATGTAGTTGTAGAGGTTTAACTGTATGAGTACATACTTAGTATGTTATGTTATGTATGTATGTATGTATGTATGAAAGATAGGTTTTTGTTACTTGTTTGTGGTACCCTAGTCGTTCGTATTCAGGGTGATGACATAAGCGTAGTTCAAACTTATCAACTAGACTTCGAGGATTAGTATCAAAAGGTTCTTCCTTTGTGAAGCTGAACTGTGTACCTATTCTTTTGTATCTAAAACTATGTATGTAGTTACCCTTTTTAATCTCCGTCAGGTCAGTACGAGGATCAAATGTGGGAGGCCTGATCCGATCCCATCAGGAGAGAGACAAACGGAATATCCGGTACTCTGTATTTACAAATCTATATATATCCCAACACCTACATAGCCCCACCGACAAACAACCCCCCTTCCCCCCCTATCCGTACTTCAGAAAAACAAGTGAATATATAAAATACCATAGTACCCTACTCTACAAAAAAACTACCAAGACGCACGCAACAACCCACCCACCCCCAATGGAACCCTACTATCTATCAAAACATCAAACGAAACAATAATTATAAACACGAAACTACCTA
>Ga0307511_10006138_pt1 | contig 12130 bp, 13 predicted proteins | sample 13_EM_MG_FD_200266 | JGI IMG/M metagenome (GOLD analysis project Ga0307511, IMG submission 200266) | Populus trichocarpa ectomycorrhiza microbial communities from riparian zone in the Pacific Northwest, United States - 13_EM | ecosystem: Host-associated > Plants > Roots > Unclassified | place...
TTTTTCTTTTTTTGTCTCAGGCCAACCTGCTAGCGTGAATGATGTACAAGGCATAAGGTTGCATAAACCTCCTAAAATGAAGCTTTTGAGGGCCGCCAAATTGTGGAGAAGGGCTTCACATTAGGGGAATTATATCGGCACCCGCTGAGGGCTATTGGGCCTGAAATATAGGTTCTATGGAGCGGCATACGAAGGGCCTTTATTGCATATTCTGGGCATCGGCATGCATGTCTCATGCATGTCTGAGATGCGTAGTAACTTTCCCCCACGCACTGTATATTCTTAATAAGCTTATTACAATAATGTATACGATCTTACCATGCCGACACAGGTGAGGCAAGAGCGATGCTGCCTACCAAATGCCAGTGAGGACTACCAGCCCTTATTCACTCAGACATACGAACATGTAGTGCGGCAATAAACCAGTCTGGGCACGAGAACACAGCGCGTCAAGAAAATAAATATCTACCTATACCTGGTGGCAATATGATATGACATTGTTTCCATATATCGACCAACCCATTCAAGAAATCTAGATAACTATCCAACGTAACCCGGAGATACGGCCTGTTACTCGCCTACTTGATAGGCGCTTTAACGAACTTAAACCCCTCCTTTTTCCCGTCAGTTGACCATTCATACTGTCCCCCAATGTACCCTTTGTAGGGGGTGCAGCGATCCAAAATTTCGTTTCCTCCCTTAATAATCAGGTCGCGGTCCAAGCAGTGAGCGCTTCCACGGACACTGTATGTATGGATCGTGCAGGTTTCAACCGTAATATAGTCAAATTCGGTCAGAAATACATCGGTGCAGACTTCAGGTTTGCCTGGTGGAACTTGGTCTAAGGCAGCTTTACAGTCTTTTTTGAGAGGTAACCCAGTAGCGGAAACGTCGGTACAGGTGAGAGTTCCATATGTCGGGTAGGGAACTGTAGGAACTGCAGCCCCAGTAACACCTGCAACGATTAAGATTCGTTAGCGATGGTAGCCACCACATGCAATTAATGCTGAAGGGAAGCAGATCAACGGTTATTAAACCCCTGCATGAGAACTCACTTTGGGACAAGAGAAAGAGTCCACCAATGAGGGCAACAAAATTCTTAAGTCCGTACATCTTGATAATTAGGTATTCAGTGTTGTCGTGAAGTAGCGAGAGGATGCCTTCTGGTGCTGAGAGGGCTTAAGGAGCTGTGGGACAGGCAGGAAGACCCGGCTTTATAAGTGTTTCTGAAGGTAGTGCCCTCGCAGGACGCACCTGCATTGGCAGTTGGGAGTGGGTAGTGGTCCCGTGGGGTCCTGGGGCTCGGCTCCCGGCTGTGCTTGAGTGAATCAATCTCTGTTTATTGATGTTCAGGGTTCAGGGTTCAGGACGATTGGCCAATTGTTTGCACAGACAGAACCATTCACGAATCTGCTACATATTGCTGAAGAGTTCAGCTAGTGGGATGGTTTAGCAATAGCTAATAGAAGTGGTGTCGGAAGCCGAATATGGCGGAAACTACATAAACTAATTTGCAACAATATGTACGCTTGTTCTTACCAGTGCAATACTGTGGGGACTACCAGCTTGGAGAATAAAACTGTTGTGATCGCTCAGACATACGTATGTACATGTAGTGACACGCTAAATATTCTACATGTCATTTTTTCCATATATTGACTACCTATTAAAGCAAAGAAATCTACTCTACATACTCCGTAACTATATATTCAATATAACTCCCCAGACCTGCAGCCTGTCATCCACCTACTCAAAAGGTATTTTAATGAACCTGACCCCCTCGCGGTCACCATTTTCTCCAGCCGGCCATTCATACTGTCCCCCAGTGAAACGCGGGCCCTCGCTTATGAAGTTGCAGTTTGCCAGAATTTCGATTCCTCCCTTACTAATCAGGCCGTGGTTTAAGCAGTGAGATTTTACGAGGCTGTTAAATTTCTGAATCTTGCAGGTTCTAACCGGTAGAATAGTCATATTTGGTCTGGGATTGTTCGTGCAGATTTGTGGCTTGAATGAAGCTTTGGCCAAGGCATCCTCACAGTCATTTTTGCAAGGGAACCCAATGGCAGAAAACTCGGTACAGGGGAGAGTCCCTGTTGGATCTGCCTGGCGAACTAGTAAATACTGCAGCTCCAGCAGCATCTGCAACGTTAAGATTCGTTGACAATTGTAGCCACCATATGCACCTACCTAGTGTGAAAAGGAAGGCAGGTCAACGCTTATAGCTATTGAACCTGCATCAGAACTCGCTTTGAGGCAAGAGAAGGAGTCCACCCATGAGGGCAATAACATTCTTAAGGCCATACATCTTGATAATTCGGCACTCGGGGGTGTACTGAGAGAGAGTATGGATTCTAGTGCTAGGAGGGCCTGAGGAGCTGTGGGATAGGCGGGTAGACGGCTTTATAGATGTTTCTGAAGGTAGTGCCTCCCATAGGAATTGGAAATTAACTGGGTATTTAGAGCTATAAGTGCTACTATCCTACATATAGGAAGGTACCCGGGTAGTTGAGCCAGAGGTTCACACCATCCGCTGTAAGATCTCTAAATATAGAGAGTCGATATATTTGAAAGGGGGGTGTTAACTTTCAATTCCTACAGTAGCAGGGCCCTGTAGTGGGCAACGGTCCCGTGAGGATCTAGGCTCCAGCTCTCGGCTGTGCTTGTACATATCACCCAATACAAGTTCTACTCTAAATCCTCGATATGCTTTCCGTTAATAATATTGTTCACTCACACGTGCGTACACGCAGTGCGACAAGATAAATATCGACATTGTTTCCATAGATATATTGACTACCTATTAAAACAAAGAAATCTACTCTACATAGCTATATATCTAATATAACTCCCCCGACCTGCAGCCTGTCACCCGCCTACTTAGAGGCTTTGATGAACCTAACACCCTCGCCATCGCCATTGTTTCCAGCCGACCATTTATACTGTCCCCCAGTGTACACTCGACCTTCGACTTCGAGGGTGCAGCTTTTCCAAATTTTCTCTCCTCCCATTTTAACCAGATCCCCGCTCAAACAGTGGGCATTTCCGGCGCTGCTAAATGTCTGAATCGTGCAGGTTCCTACCGGTTTATAGCTATATTCGGTCCGGATTGACTGGGTGCAGGCATCAGGTTGGCCTGTTTTAACATTGGCTAAGGCAGCTATACAGTCGTCTTTGAGAGGAGAGTCGGAAGTCTCGTTACAGGTGAGTGAATCTGTCTCGCGAACTAGTACTGTAGCTCCAGTAGCACCTGCAATGTTGAGATTCGTTAGCAGTTGTAGCCACCACCATAGTGCGGAAAGGAAGGCAGATCAACGCTTATAATTATTGAACCTCTGCATGAAAACTCACCTTGGGACAAGAGAAGGAGTCCACCCATGAGGGCAACAACATTCTTAAGGCTGTGCATTTTGATAATACACTCGAGGGGTGCGCTAGGGGTCTAAAACGAGGAGCTGGCTTCTAGTGCTAAGAAGGCTTGAGGAGCTGTGGGACAGACGGGGAGACCTGGCTTTATAGATATTTATGGAGGTAGTGCCCCCTGTAGGAATTGGAAATTTAACACCTCGCTATACGTCTTTAGTAAGTGTTACAGAATTGTTATATATAGGAAGGTATCGAGCCAGGTGGCGTGGTTGAGCCAGTTGTAGATCTACCATCTGCACACTGAGGCATACAGCACTGTACCTATACGCAATGTCTCTAAATATATGGGGGTCGATCTATTTGAGAGGAGGGTTGTTAACGTCCAATTCCTACGGTAGCAGGACGCTGGAGCGGGTAATAGTCCCATATCCAGCTCTCAGCTGTGCTTGTACATAATATATCGCCCAATACAAGTTCTAAATCCCAATATGCTTTCCGTTTAGCGATGTTTGAATTTTTAACTATGTGCATTATCCTTCTCTACTCACGATGCTAGGCATGCTTCGCGACCCCAACTCAACGTCTACTAGCGGATCGACTGCCCCTTTACTATATATAAAAAATACCGTATTGACTCGAGTCGTCTCACTGTTGACATTCGTTGAACTTGATCAAATGTCGCTTAGCTAAAACCTAACCTAGTTAAAGGGGGTAGATCAGACTTCAGATCTCAGTGAAAAACAGGAAAGCAGTGGGAAGACTGTTCGTGATCTGAAGTCCAACCAAGCGACATTTGGTTTATGCCAAAAGCCAATTACAATTGCAACAATGTATACACCTATTCATACCACGTTGACACGAGGCGTGGATTGCTAGTACAATATTGTGAGTACTAGTTGTGAGGACTACCAGCTTCGAGGCTGTAAGAATAATTATTCGTACATGAAGCGTGACAAGAAAATAATATCTACTTATGTGATAGCAAAATGATATCGTTTCCCCACCCCAGATAAGTATCCATTGTAACTCCCCCGACCTGCAACCTGTCACTCCCCTATGAAAAAGGCGATGCAACGAGCCTAACACCCTCTGCTCCAGTACTAGACCACCCATACTCTCTCCCACTGTTCCCTTCGCAGGTGCCTTGTGGATTAGTGGTGCACCGTTTCAGAATTTCTTCTACTCCCTTGATAATCAGGTCACTATTCAGGCAGTGAGCCCTTCCACCGGTGCTAAATGTATGAATCGTGCAGGTCCCAACCGTAACATAGTCATATTCGGTCTGAGATTGAAGGGTGCAGGGGCCAGGTTCGCCAGGTATAACTTTTTTAAAGACAGCCCCACAGTCTTTTTTGACGGGGAGCTCAATGAGGTCAGCATCGGTACAGGTGAGAGTTCCATATGTCGGGGGAGGAACTGTAGGAGTTGCAGCTGTAGCTCCAGTAATATCTGCAATGTGAAGATCCGTTAGCAATTGTAACCACCACATGCTTTTAGTGCAGATCAACGGTTGTTGAACCCCTACATGAGAACTCACTTTTGAGACAAGAGAAGGAGTCCACATGTGAGGGCCACAACATTCCTAAGTCCATACATCTTGGTAGTTTTTATCGATAAGTAGCGAGAGGTGCACTGGGGACTTGGAACGGGTGGATACCTAGTTTTGGAAGGGCTTGAGGTGCTCTAGTGCTAAATAGGACATTTTGGTGAGAAGGCCTGGCTAGCTGGCTTTACAGATTTTTCTGAAGGCAATGGCCTCGCAGGATGGTAATTTGGAGTGGGTAACAGTCCAATGGGGTTCCAGGCTCCAGCTCCCAGCGCTGTGTTTATACCGCCCAATCCAAGTTCTACAGCCTGATATCGATATGTTTTTCGTTTATAGAGTGATTATCTCTGGATAATTGGCCTGCTCGTGATGCTTAGCGAGCCTTACTTGCCTCAGCCCAACACCTACTGGAGGATCGAACGCCCCCATAACTATATATATATAAAGGGCCAATTGCAATTGCAACACTGTATACATTCATACCAAAGCGTACAAGGTGAGCAAAGAGCAGGCAATGCTTAACCAATTACCAGCGCAATATTTTTAGGACTAACTGCGAGGACTATCAGCCCCGAGGCTGTAGGAATAAATTTGTTCACTCAGACATACGTACATGTAGTGACAAGAAAATGAATACCTACTTATATGTGGTAGCAACATGACATCGTTTCCATATATTGACTAACCCATCCAAGCAAAGAAGTCTGCCTTAGATACCTATCCAATGTAACTCCCCTGACCAGCCAGACTATCCCCCGGCCTGCAGCCTGTCACTCGCCTACTTGATAGACGCTTTAACGAGCCTAACCCCCTCGCCCTTTGTTCCGCGCGCCTCACCCTTATTCGACCATTGATACTCTCCCCCAGTGTAAGCTTCGTAGTCGTGGGTCTTGCTGCACTGCCCCAAAATTTCCTCCACTCCCTTACGGATCAGGTTGCGATCCAAGCAGTGAGCCCTTCCACCAGAGCTATATGTATGAATCGTGCAGGTTCCAACCGTAATATAGTCAAATTCGGGCCGATATATGTAGGTGCAGAACTTAGGTTTGCCTGGTGGAACTTTCTTCAAGGCCTCCTCACAGTCTTTTTTGAGAGGGAACCCATAGGCGGAAACATCAGCACAGGTGAGAGTTCCATATGTCGGCGGGGGATATGTAGGAACTGCAGCCCCAGCAACACCTGAAATATCAAGATTCGTTAGCAATTGTAGCCACCAGATGCATTTAGTGTGGAAGCCCGGAAGCAGATCAATGGCTATTGAACCCCTGCATGAACTCACTTTGACACAAGAGAAGGAGTCCACCAATGAGGGCTACAACATTCTTAAGTCCGTACATCTTGATAATTCAGTATTCGGGGGTTATCGTGAAGTAGCTAGAGGTGCACTGAGGGGGCTCGGGACGAGAGGATGCCTGATGTTTGGAGGGCTTGAGGAGCCGTGGTGCTGGATAGGACATTTTGGCAGGAAGGCTAGGCTTTATAGACATTTCTGGAGGCAGTGCTCTGGCAGGATGCACTCGTGCTAGCAATTGGGAGCGGGCGGGTAACGGTCCCGTTGAAGTTCCAGGCTCCAGCTCTCGGCGCTCTGTTTATACCACCCAATACAAGTTATTCTAAGTGTATCCAGTCGTGCCGAGACCACATCAGTCCTGATATCGATATGTTTTCCGTTTATACAGTGATTATCCCTCCGGATAATTGGCCTGCGGCCCGTGAGGCTTAGCGAGCCTTACTAGCCCCAGCCCAACACCTACTAGGAAAACTGGGAAATAAAACCTTGTCGAAAATCTTGATCTTGCCTTTTGTGGTAGCCACGTTACTATTTGTGGGCAGATTGACGTCGGATTCTACAGTGATGTCTCGAAAACCGACAAGGTGTCTTATTTCCCGGTTTTCCCGGTACTGGCGGACCGAACATCCCCCATAACTATATATATATATTGAATATGTCAAAAGCCAATTGCAATTCCAACACTGTATATATGTACGTGATCATACCAAGGCGTATGAGGTGAGCCAAGACAGGCAATGCCTAACCAATTGCCAGCGCAATATTTTTAGAACTGTGAGGACTATCAGCCCCGAGGCTGTAGAAACAAATTTGTTCGCTCAGACATACGTGATACGTATATGCAGTGTGACAAGAAAATGAATATTATGTACATACACGATGCAAAGGAAATACAGGATATACCGGTATCACAAGGCACCCTATGCCAAATATAAATGTAATGCCAAGCCTGCTCAAGACAGCTTGATTGTTGCCTTGGTGCTTGGCATGGCACAAGCCAACGGCTACAGTAACCAAATCGGTGTGCTGACCAGGTACCGGTACCCGCTGCAATGCATATGACGCCAGAAGCTCAACGGTGCCGGTCAGACTCTTTCTTAAGGCTGGTGTCACCACGCGAGTAGGCAAGTTATAACCGAACATGGGCTTAAGGTTGCTTGCCACGGATAGGTGAGAAACTGCCAATATTTATCTTTGGGCTGAAGTTGTTCACTATGACGTCAAAAATCAAATCAATTGAGGACTATCAGCCTCGAGGCTGTAGAAATACTATTGATACTGTACATATGCAGTGTGACAAGAAGATAAATGTCTACTGTACTTAAAACATGACACTATTTCCATATATTGACTAACTCATTCAAGCAAAGAAAAATCTACTCTATCAAACGATCTAATATAATTCCTCCGATCTAAGTACAGCGTATCACTCGCCTAACGGCTCACACCAAGTTAAGCCTGAAGAGGCGCTCTAACGAACCTAACACCTTCGCCGTTTTCTCCATCAGTCGACCATTCATACTGCCCCCCAGTATACTCTTGATCTCCGATTATGGAGGTGCAGTTTGCCAAAATCTCCTTTCCTCCCTTGATAATCAGGTTGCCGTCCAAGCAGTGAGCCATTCCGCGGGTGGTGCTATATGTATGAATCGTGCAAGTTCCAACCGTAACATAGTCATATTGGGGCTGGAATATTTCGGTGCAGGATGGCGGATTGATTGGCTTAACTTTGGCCAAGGCAGCGGTACAGTCATCTTTGAGAGGGAATCCAATGGTGGAAATATGGGTACAGGTGAGAGTTCCTGTTTGATTTATTTGGCGAACTTGTACTGCAGCTCCAGCAACACCTGCAATGTTTACGTTAGAAATTGCAGTCACCATATGCATTTAGTGCGGAAAGGAAAGGGGTTCCAAAGAATAACGCTGTATGATACATATGATATGAGAACTTACTTTGGGACAAGAGAAGGAGCCCACCCATGAGGGCAACAGCATTCTTAAGACCATGCATCTTGATAATTTGGTATTCGAAGTTATCGTTAAGTAGCGGGAAGTGCACTGGGAACTCGGAACGAGAGGATGCTTTCTGGTGCTAGAAGGGCTTGAGGAGCTATGGTGTTGTAGTACTGTGGTGCTGAATGGGATATTTTGGCAAACGGGAAGACCTGGCTTTATAGATATTATTTCTGAAGGCAGTGCCCCAGCAGGACGTGCCTGCACTGGCAATTGGGAGTGGACAACGGTCCATGAAGTTCCAGACTTCAGCTCTCGGCTGTGCTCTAGAAGTGCATCAATATTTTTTTGCATCAATCCCGATATTCTTTTCGTTCATAATTACCCCTTCGGGTAGTTTGCCTGCTCACGATGCTAAGCCTACGCTACGAGTCTTACTTGCCGCATAAGCTCAGCTGGTGGCTTGAATGATGTGTAAGCTTAAGCTCCCATTACCGAGGCACAAACGTAGAGCAGGGGTCCACCCATGAGGGCAACAGCATTCTTAAGGCCGTACATCCTGATAATTCAACACTCGAGGGGTGTGCCGAGAGCCCGGAACGAGAGGATGCCTTCTGGTACTGAGAGGGCTTGAGGAGCTGTGGGACAGACGGGAAGATCTGGCATTATAGGTATTTCTGAGAGTAGTGCCTCCCATAAGCATTTAGAGCTATAAGTGTTACTAGACTACACATAAGAAGAAGAAGGTTCGTTGGTGGTTAAGCTATTCGTTCACATCTTCCATCTGCACACTGAGGCATGCAACCCTGTATCTAGATCTGTACGCAAGATCTCTAAAAGCTACAGGGGGTTCATTCTATTTGGGAGGGCGGGGGGGGTGCTAACTTCCAATCCCGAGGGTAGCAGGACGCTGGAGTAGGTAACGGGATCCAGGATCCAGCTCTCGGCTGTGCTTTGTACATATCACTTAATACAAATTCTAAATCCCCAATGATTTCCGTTTAGTGATTAAGCATGCTTCGCGAGCCTTACTTGCCCCAATAGCCTCAGCTCAACGCCTACTAGCGGACTAAACGCCCCATTACTATGTATTCTAAATATGGTAAAAGTCGGTTGCAATTGCAACAATGTATATGCATATACACCTACTCATACTGCATGTATGAGGTGAGCCAAGAGCGGGCGATGCTTAACCAATTACCAGTGCAATATTGTGAGGACTACAGTTCCGGTGTTGTAGTAGACATTTGTATATGCAGTGTGACAGGAAGGTAAATATCTACTTATACGTGGTACTGTATATAGCAACATGACATTACTTCCATATATATCCAAAGGAAGAAATCTACCCTATGTAACAAATTATCCAATATAACTCCCCAGACCTACAGCCTGTCGTCACCCGCCTACCGGTTCGCACCAAGTTTAAGCTTCAAGAGGAGCTTTAACAAATCTAACACCCTCACCCTTTTCTCCAACAGTCGACCATTCATACTCCCCCCCAGTGTACTTTTGACGTCCGATTATGCGGTTACAGCCTGCCAAAATTTCGTTGCCTCCCTTGATAATCAGGTTGCCGTCCAAGCAGTGAGCCTTTCCGCGGGTGGTGCTATATGTATGAATCGTGCAAGTTCCAACCGTAACATAGTCATATTCGGTCTGGAAAATTTTGGTGCAGATTTCCGGTTCGATTGGCTTAACTTTGGCCAAGGCAGCGATACAGTCTGCTTTGAGAGGGAACCCAATGATGGAGTTCTGGGTACAGGCGAGAGTTCCTATTTGATCTGTTTGGCGAACTTGTACTGCAGCTCCAGCTACATCTGCAATATTTAAGATTTGTTAGAAATTGTAGCCACCATATGCGGAAAGGAAAGGAAAGGAAGATAAATGCTTATGGAACTATGTATGATATGAGAACTTACTTTGGGACAAGAGGAGGAGTCCACCCATGAGGGCAACAACATTCTTAAGGCCATACATCTTGATAATTTGGTATTCAAAAGTTATCGTTAAGTAGCGAGAAGTGCACTGGGAATTCGGAATGAGATGCTTTCTGGTGCTAGAAGGGCTTGAGAAGCTGTGGTGCTGTGGTGCTGTGGTGGTGAGTAGGTCGTTTGGGTAGATGGAAGGACCTGGCTTTATAGATATTTCTGAAAGTAGAACCCTAGCAGGTCGTACCTGCACTGGTAGTTTGGACTGGGTAACGGCCCGTGAGGTTCCAGGCTTCAGCTCCCGGGTGTGCTCTAAAGTGCATCAATTCTTTTGGGCATCAATCCCGATATTCTTTTCGTTCAGTGATTACCCTTCGGGTAATTTACCCGCTCGTGGTGCTGGGCTTATAAACATGCTCCGCAGGTCTTACTTAAGCTTATCCCAACGTCTACTAGCAATCGAATGGTGTGTAACCCCCTATTACCGGGGTATTTGTAACGGCTGGCACTAGTGCCTCATCAGCTGGGAGTATATATACTGAAATGCACCCCCTTGGGAAGCACCTTGTAAGATAATCACAACACCCTAGTCCTGAATTGTTAGGGAAGCCATGGCCAAGAGGGGGCGAAGCATCCTTGCGTAGAAGTGTTTGAAGTATTAGCATATTGGGGTGGGTGTCTTCCACGCTTTTATTCCCGGTGAAATGCTTGATACCCCCTTTTTTTAAAATAAAAAAAAAGAGCTCAGTACTCGTATGCACATCCGTAGGGAACGTATGACGAGACACCGGGAAACCCGAGTGGATTCAAGGGCTAGACGGAACTCCCCCATGGTAGATTCTACATGAGAAAAACCATCGAAAAAACTGCTACTCTTTGGTATAAGGCTTGGGTATGTTCCTTAACCCTAGGTTTAGAATGTCAGACACTAACCTTTAATATAAGCCTTACCCTGAATTCTCAGCTTCCTTTGCAGTAAGCAATTAACCATACCTACCGGTACCCCCCCACAGGAAATATTCTACACAACGGATTAAGGCTTATGTATACACATACAGTCACATTCGGAAAGTATTCGCGATTCATAAGGCCGGGGCGCAGCTGTAGTGATCTGAAGTTAATTCTATATAGGGTAGGGCCAGCCTAGAACAGCATTGTGCCAAGCCTGGAAGTCAGCATACCCGAAAGGGCAAGTATATTCATATACCCCAACCATCAGGGCCTGTAATGGATACATATCATACACCGCGAGCCTAACAAGGCGCTCTTCTTCTATAGGCCGATTTCTAATATCCAACGTTGTATGTTCTCGGATGGGACTACAGGGTTCAGGGTAACCATAAACCTCGAGACCGCTCGTTCGGGGCCAACTAATATCACGCGGACCTCGTAATCTCGTTATCTCTCTCTAGGTACCAAGGCCTGCTTCTCAATTAAATTTAGCATCGCGGTCATATCCATATCGCAGGTGATTCGGGTACTCAGCTCTAGCAGGTTAGCACTAGAATTCGAATGGTGTTATAGCTTTAGTTTATTTAGTCTGGTTAGTTATAGCTATGTATACTTAAAAATATATACCGGAGCCACGGCTGGAGGTACTACTATCACTAACTAAGTAAAGATCGGTTACATAGTAGAGACCGATAGCAACTAGAGATGGCGCATCTATTGCATAGAGTGAAGTCTTCACGGTATGCTACTATACTATAAAACGGCAATGCCTATAGGGTAATTGCAGTCGCTGAATTCGATTTAACCCATCGGCTGCTCTCTCAGTGTGGCCCTGTACTCGCTATAACACTCACAACCTGAGCAGCGCCTTTTCAAATTAATTCTGCGGAACCTGTTGAAGGCATCATAAGCTCTCAATCAAGCCTATATGGGCCATAAGAGAGGTTGAATTGCATGGGGTGGAGTTATGGGGGGTGGGGGGGTACCGTATAGGTTCGCCAAAGAGCTGAGGGCGGTAGAGACTGGTGGGGCTGCTAATGCTATAATAAACATGCGGTGGTATACTTAGAGGCCTCAAGGGCGTAATTGCACGAA
>Ga0307511_10006139_pt1 | contig 12128 bp, 10 predicted proteins | sample 13_EM_MG_FD_200266 | JGI IMG/M metagenome (GOLD analysis project Ga0307511, IMG submission 200266) | Populus trichocarpa ectomycorrhiza microbial communities from riparian zone in the Pacific Northwest, United States - 13_EM | ecosystem: Host-associated > Plants > Roots > Unclassified | place...
CTGCTGCTGTAAGTAGTAGTCTGATACCATGGGCTCCCACCTTGTTCTTGCATCCAAAAGATATCTTGCATCAATCATGAACAAAAGATAGAAGGACAGAAGTTCACTTGGCCACAAACTAGGTTACCTGGCCCCATTTAGGTCACAAAAAAAATATCATTTCTTTTTCACAGAGAAACACAAACTCAAAATGAAGAATCTGTTACAAGGCAAGACAAGCCCCTCTTTTTTACAGTGCAAGGAAGAATCTAGTCACATAATTTCTCTCTATCACCATCCAATTCCACCTCACTTTCCCTTACTGCTACTTTTTGGGAAATCCAATTCTACCAATCAGAATCCAGGAAACTCCATCATGAAAACCCTAACAGATAGATGGGTAGACACACTCCCATTTTCTCTCTCCAAATACTTGAAAACAAAACTCAACCTCAGAAACCACACTCCCATCATAATTGCTTGACTGCCTATTTTGCCACGTGTTCTTCCCTCCCACCACTAACCATAATAACCGACTTTTCTCTTCTGAAATATCCCTCTATACCTTCTCCACACACACAAATTATAAACACAGCCTTTAAACCTCTTGGAAAAAGAGGAGGAAGAAGAAGAAACACCATTGAACCAGAACCAAGAACACACGCACAAACACGAGAAACTGAAGCAAATTCATACGTTTTTGCTTCTCAAAACCTGTTTTCTCTTGCTTTGTTTCTCCCTCTCTAATTTAGAAACAGAGAGGAGAAACCGAGGGCTCTGTTTTTGAGTTGCTTAAAGTGAGTTTTTTTTCTACCAAGAATGGCTTCTTTAGTGTCTTCACCATTCACTTTACAATCAATCAAACCAGACCAACTCTCTTCACCATCTCAAAAACACTACTTTCTTCACTCATTTGTTCCCAGGAAAATCAACCAAACCAGCTTGAAATCCTCGTTGAAAGTAAAATGTGCTGCAATTGGCAATGGCCTGTTCACACAAACCACCCAAGAAGTTCGCCGAATAGTGCCTGAAAACAACCAGAACCTCCCCACTGTGAAGATAGTCTACGTAGTCCTTGAAGCTCAGTATCAGTCTTCACTCACTGCAGCAGTTCAAGCTCTAAACAAGAGCTCCAAAGATGCATCATACGAAGTTGTTGGTTACTTAGTTGAGGAGCTTCGTGATGCGTCCACATATAAAACTTTCTGCAAGGATCTTGAAGATGCAAATATCTTTATAGGGTCATTGATTTTTGTTGAGGAGCTTGCATTGAAGGTTAAAACTGCTGTGGAGAAAGAAAGGGATAGGCTTGATGCAGTTTTGGTTTTCCCTTCAATGCCTGAGGTAATGAGGCTTAACAAGTTGGGTTCTTTCAGTATGTCACAGCTTGGTCAATCAAAGAGTCCATTCTTCCAGTTGTTCAAGAAAAAGAAGCAAGGTGCGGGTTTTGCTGACAGTATGTTGAAGTTAGTGAGAACTTTGCCGAAGGTTTTGAAATATTTGCCTAGTGATAAGGCTCAAGATGCTAGGCTTTATATCTTGAGTTTGCAGTTTTGGCTTGGTGGGTCACCAGATAACTTGCAGAATTTCTTGAAAATGATATCTGGGTCTTATGTTCCTGCATTGAAAGGGAAAAAGATTGCGTATTCTGATCCAGTTTTGTTCTTGGATAGTGGAATTTGGCACCCTTTGGCTCCTTGTATGTATGAAGATGCGAAGGAGTATCTGAATTGGTATGGAACCAGGAGGGATGCTAATGAGAAGCTTAAAGACCCTAATGCACCAGTCATTGGGCTGGTTTTGCAAAGGAGTCATATTGTGACTGGTGATGAGAGTCACTATGTGGCTGTGATTATGGAGTTGGAGGCAAGAGGTGCTAAAGTGATACCAATTTTCGCTGGTGGACTTGACTTTTCTGGGCCTGTTGAGAGGTATTTGATCGATCCAGTTACAAAGAAACCAATGGTGAATTCAGTGATATCATTGACTGGTTTTGCTCTTGTTGGAGGTCCAGCAAGGCAGGATCATCCAAGAGCTATCGAGGCATTGAGCAAGCTTGATGTGCCTTATATTGTTGCATTGCCTTTGGTGTTTCAAACAACTGAGGAGTGGTTAAATAGTACTTTGGGGTTGCACCCAATTCAGGTGGCTTTGCAAGTTGCTCTTCCTGAGCTGGATGGTGGCATGGAGCCCATTGTTTTTGCCGGCCGGGATCCAAGAACAGGCAAGCCTAATTTCCCTCTTTAATTCATCTTCTTATTGTTTGTTCTATTCATGGCCATCAATACTCGTATGATTTAGGTTCCATCATTAGATTTGGAATTGCTTTAAGATTTTAGAGTCTCTATCATTTCCAAAAGGGGCAAATATTTTAAAAAAACTACATTTCAAGCAAATATGCATCTTTCGGTGCTTTTATTTTACAAGCTGAAGCTGAACAGTATGTTCATTACTTTTACTTCAAGCAGTTCCTTTCAATGCACACGACCTCATATTCTTGAAGGATTAGTAAAAAATTCAATGTAATTGCAGGGAAATCACATGCTCTTCACAAAAGGGTGGAGCAGCTCTGCACGAGAGCAATCAGATGGGGTGAACTGAAAAGGAAATCAAAGGTATTTTCCTTCCTGATCATTAAACATCATGTCATATTTTTTTTATACAACCTGGAGTTTTGTTGTTTGCTTCCAGTTGATATGAAAACCATAAAAATGTTCATGATAGTTCATAATGGTTAGGCAATCTACGTGCTTAGATCACAATGAAGCATTACATCATTCCCACCCTCATTTCATTTGTTTACAAGTGAAACAAGAATTTCTTTGAAAGAAAAGAAAACGAAATTGTTGAAGTCCAAGGGTTGCATTTACTATTAGTAGGCATCATTGCTGATGTGAACTTCTATTGTCACTCCCTGATTCAATTTATGAATCTATGCTTGCCGGTGAGGGAGAGAGAATGGGCCTCAAAGAACACACATTGTATATGTGCACTAGTTATTTATTAGCCATGAGAATTTTGCTTCAGAAACTGCTTAAAATGTAAATTTGATTCTGATGGAATGATAGGGATAGGCTGTCCACTTCTGCCCCTTTTAGCGACCCATCTGTCTCTCCCTCTCAACTTTGTGGCAGAAGATTCACATTTTCATTACCTAGTCTATTTTCTCCTATAAAACAATACTTGAACTCAATTTGAATCTATTTTTTCATCACATGATGACAAGTATATTACCTAATGCAGACTGAGAAGAAGTTAGCAATCACTGTCTTCAGTTTTCCTCCAGACAAGGGGAATGTTGGGACAGCAGCCTACCTTAATGTCTTCTCCTCCATCTTCTCGGTTCTGAAAGAACTAGAAAGAGATGGCTACAATGTTGAGGGCCTTCCAGAGACTTCAGAAGCCTTGATTGAAGACATACTCCATGATAAAGAGGCTCAATTTAGCAGCCCAAATCTGAACATTGCTTACAAAATGGGTGTTCGAGAGTATCAAAGCCTTACTTCATATGCCACTGCATTGGAAGAAAACTGGGGCAAACCTCCTGGCAATTTGAATTCTGATGGAGAGAATCTCTTGGTATATGGAAAACAGTACGGTAATGTCTTCATCGGAGTCCAGCCCACCTTTGGTTATGAGGGTGATCCAATGCGGCTATTATTCTCCAAATCGGCTAGCCCACATCATGGATTTGCAGCTTATTACTCTTTCGTTGAGAAAATCTTCAAAGCAGATGCAGTTCTTCATTTTGGCACACATGGTTCACTTGAATTCATGCCAGGGAAGCAGGTGGGAATGAGCGATGCTTGTTTTCCTGACAGTCTCATTGGTAATATCCCCAACGTCTATTATTATGCAGCTAATAACCCATCTGAAGCCACCATTGCAAAACGCCGCAGTTATGCAAATACTATTAGCTATTTGACCCCTCCAGCTGAAAATGCTGGGCTTTACAAGGGCCTGAAGCAGTTGAGTGAGCTTATCTCCTCATACCAATCCCTCAAAGACACAGGTCGTGGGCCACAGATTGTGAGCTCCATAATCAGTACAGCTAGGCAATGCAATCTTGACAAGGATGTCGAGCTTCCTGAAGAGGGGGAGGAGATCTCTGCAAAGGAGCGAGATCTTGTGGTTGGAAAGGTATACTCCAAGATCATGGAGATTGAATCCCGGCTTTTGCCATGTGGGCTTCATGTCATTGGTGAACCTCCATCTGCAATGGAAGCTGTCGCAACCTTGGTCAATATTGCTGCATTAGACCGTCCTGAAGATGAGATTTCATCGCTCCCATCAATATTAGCTGAAACTGTTGGACGAAACATAGAGGATGTATATAGAGAGAGTGACAAGGGAATCTTGAAGGATGTAGAACTTCTTCGGAAAATAACTGAGGCCTCGCGTGGCGCCGTCTCAGCCTTTGTGCAGAAAACAACTAACAAAAAGGGTCAAGTTGTAGATGTTGCAGATAAGCTTAGCTCTATCCTCGGGTTTGGCATTAATGAACCATGGGTTGATTACTTGTCAAGCACAAAATTCTATCAGGCAGATAGGGATAAGCTGAGAACATTATTCCGGTTCCTAGGAGACTGTTTGAAACTTATAGTCGCTGACAATGAGCTGGGGAGTCTGAAACAAGCCTTGGAAGGCAAATATGTGGAGCCAGGGCCTGGTGGTGACCCAATCAGAAACCCAAAGGTGTTGCCAACTGGAAAGAACATCCACGCACTAGACCCACAATCCATTCCTACAACAGCAGCAATGCAGAGTGCAAAAGTTGTGGTGGACAGATTAATTGAGAGGCAGAAAGCTGACAATGGTGGGAAGTATCCTGAGACAGTCGCACTTGTATTGTGGGGAACTGATAATATCAAGACCTATGGTGAGTCCCTGGCTCAGGTATTGTGGATGATTGGAGTAATGCCAGTTGCTGATACCTTTGGTAGGGTTAACCGGGTGGAACTTGTAAGTCTTGAAGAACTTGGAAGGCCTAGGATTGATGTCGTCGTTAATTGCTCAGGAGTGTTTAGAGATCTCTTTATCAATCAGGTACCGAGTCTTTTTCATATTACTAATTTGTTTTCATTCAGGGAAAATCATGAGGATCAGTAAATATTTTAACATATGAATATTTCAGTTCTGCATTCTTTCTTTAATAGCCGTCGTTTTGGCTCAACCGTTTACTGATGAACTTCTGTATTGTTTTTCCTTTATTTTGTCCACAGATGAACCTCCTCGACCGTGCAGTGAAAATGGTAGCTGAACTAGATGAGCCAGCTGATCAGAACTTTGTCAGGAAGCATGCTCTAGAACAAGCTGAAGCCCTTGGTGTTGACATTCGGGAAGCAGCAACACGTATATTCTCTAATGCCTCGGGATCATACTCCTCAAACATAAACCTTGCAGTGGAGAATTCTTCTTGGAATGATGAGAAGCAGCTTCAAGACATGTACTTGAGCAGGAAGTCCTTTGCCTTTGATTGTGATGCCCCAGGTGCAGGCATGGCAGAGAAGAGAAAAGTTTTTGAGATGGCTCTTAGCACAGCGGAAGCCACCTTCCAAAATCTTGATTCTTCAGAAATCTCACTCACCGATGTGAGCCACTATTTTGACTCAGACCCCACAAACTTGGTGCAGAACTTGAGGAAGGATAAGAAGAAGCCTAATGCTTACATTGCAGACACAACAACAGCAAATGCTCAGGTTAGCAATTGGACAATTACTGCAATTTCAATCTCTTTTAATCCGAAGGGCTGATTCAATAGCCAAGTCTAAAATTATTAAGTTCCTTCTAATGCTAAACTACTTCAAAATTTGTCTCTTCAAGGTACGTACTCTTTCAGAGACTGTGCGACTCGATGCTCGAACCAAATTGTTGAATCCTAAGTGGTATGAAGGAATGCTGTCTACTGGTTATGAGGGTGTTCGTGAAATTGAGAAGCGGCTTACAAACACTGTTGGCTGGAGTGCAACTTCAGGCCAAGTCGACAACTGGGTCTATGAAGAAGCCAACTCAACTTTCATCCAAGATGAGGAGATGCTGAACAAACTCATGAGCACAAACCCAAATTCATTTAGGAAGATGTTGCAGACCTTTTTAGAGGCCAATGGTCGTGGGTACTGGGAAACTTCACAGGATAACATTGAGAAGCTGAGACAGTTGTACTCAGAAGTTGAAGACAAGATTGAGGGTATTGATCGGTAAACTGTAAATGAACTGCTGGAAAGATACTAGACTTGCAAATACCCATTAACATGGTTGATTTCCTTGGTTATTTCTCTGTTTCTCTTGAATGAATGGATGTGACAACCACGTTTAAATGCGAGATTTTTAATAAAATCCACGGTTGCAATTCAATCCCTTTCATAGGTTTTGTTAGCATCTCCACTGTCAATTCTTTCTTTTTTCTTTTTCTTTCTTTGATAAGCCAACCAAAGTATGATAAAGTAGGCTCCCAGAGGTTGAAGAGAGAGAACACGAGCAGTACACGGTGCCAAGAAAAGGCCAGCAGCTGCCTGAACATAATTAAACGCCAAGGCCTAATATAAAATAGCCAAGACACCAAAAAATAAAACCCCAAACAAAGAGATAAACTCCAACCAAGAACCATATCCTGAAAGCCCCAAAGCAAGGAAGGCAGACATTGAAATATGAGCCAATGAATAATCTGAAAATGTTTCGCGAACAGCGCCAGAGAAGAAACTGAAACAAGTATCTTCTTCTCTTATATTTTCAAGCCAAAGAAAAAGATCTTACACATTTTTCCATCAGAGGAATCCCCATCAGTAAATGAATGATACAAGGTAAATGTACAGAGATGTTAAAAGAAAAAAATACAAAAAAATTAAGGAAAAAGAAAAGGAGCCCTCCCCCTTGACCAAAAAAAATTGGGAAAAAGAAAAAACAGAATTCAGTATAACAGGTAGAAAGTAGCGCTACAGGTGTCTTTGAATCTTTCTTACTCTATTCTGGCTCTTTTGAGTATTAAACGATGTTTTTTACCTTCAAAACAACTCCATTAGGAGCGGGTCCCCTTCTGCCATTATTCTTGTCAGCTTTATGAAATCTTGCTCACTAGACACATTCCATGGATGAACAGCAGGTGCTTGAGCAGAATAAAAAGTTGAATTAGCAGGTGGTGGCTTCGGCTTATATACCATTGTGCTAAGCACTGAATCAAAATTCTGAGGTGAATCCATAGACATAAAGAACATGGGTATGGCAACCTTTTGATGAATGTTAAGATCACCCACCAAACCAACAAGATCTACAAAGTCAGTTACCAGCTGCTGAGGAATGTAGAATATCTCAGAGCTGCCTATTACAAGGCTCTGGTCACTTTTCATGGCTTCCTTATAATTGACTTGGAAGTGAACCGGCATTGAGCCAACAACTTTTCTTACCATTTCTGCTTGTTTCGCATACCAACCTGTGTTTCCATTGGTAGACACAGTTGTCCAGGACTTGGATACCTATATGCAACAAAGTGTGTTAGAAAGGAAGAGAAGGGGAGCCACATGTGTTATTCACCATAAGCATGCAGCATCACAACAAATATGGACATGGATATTCATTAAGATATTGATTTTTATGATATGGTGTGAGAAAGAAGAAACAAAGCTCTGGCATACCAACACAATGTGCACAATCCTCATGTGTGGAGAAAAACAAAATTGATAAAATAAGGCAACCTTATGTATTGAAAAGGAGATAACAATGACCAAAAAAGCAGAGCACTGAAAAAAAATTACCTTGTCAGTAATCCATAGTTTAGTCTTGTCCGCTTGAAGCAGATTCCAGTAATTGAGGATGGTATCATCCTGAAGGAATAAAAAGCCTTCGGCACTGCTATATCGATCAAATATCTTAGGCAGATGTCTATAACCAACATTAGATAGGATAATTAGTACACAAAGCAACACCAGTTTAAGATGAAAGATAGGGGATATCCACTTGACAGTGCAAAACAGTTAAAATTTGACTTTACACCAATTCCATGGTTATCGATAACGAATGCATGCCAAAGAAACCAAGATATTGACAAGATAACAACCAGAGGTGCTTTTAAGAAAACTACAATAAAAGACACAGTAACAAACTCAAACTGGCATAACTCCAAAACAAATTTGAGGGAAGGAAACAAATGCCTCCTTGAGAAAAGGACAGTTCTAGAGGGATGTTTGAGACTCCAAGAAAACTCACGCTCTGATCTTGCTTAACTAGAATAGTTTATCCACAAGCACCAGTGCCTCATGCCCGAAAGAATTTGAAAATAGACAAAGCTTAAACTATTGTATTATGCACATATCATACCCTAACCTTCAACAGAATGCATATATTTCAAAACATCTCAAATGAAAATCACAAAAAACAATCTGGATTAATCTTTTGTGCAGTACTCTGTCCTGACTTGAAGATCAGAGCTTATGTATCATGTTGAACCTGGAGATTAAACTCATTCCATATGGCATCAGTAAACAACAAGGTAAGTTGGAGGATACGATGATTCCCAAGCCATCATTTCCTAGTAAAAGAATCTGAATACCAGGATCACAAATGTTCTCCAGGATGTCAACATTACCCTAGACATGCTAAAATGGTGAGTTGGAATTAGAAACATGACAAGAAACACAGCCACCATTTATTAAATTTGATTGTCGTATTTTATGCAACTCCAACAGCCATCCAAAATCCAACTTTAATGTCCAAATGCACAAGAGTTCAGTATTGTAACTATAGGGCATAGGCAAAAATCTACACAATCTAAGAGTGATTATTCCCGTATAAACAGACATATAGAATTAAATGAACTAAGAAAAGCCAATTCCATGAAAGCTCTCTCCATACTCTCTTGCTACCCATAAATTTAACCTCAGACTTTCTTAATCATAACAAATCTCTTTCATTTTACAAGAGTGTCAAAGCTTCCCAACACTCCAACTCCCCAGTCTCTGTGAGAGACAAAGTTCTTGTCATAGTTATATAAAATTTGCTATCTGACTAATATATGAATCCATATCAGATATCCGAGATTCTGGTTAGCATAAGAATCTAGATTCAAATCACAATACCAAAACAAGTAAAATATATAAATATAGATAACTTACTTGTACATACGATCCAAATGCCCTGCTTCAATAGCAAGATCTTCATTCTTCTGCGATGATAAGATAATCACAGTTTTGAATATCCTCCCATAAAGTAATCTCCATTCCAGGGCAGTACGTTCAACAGGCCCATTGCAAAACATAATAAGCACAACATTCCCAAAATTCTTTCTCCAACGAATCAAATTGCCAATCTCATAATTCACTGTCCCCGTTTCCTCCACTCCAAGATGCACAGATGGCAACTTACGAGGAACAAACTCCTTTCGATCCCCATGACCTATATTAGGACGAGGCCGGTCCAATTCAAATGACATTAACCTAGGCTGCTGATACCCTACAGCAAGCAAGTCCTGAAGCCAAGCAGCAGTAAACTTCACATCCTGCTCACTCCAAAACCCCTCCTCTGCCATAGCAAAACTCAACTCTAAAATCTTCTCAAACAACTCATGCTTACTCGACCTCCATGCAACCAAGAACTTAATAAGCCTCCCAACATTAACATGAAGATCCTTCTCTTCAGAAAAAGGGTACCCCCCAACTGTATCATATCTATGCACAGTCGGTGGATAAACCACAACATACCCACCAATCTCCCACAAAAGCCTTTGCCCCCAATAGCCTCTCAAGACATCAGAAGCCATAGTACTAACTGAAACTGGAAGCATCAAACCCCAAAAAGCTGACGAATGGTAAATCGTATTAAATGAATTGACCGGCATCATTACCCCTTGAGGCAATGCCACTTTCGGGGCACGCTCATCAAACCTAATATCGAAGGCTTCTAAACCAGTTTTCCTGGTATGATAAAACACAGAATCAACATCAGGCAATCCATTCGATATCCCTTGTTGTATAAACTGTTTCCCACCAAAAACCTCAGTGTAAAACTCTTCATGGCCAATTTCACCCACATTCTCTAATGGTAACCCTCTCGGCCAAACTGTCCTTTGACCAAAATGAACATAAGGATTCACTACACTCCTATTCTCATTCTCATGGCTATATTGCAATATAGTCTCTTGCCTAGCCCCCTCCCCTATTAACTCCACATCAAAATGCTTCCCTAAATCACCATCAATAACCTCTCCGCGATCATCAGCATCAAAAATTTTCTTCGCCCCATGTTGGATCGCAAACAAATACCCCACACTCTTCCTTAAATAAGAATCAAAAGGTAGATAACCTGAAACCCGAAACCCTAAAGTTGCTTGTTGTTCTAAAGACAAGTAAATTGCACCCTTCAAGGACCAATCATTTGGTGTCCTTGAATTCCCAATTGCTAGCAATTGCCAACCCTTAATCCTAACAAGCTTTTTAAGCGAATCAGAAGGATAATGAGAGACACTAACAACAATCCATTTCCCTGACCGGAAATTCGTATAAGGCGAAGATTTGTCAGCGATTGATGGGATATTGTTCCAATTTATACGAGGAGGATGATGGGCTTTGTCTAGAGGTTGGGCTTTTGATTGAATGTAGCTAAGTGCAGCAGTGTCACCAGTGCTCAAGAGGAAGAGGATGGCGGCGACAGTGGCAACTAGCACCGTGATTGTGACGATTTTGCAGAAATTCTCAGATACCCATGTGGAGAAATCTAAAGATTTTGACTCTGAGAAGCGGTGGTGGAGGTCGTGATGGTGGCTGTTGATGGAGGCTCTGATTTGTGATTTGGGAGATTTGGGATTTGGGTTAGTGGTTACACGATCTTGGACTAACATTGGTGAAAGAAAAAAAGGGATCTTCTTGATTTTGGTTTTTTGGAAGAGATTGAACTTCAAAGCTTCAATCTTTGTAGTGATTTTGTGAGAAACTGAAGAGATTGAAGCTCAAAGTTCCAATCTTTTGTGTTATTTTGAGTTCTTAATTGAACTTGAAAGCTTCAATCTTTTTGAGAGTTTCTTATTCACTCTAACATTGACTCTCACTGTCAAAACATTTTCTCGATTTCCCTGTCTCTCTCTCGTCCTTTTTTTCAGTCTATCTCTCTAAAAGTAAGTTACAATAATGTCTCCGATCGTTCTCTCTCTCTAGAAATGAAACAGGAGGGAGGAGTCCACTTGTTAGCTGCTAAAGAAAGAAAGGAAGAAGTAGGTTGCTGCCGACATGGAAGGGGTTGGGGGTTGCTTAGGCTTGAAGTTGAATGAAATGCAATGTAACGTTCCTGCTGCCTCTTGTTGGAGTGGGTTGAGGTGTCCTTGTCTTGTTTAGTTGTTTTCTCTTCCATCATTTCTTTCTTTTTTGTATGGGTCATTTCATGATTAATATTTCCAATCAGCTCCAATTATTTATGGTTTTGGCTTCATTGATTAAATTATTTCTTTTATTTTCTTGTTTAATGAAGTCGGTCACAAATCTTATTTGTTTTCCTTCTCGTTTCTTCGGTTTTAATATATATATATATATATATATATATGGAAGTAGATTAAACTTATTTGTGATCTCGTCTAGCAATTTGGTAGCTCAAGTTTGTTTTTCTTTATCAAATAATTGTCCTCGAACGTTTTTCTAAACTGGAAAGGATCTCGCAACTATGACATCGATTCTTGAGAGTAGAGAAGAAGAAGAAAACACTGTTTTGCTCATCTGCTGAGGACTAGCAGTAAAGTAAGAGCTTATTTGTGATTGGTGGTTTTAAACAAACAAAACATCGTTTTGCTTGTCTGTCATGCGGGGTCCACTTATTAAAAAAAATATGGAAGAATGAAATGCCCATGTGTTTGCTGCTGTAGCAGTTGACAGAGCAACTTGTCTCGGGCATCCAGGTCTGGATGGCACATTCTGCAAACCTTCTCCCGACATTAGTTAACGAAACATTAGTTAACGGAAAGTACTCCCAGTAATTGGTTTTTAAAATATTTTTTATTTAAAAATATATTAAAATATTTTTTATTTTTTTAAATTAATTTTAGTATATTAAAATAATCTAAAAATTTAAATTTAAATAAAAAAATTAAATTTTACGAACTTTTATTTAAGCCACACTCCTAAACAGTGTCGAAATGCTTTCTTCTCTTTTTTTTTTTTTTTGTTCCTTTTGATTTT